>Ga0208197_1000006_pt1 | contig 299611 bp, 234 predicted proteins | sample AD_JPNNA4_MetaG_FD_184444 | JGI IMG/M metagenome (GOLD analysis project Ga0208197, IMG submission 184444) | Active sludge microbial communities of municipal wastewater-treating anaerobic digesters from Japan - AD_JPNNA4_MetaG (SPAdes) (version 2) | ecosystem: Engineered > Bioreactor >...
GGCAATAACCGCATGTATGCGAAAGTTCATCGTGATCTTGAACACAATGCTAAAAACTGGTGCCCCATGGAATGACATGTTGGTTGCCGAAAATCCTTGACAAGAATCACGGTTGCTCACAAGGAACACGACAATCACCCGCATGCTCGATACCGTTCGTGCTGAGCTTGTCGAAGCACGAATGCACTCGCCCTTCGACAAGCTCAGGGCGAACGGCTGTGCCATGTCGGTCTGGAGGAATTATATTTTACTTGTGATAGCTGTTGCCTAATATCTGAGACGAAGAGTATTGGTGAGGGCGTCACGGAACGTCAGCGGAAATTGCGGTAGGTGTCGGTCAGTTCGTAGGCTTCGCGCTCCATCAGGATGTCGAAGTCGCGATCCTGGCCGGCGATGCGCGATGCGGCGCACTGGCTGCCCCAGGCGACGGACCAGCCGGTGTCGTCGACCCACCGGTCGGTGCGGCACCGTATGGCGGGAAACAACTGTCCCAGGCTGGGCCAGATCGAGACGTCACGACGGTACTGGAAGGTGTGGATCAGTTCGTGGCCGGCATGGTCGCCGTTCCGGTTGGTGACCAAGTTGTTCGCGTTGCTGTAGGCGAGAGCACCGTTGCGGCCGATCGTGCCGTCCCTGTTCCGGTTCCGCTCGTAGGCGAGCGTGCCGAGACGGAGCGAGCGGCCCGGGTCGATCCGGGCGCCGTCCGCCAGGTTCAACAGGGGGGCGAGGGAGCCGTGAAGGCCTGGCTTGAAGCGAAAGCCGCCGGGACCGGCCTCGAGCCAGACGGGGCCGAAATCCATGCGATAGAGGAACCTGCCTTCCGGCGCCGACTCGGCGAGCGATGCTCCGACGTTCATCAGAAATTTCGCGCGCCAGGCACGCCAGGGATCGTCATCGCGAACCTTCGCGGCTGTTTCCATCGCCTTCTGCATACACAGGCCCCCTGCGAGCGCCTGCAGAATCGCCGGCCCGACCGCGGTGCCGCGCCGGTGGGCACGCCAGCCGGCGGTGACGGCCGGAACGGCGATGTTCAGGGCCGCGAGATCGCGGCCGGTGAAGGCGGAACTGGAGCCCATCATCAGCCACCCGGACACGCCGACGGCGGCCGCGAGCAGGAGCGCGACGACGGCTCTGCCGGCGAAACGGCGGCCGGCAGAGGCTTCCTGCGGCTTATGAGAAGAAGTCGGCTCGATAGGCATGAAGGATCCGGCACACCTATCGGCTGAGGGCGGGGCTTCCTGAAGAGGAAAATCCCTTCCTCAGGGGGCGAGGAAGCGGAAACGGACTTCGCCCTTCCAGACGTTCTGCTCGTTCATCGTCGTGTTGACGAGGTGAACGATGCGGCAGTCGACCGCCTCACTCGACAACTTGCGCATGAAATCGTTGACGCTGCGCAGGTTGGCCGCGACGATCGTGTAGGTGCCGGTGATGCGCTTGTCCGCGTCCGGTTCGCTTTCGGAACTGTTCTTCAGGGCGACGTCGGTCTCCTCGGACGCTGTCTTGAGCAGTTCGCCCAGGTTGGAAAGGGGCTTCGCCGCGGGGTTCAGCAGGGGAAGACCGGGGAGCCCGACGACAATCTCGAGCGTCGTGCCGGCGCTCGCCGTTGTGGCATCGGGAACGTCGGCTTTCAGCGCCTCTTTCAGCGCATCCTTGATCGAATTCTCGTCGAGAGGGGCGTTGCCCTCGAAGGTCAGCTTCGCGACGATCTTTCCGCCGGTTTCCTCGATGCCGGTGCATCCGAGGGCGGAGACGCCGGCGCTGGCTTTTTTGTTCGCAAACAACGCCTCGATTGCATCGCCGAGAAGTTCGGAAGCATGGGCGGGCGCCGGTCTCGCCGCGACCTCTTCGGGAATGACACTGGGCCGGGGCATCGCCTTTTCGAGCCTGGCGATGAACTCCTTGATGCGTGGGTGGTTCGGGGCCGACTGCTCGGCGATCGAGATGTGGCGCCAGGCGGTGATGAAATCCTTCGCTTTGGCCGCGATCACCGCGCGCATGAAGCGGGCTTCGGCATGCGTGGGGATGCGCTCGATGACCAGGTCGAGTTCTTCACGGGCTCGGTCGACGTTGCCCAGTTTGAAATTGCGCCTCGCGAGCTTCATGTGGGCTTCGCCGTACATCTTGTCGGCCGGGTCGATCTTCGGCCCGGCCGGCGCGGCGTCGGTATCGGCGCCGCTCTGCTCCTGAGCATATAGGACGGATCCGCCCCCGGAAAATGATGCTGTGGTCGTTGCGCTATGATATGGAGCGGTCGCGCCGGCGGCGAATGCCAAACAGGCGAGGAGAAACAGCCGTGCCGCGAAGGACCGGCTCGTTCTCACTTCGAAATCTCCGCGACCGCTTCCTGCTCGGTTTCGAAGGCATCGCAAAGGGTCAGGATGCCGGTCATCTGGAGGGCGGTGCGCGTCAGTTTCGTCAGACCGGTGATCGCGATCTTCCCGTCGTTGTAATCGATGACTTTCACGGCGACGTCGAGAACCATCGACAACCCGGTCGAGTTGATCGCCGGCGTGCCGGCGAGGTTGAAGACGAATCTGTTCCTGCCGCTCTCGATGAGCTTTTCGCAGATGGCCTTCAGCTGCTTGCCGTTGACGTCGTCGAGGTAGCCCTGCGTCCTGAGGATCGTGACCTCACCCTGGGTGACACTCTCAATGTTCATTTCGCTCATGTATGGTATGATAGGGTGATCCGGTGCGCCTGTCAACGCCGCCGGGATGCTCGATCCGACAACCGGGCCGGAGCGCCGGAAGATACGCGAATAGGAGAGTGATTCGTCATGATTGAACAGGCGGGTGCCGTTACGTTCCAGGGAAATCCCCTCACGCTCATCGGGAATACGCTCGCGAAGGGAAGCAAACTGCCCGGGTTCACGCTTGCCGGCGTCGATCTCAAGCCGGTGACGCTCGCCGACACGACGGGCGTTCGCGTGTTCACCACCGTGCCCTCCCTCGACACGCCCGTGTGCGACGCCCAGATAAGGCGTTTCAACCAGGAAGCGGCGAAACTCGCGAACGTGACGATATACGCCGTCTCCGCCGATCTGCCGTTCGCCCAGGCCCGCTGGTGCGGCGCCGCCGGCATCGACCGGGTGAAGACCCTGTCGGACCACCACTCGATGGCGTTCGCCGACGCCTGCGGCCTGCATATCAAGGAGTTGCGGCTGTTTGCCCGGGCCGTCTTCGTCGTCGATTCGACCGGCACCGTCGTGTATGCCGAACTGGTGAAGGAGATCACGCAGTCGCCGAACTTCGAAGCCGCTCTCGAGGCCGTGAAACAGGCGAGGTGAGGCCTCGGCCTACTTCGCCGTCAGCTGTCCGGACAGCCTGTCGATAAGGCCGACGCTGAAGGCTTTCTTCCCGCTCGCGGGGTAGGTGACGTTCGCCAAGTCGCGGATTGACCGGAACGGCCGGACCCTGCGGGCGTCGAGGATTGCCTGCGCCCGCTTTTCGCCGATGCCGGGAACGCTCATGAGCTGATCGAGCGTCGCCGTGTTGATGTCGATCAGCGGGTTTTTCGAGGCCGGGAAGCCTTCCGCCCGGCTCAGTTGAAGCGGCGGAAGATCCTGAGCCGCCGAGGCGGCCTTTATCGTTTCGATGGCGGCCGGCGGAATCAGGGGAATCGGCTGTCCGCCGAGGTTCGTGACGCCAAGCCAGAAGTCGGCGACGTGCTTCACGGCCGCCGCATACTGCGCGTTGACGATGTCGTCGAGATCGAACACGCCGTTGCCGCTGCGATAGGCTGCACCGATCCGTCCGTAAAGCGGCGAAGCGGATCTCGCCATCTCCATGACGCGTCGTTCGGGATCCGTCACCGGATCATACCCGGTCGGAACCGGAACGGGGATGTGCGTCATCCGGCTCTGGACATCCTTTTCGAACCTGGCGTGGTAGTCGCTCTCGGCGACGTCTGCTTCGCTTCCGGCGGTGTGCAGAGGCTGGTTGAGATCGGCGACGTAGTGGGCGATGAGGCCCATCGTGTAGGCTGCTTCCGGCCCCGGTCCCCGTTCTTTCAACTGCTGGACGGCCTGATTGAAGAGAGCGCCGATCCGGGCGGCCGAGTCGTGGCCCATGCGGCTGTTGACGTGATACACGTGGTTCATGAAATCCTTGATGAACGTGTCGGGATCTGTCGCTCCTTTCATCATCAGGTCTTTGAAGGGGCGGAACCGCTCCTGAAACGCTGTCGGCAGGAACGAAAGAGCGTCGGAAACGATCTTCCGGTGCGTGTGATACGACCAGGCTCCGGCGGGCGAGCCGCACGTCACGAACGGGATGAGAACGAGCAGAAACGCCGCCGTCCTGGCCGCGCGAACGGAAAAGGAGTGTGAATCAAGCATGAATGAGCGCCTCCGTTTCGATGTTCTCATTGTACGCCCCCCCGTCCTTTGGGGCAAATCCGCAGATTCTTGTGGTATAGTGAATCCGGAGGCCGATCATCATGTGTCCCGACGTCGCACCGCAAGCCGATTCCAAGCCGGTTTCGCCGCCTGAAGCGCCGGTCGCTCCGGCAGCGCCTCAGGAACGCGCCGCGCCGGCTGACACGGCAGCGACGCCTTCCCCGTCATCCCCTCCGCCTGCCGAGCCTGCCCCCGACCAGGATCTTCTGCGGCTCGAATCGTTCGACTGGCGTCGCGCCGTCGTTCTCAGGCTCCAGAACGGCCGTCATCCCGACCCGGTGATCGAGGATATCCTGCGGCGCAGGCTCGACCTGGACCGCGAAGCGTTTCAGGGGCCTCTGCCTGTGCGGGTTCTCTGCACCCTCGCCTTCGTGTTCGCCGCCTGCATCGTCGTCTGGATCGTCGGATGGAGCGCATTTTCCCTGCTCGGCTGGGACGGCTGGGTTCTCGGGTTTTCCAGCCTGATGATGACGGTGCTGGTGGCGGCGCTCGGCGTTGCGGCGTTTCAGCCGGTACGCATCTACGACGAGATCGGCGCCGTCGCGAAAGCCCAACAGAAGTTCGACGAACTGCGGCGGCAGGTGGACGAACTCCGGTACAGCAAGCGCAGAAGCCGGGCCTGAGAAAACCCGAGAAAAGAAAACCCCGGCCGCACCATCGGCCGGGGCTTGCAGTCGATCGAACCGATTACCAGGTGGCGTGAACCTCGCCCGTCAGCGGGACCCAGGTCACTTTGTAGTTGCGACCGGACGCCTGGATGTGGAAGCGCACCTTGGCGGTCTTCAGGTCATACGGGGCGACCTTGAACTCGGTGGTCTGCGCGATCGAGACGCGATGGGCGCGATCCATGTGGCCCAGCTTCGCGGAGAAATCGAGGTTCATCGGGGACTGGGACTTGGCCCAGCGGACGGCTTCCTTGCCGTCGACCGCGGCGTCAACGTACTCGACGTTGTCCAGGACGGCCTTGCCCTTGAGGCAGGTCATCTTGAAGCGGATGCGGTCGATTTCCTTCTGGTCGCGGGTCCAGCCCAGGAGAAGCTGGTCGAAGCGGACGAGAACCTTGCCGTCGAGATACAGCGAATGGTTCTGCTTCGTGTAGCTTCCGGCTTCGGCGGAGGCGGCCATGAAGAGGAACGCGGCCAGGACGACCAGGAACAGGGACATTTTTTTCATTGGTACAAGCTCCTTTCACGATGTGGGCGGGTCTTGTGTGTCTTTTGCAGCCCGCCCATTCTACCCATTCAATCTGCCTCATTTGGTTCGAAATTGCAACCCGGTTGACCGAGTTTCATGTTTGACGATACCGTGCATCCGAGTCCGAATGGGAGGTGAGCGATGGAATCCCGTGAACGGCTGATGGCGCTGTTCGAGGAAATGGCGGACCTGCTGGAACTTGCGGGCGCGAATCCGTTCAAGGTGCGCGCCTACCGGAACGCCGCGCGGACGCTCCAGGCCCAGGTCGTTCCCCTGAAGCAGCTTCTCGAATCTCCGCCTAAAGGCTTCGGGGACTCGATGTGCAGGCACGTCGGGGAGTTCATCGAAAGCGGTAGACTCGCCGAGATGGACGAGCTGAAGGCCTCGTTTCCCCCGGGACTGTTCGAGATGATGCGCGTTCCCGGCCTCGGGCCGAAAAAGGTCGCGCGACTCCGGGAAAAACTCGGCATCGATGACCTGGCCAAGCTCGAGGCTGCCTGCTCGGATGGCCGGATCGTCGCCCTCGAAGGGTTCGGCGAAAAAAGCGTTAAAAATATTATTGAAGGTATAGAACTTGTCAAAAAGTTCAGCGGCCGCTTTCTCTTTTCCGATGCGGAAGCGGTCGTGAACCGGTTGCTCGAATGGCTTCGCCGGGAGGCTCCGGGGGCCGAATACCATGCCGCCGGAAGCTTCCGGCGCCGGCGGGAGACGGTCGGCGACCTGGACGTGCTTGCCGCGACGGACGGCGGGCCTGCCGTGATGGCGGCGTTTCTGCGGTTTCCCGGCGCATCGAAGACGATCGCAGCGGGTGAGACGAAATCGTCGATCCTGCTGGAAAACGGCCTGCAGATCGATCTCCGGGTCGTTCCGCCCGAGTCGCTGGGCCCGGCGCTCTGCTATTTCACCGGCTCGAAGGAGCACAACACGCAGATGCGCTCACTCGCCCTCTCGAAGGGGCTGAAGCTGAACGAATACGGCCTGTATGACGGGGAAACGGCGCCGCCCATGGCGACCGAGCAGGAGGTCTACGAGGCGCTCGGCCTCGAGTGGGTCGCACCCGAGCTTCGCGAGGGGCTGGGCGAGGTGGAATGGGCCGAAACCGGCAAGCTGCCGGCGCTCGTCGGGGCGGAAGACCTGAAGGGTGCGATTCACGCCCACACCACGGCTTCCGACGGCCTGGAGGAACTCGACGGCATGGCCGCCGGCGCGCGGGCGCTCGGCTGGAGCTGGCTCGGCATCAGCGACCACTCGGTGTCGGCCCATTACGCGGGTGGTCTCGGCGAGGCGGCGATCAGGAAACAGCGGCACGATATCGACGCCTGGAACCGCACGCACGCCGGCGGCGGCTTGGTCCTGCTGAAGGGGATCGAAAGCGATATCCGGCCCGACGGATCGCTTGATTACCCGGAGGATGTTCTCGAGGGGTTCGATTTCGTCATCGCCTCGGTTCACTCGGGATTCACGATGCCGCGCGACGAGATGACCCGCCGCGTGATCAGGGCCGTGGAAAATCCCTTCACTCGCGTGCTGGGCCATCCGGAAGGCAGGCTGTTGCTCGCGCGGGAAGGATACGAGATCGAGCTGGACCGCGTTCTCGAAGCGTGCCTCGCCAACCGGGTCGCCGTCGAGATCAACGCCCAGCCCCAGCGGATGGATCTCGATTGGAGGCGAATCCGCGCCTGGCGCGACCGGGGGCTGATGTTCGTCATCGGCCCCGATGCCCATGACAGGGAGAGCCTCGCCTATATCCGGTTCGGACTCGGGATCGCCCGCAAGGGCGGCCTCGAAGCCGGACAGCTTCTGAACAGCATGACCTCGGATGAGGTGACAGCCTGGTTCCGTGGACGGAAAACCGGGCGGAAAGGATGAACCGGATGCCTGCGAAACGAATGGCTGGAACGAAGACGGCAGCTGCTGCCGGAACCAAGGCGCCTGCTCGGGGAAAGCACCTCGTGGCGGCCGTCGCGCCGAAGGCCGGAACCGATCCGGTGAAAACAGCGCCGGCCCGCGTGCCGGCCCTGCTCGAGTCGCTGTTCTCGATCTATCCCGATCCCCACTGCGCCCTGAAACATGAGAACCCGCTCCAGCTGCTTGTGTCGACCATCCTGTCGGCCCAGTGCACCGACGAGCGGGTGAACATGGTCACGGCGACGCTGTTCGAAAAATACCGCACGGCTGCCGATTTCGCCCGTGCCGATCAGACGGCGTTCGAGAACGATATCCGCTCGACGGGATTTTTCAGAAATAAAGCGAAAAATATTATATCGTGCGCGAAAGCGCTCGTCGAAAAACACGGCGGCATGGTTCCCAAAACGCTCGAGGAGTTGGTCGTCCTGCCCGGCGTGGGCCGCAAGACGGCGAACGTGGTGCTGGGCACGGCGTTCGGTATCGCCTCCGGCGTCGTCGTCGACACGCACGTGACGCGTCTTTCCTGGCGGCTCGGCCTCACGAACGAGACGGACGCCGAAAAGATCGAAGCCGACCTGATGAAGCTGATCCCAAGGAACCGCTGGATCGCCTTTTCTCACGCGATCATCCTCCACGGCCGCGCCCGCTGTTCCGCCCGGACGCCCGACTGCGCCGGTTGCGAACTCGCCGCTCACTGTCCAAAAAGGCTTTGACACGGACATGAACATTCGGAATCACGCAAGGCGATATCTGGGGCGGGCATCGTTGATGGTCCTTGTCGCGTCGTTCTGTCTCCTGGGAAGCATTTGTCCGGGAGAAACCGTCGAAGGTCCCGAGCGGAAACCCCTTCCTCCGGGGCCGCCGATGTCGGGGCCGGGCGCGCCGGTCTATCCCCACGCGCGGACGGAGCGCCTCTGGCAGGGTGCCGGGGAAGAGGCGTTTCTTCTCGTCACGCCGGCCGACCCGGTTCCCGCATCGGCGCCGCTCGTGGTTCTCCTGCACGGGTGGCTGGGGATCAATCCGAGAGGGCAGGGCGCCTGGATCGAGCATCTCGCCCGACGCGGGAACATCGTCGTCTGGCTCGTTTACCAGACGGGCCGGATGCAGGTGCGCGAGCCGGTGCCGCATGCCGTCGCGGCCCTGAAACGTGCGCTTGCCGAACTCGAAAAGCCGGGCCGCGCCAGGCCGCGCCCCGAAGGGATGGTGCTGGCCGGCCATTCCCTGGGCGGCTGCATGGCGATGAATCTCGCCGCGGTGGCCGCCCGCGAAGGATTGCCGAAGCCGCTCGCCGTCCTGAGCGTCGAGGGCGCCGATGCGGTGGACAGCGAGTCGGCGAACCGGCTCCATCTGCGGCCGAAGAGCCTCATCGAGGACCTGGCGCAGATTCCGTCCGGCACGATGCTGCTGACGCTGATCGGCGACGAGGACCGGCGCGTGACGCTCGAGCGGGGCCGCGTGTTCCACGACCGGGCGACCGGCGTCGCTTCGGCTGACAACGTGATCGCGCTCGTGCGGTCTGATCGGCACGGGGAGCCCCCGATGGTCGCCGATCACTTTTTCCCGCTGGCAGCAGATGTATCGTATGATATAGACGGCGCGACGGGCCAGCCGAGTGCTCCGACGCGTTTTCCGAGGCTGAAGCGACTGGCCGGAAAAGTGTTCGAGAAACTGCTCGGGGCGCCCGGACTCGAACGAAATGCCGCCCGGCAGCCCGACGCGCTCGACTGGTGGGTGACGTGGCGGTGCCTCGACCGGTTGATCGACGCGGCGTTCCACGGCGGAAGCCGCGACGACGCGCTGCTGCGAACTCCCGCTTCACGCGCGACCGGAACCTGGAGCGACGGCGCGCCCGTCGAGCCCCTGGAGACGATTGAGTGAACCGCCTCGCTGTTTTCCGTGAGCGGGACTTGAAACGGCATTCGATTCATGTTATCCTGCAGGGTACCATTCCCTGCTCCCGCGTCCGGGTCAGGCCGGGGGCTGAATGTTCATTCATCCGGAGGGAGGTCATTACGACCCTGTGAAACCTTACGAAACCCTGTTTTTCACCGAACCCAACATTGCCGAGGACGCCGTCGACGCTGTCGTTGCGAAGATCGAGGGCGCCATCACCCGCTACGGCGGCCAGGTCGAGAAGGTCAACCGCTGGGGCAAGCGCATGCTCGCGTATCCCGTCGAGAAGCACAATGAGGGCTACTACGTCCTCATCGACTTCAAGGGCACCGGCGACGTTCTCCGCGAACTGGAGCGCTTCTATCTGATCAATCAGAACATCCTGCGCTTCATGACCACCGCCCGCCCCCAGTAATCGAGAACGACGCGCATGGCCGCTAATCTCAACAAAGTGTTCCTGATGGGGAACCTCACTCGTGACCCCGAGTTGAAATACACCCCTCAGGGAACGGCCGTCGCAAAGTTCGCGATTGCCGTGAACCGCCAGTTCAAAGGCGGCGACGGCGAAATGAAGAAGGAAGTCAACTACTTCAACATCGTCGTCTGGGGCAAGTCGGGTGAAAACTGCAGCAAGTTCCTCACGAAAGGCCGGCCGGTCTTCGTCGAGGGGCGCCTGCAGAATCGCACCTACGAGACCCAGGACAAGCAGAAGCGCACCGTGACCGAGATCATCGCCGACAGCGTCCAGTTCCTCGGCGGCGCTGGCGGTCCCGGCGGTGCCGGCCGCGGCCCCGACGAGGGCGGCGACGTGGCGCCCGACTACGGCGGCGGCGATGCCGATTATCCGGCTCCCGGCGGCGACGAAGTGCCCTTCTGATCCGATTCGAATTCCGTGCCGGGCATGGCCCGGTCTGTTTGAAAAATTCTGGAGGATATAGGTATCATGGCCGAAAACGATTCCCCTCGCGAAATGCGTCGTCCCCGCCACCGGAAGGTGTGCCAGTTCTGCAAGGACAAGTCGACGTTCATCGATTATAAAGACACCAACAAACTTCGCCGCTTCATCAACGATCGCGGCAAGATCGTCAGCCGCCGCACCACCGGCACCTGCAGCGAGCATCAGCGCATGCTGACCGGCGCCATCAAGCGCGCCCGTAACATCGCCCTGCTGCCCTTCATCGCCGCCTGAGGCGCGGGCGGCCGCGGAAGGGACGCTTCCTTACCGCGGCCGATGCCCGACAAGAGCTGCGCATCATGAACAAGATCGTCGAACAGCGTCCCGCTGGGACCGCCCTCATGGCGGCTCTCACGCTGGTGACGCTGTTCGTCTCTCTACACACCCCGCTGTTCACTACGCTGCTGATGGCGGCGGCCGGCGTGCCTGCCGTATTCGCCGGGCTGGCGTGGGGCGGCGACTGGTTCGTCCTGTATGCCGGTTTGACGATCGCCGGGCTGACGGCCTACGGCGGCCCGGCGGCGGGAATCCTGTTCGTTCCGGCCCTGCTGCTTCCTGCGGGCCTGCTGGCGCGCGCCATGGCGCAGGGAACGCCCGCCCTGCGGGCGATTGGGGTCTCGCTTGCCGGCGCGATGCTGTTTTCCTTCTGTCTCTGGAGTGTTTCCCCGCTGTTCGGCGATGCGGGCGTCCGTGTCTGGAAGCTGAGAAGCGTGTTCGAGAGCCAGGCGAAAGTCCTCGAAGAGCAGGTGCGCAAGCTCAACACCCGGAGCGTCGTATCGAAACCCGCCGCGACGACTCCCGGGAAAACGCCCGGCGACGACGTCTCCGCGAAGAGCGCTGCACCAAGCGAAACCGCGGTCGTCCCCGGTTCCGATACCTCCGTCATCGGCTTGACCGAAGCGGCCGAGGCCGCCGAGGCGACGGAAGCGGTGATGCGCCAGTTCCGCGACTGGATGGAGTTCGTCGCGCTGCTGGTTCCGGTGACCTTTTTCTTCGGCTGGCACCTGTTCTCCCTGACGGTCATGTATCTGGGCATGTCGATGGCGGCCCCGAGGCACGGGCTGGTGGTGCAGCCGCTTCCCGCCTTCTCAAGCTGGCGGTTTGACTGGAGGCTGATCTGGATGTTCCTCGCCGGCTGGCTGCTCTACAACGGCGCCGACGGGATCGTTCAGATCGAGATCCGGCACATCGTCCGGGTGATTGGCGCGAACTGCATCGCCGTCAGCAAGATCCTGTACTTCATCGTCGGGATGTCCCTGCTGTTCTACTTCTTCGAGAAAAATGAGATCAGCACGCCGAACCGGTTCGGCCTGTCGATCCTGGCCCTGCTGATGACCCAGTTGCTCGTCTGGGCCGGCATCGCCGACGTGTGGCTCGATTTCCGGGCCCCACCGCCCAAAAAAGTGAACAACGACGACGGAGAGTCGTCATTCTTCGATCAATTCTGAGGAGGAATTACCATGCAAGTCCTGTTGATCCAGAACGTCGGAAGCGTCGGCAAGCGCGGCGAGACCAAGCGCGTCGCCGAAGGGTATGCCCGCAACTTCCTGTTCCCCCGCAACCTGGCCGTGCCGGTCACCCCGGGCACCATGAAGAACCTCGAGATGCTCAAGCACTCCTGGAAGCGCCAGGAAGTAAAGGAAAAGGAAGAGGCCCAGGCGGTCGCCAAGAAGATCGACGGTCTCACCATCAAGATCACCCGCAAGTCAGGTGAGAAGGGCCGCTTGTTCGGCTCCGTCACCAACACCGAGATCGCCGAGCTGATCGGCAAGAAGATCGACATGCAGCTCGACAAGCGCAGCGTCGTCGTCGAGCACATCAAGGAGCTCGGCGAACACGAAGTCACCGTGAAGCTCTTCACCGACGTGAAGGCTACCGTGAAGCTCGTCGTCCTCCCCGAGGAAGCCGCCGAAGTCACCGCCTGATCCGTCTGTATCGACGAGGGGATCCGGAGAAGATCCGTCTTCTTCGGATCTCTTTGTCGAAAACGGCAGTTTCTGCGACGTGTTTTGGCGTGGTCTTTGGGGTAGAATCGACGTGATCCGGGAAGAGTGCGCGACGGCGACGGGTTCGAGGTGAGACGATGAGCGATACGTTCCAGAAAATTCCCCCGCAGAATCTCGAGGCGGAGCAGGCCCTGCTCGGCTCGATGATGATGGACGTCGATGCGGTCGTGAAGGCCGTCGAGTTCATCGTCGCCGACGACTTTTACCAGGCCTCTCACCGTGCCATCTTCCAGGCGCTCGTGAACCTGTATCAGGCGAACAAGCCCTGCGACATGGTCACGCTGCAGGAGGAGCTTCGCGCGCAGAACCAGCTGCAGGACGTCGGCGGCGCGAGCTACCTGGCCCAGTTGCTGAACGTTGTTCCCACGGCGGCGAACGCGGAGCACTACGCGAAGATCGTCAAGGAAAAATCCCTGCTTCGGCAGCTGATCGGCGTCAGCGGCGAGATCGCACGCACCGCCTTCGAGCCGCAGGTGGTCGCCCAGACCGTCCTTGACGAGGCGCAGCAGAAGGTGCTCCAGCTCACCCAGATGGGCAAGACGCAATCCTACGTGCGCATCCGCGACCTGGTCGCCGACACGTTCAACCAGCTCGAACGCCTGTATGAGCACAAACAGTCCGTCACCGGCGTGGCGACGGGTTTTACGAAGCTCGACGAGATGACCTCCGGCTTCCAGCCGTCGGACCTGATCATCGTCGCGGCCCGCCCGTCGATGGGGAAAACCGCCTTCTGTCTGAACATCGCCCAGCACGTGGCCGCCGTCAACGCCGTTCCCGTGCTCATATTCTCGCTCGAAATGTCGTGCAAGCAGCTCATGCAGCGCCTCATCGTGTCCGAGGCCCGCATCGACGGCCAGAAGATCCGCAACGGCTTCCTTGCCGACGAGGACTGGGCGAAGCTGACCATGACGGCCGGGGTGCTCGAGGAAACCCCCATCTTCATCGACGACTCGCCGAACGCGACCCTCATGGAGGTCCGCAGCAAGGCCCGCCGCGCCAAGGCCCAGGAGAACATCGGCCTCATCGTCATCGACTACCTGCAGATGATGAGCCTGCAGAGCGGCGGCAGCAGCCAGGACAACCGCGTGCAGGAAATCTCGGCCATCTCCCGCGGACTCAAGGGAATCGCCCGCGAGCTGAATGTGCCCGTCATCTGCCTGTCCCAGCTGTCACGTGCCGTCGAGTCGCGCACCGACAAGAGGCCGATGCTGTCCGACCTCCGCGAATCCGGCGCCATCGAACAGGACGCCGACGTCGTCATCTTTTTGTATCGCGATCAATATTATAATCAGAAGAAAGAAGAAAGCAAAAACAAGGCCGAGGTCATCATCGCCAAACAGCGCAACGGGCCGGTCGGCACCTGCGAAATGGCGTTCTTCCCGCATTTCGCGCGGTTCGACAACCTCGAGACCGTCATGACCGAAGACTACATGGGCGAGTAGGGCCGACGGCCCATGGAGACGATTCTCGCGGCCGACCGGGCCCTGTTCCACCTGCTCAACGGCGTCTGGACATGCGGCTTTCTCGACGTCGCCATGCCGCTCGTCACCGACGCGAAACTCTGGGCGCCGTTCCTGATCCTTCCCTGGCTCTGGCTGATCTTCGGCGCGCAGGGGAAACGCCGCGCTCTCGCGCTTCTGTTCGCCCTCGGGATCGGAGGAAGCGATTACGTCACCTCTGGGATCATCAAGAAATCCGTCGGCCGCAAACGCCCCTGCTGCGCGGAACCGGGCGCCCGTCTGCTGGTTCCCTGCAAGAGCAGCAGGTCCTTCCCCTCGTCGCACGCGGCGAACACCGCCGCCGCGGCCGCCGTCATCTGGCTCGAAGCCGGGGCGCCCGCCGGCGCGACATTCGCGTTCGTTTCGTTCGTTGTTGGATATTCAAGAATATATATTGGTGTGCATTATCCTGCCGACGTCGCCGCCGGCTGGCTGGCCGGCATTCTCGTCGCAAGCATCGTCGTTCTGGCCCGACGCCGCTTCTTCGGCCGGCCGGCTCCGCCGGCGGAATGCCTTTCGGTGGAGGCGCCGGCGGCCGGTCATGAGTCCTTGGAGGGTCCTCCGGGCCCTGAAGCGTCTCGAGTCCTGCAGAATGAACACCCCCGTTCGCCCTGAGCTTGTCGAAGCCTGTCTTTAGTCTCCCGAAGGGGGCGAGAGCCTCTCGCGCTTCGACAGGCTCAGCACGAGCGGGAACGTGAAATTGGATTTTGTTCTGCAGGGGTAAAGAGGCTTCAGCTCGTGCGCCTGCAGCGCGAGAGGTCGATGCCGAGGCGTTTCAGCGCTTCCCCCAGAGGCTCGCCCGTGACGGGACGCATGCGGATCTCGAGCGTCCAGATGCCGTGCTCCGCCGCCTGCGGGGCGGAAATCTTGATCCGGTCCTTGGCCGTGCAGACCGGCGTTGCGCCGAGCCGCCGGGCTGCTTCCGCCACGCTCGCCAGACGATCCGCGGAAAACGCGTCGTGATCGCGAAAGGCGCGGGTCTCGAGAACGGTGTTTCCTGCGCGCTTCAACTGGGCGGCGAACGTTTCCGGTTGCGCGATGGCGGCGAACGCGAGAACGGGATCCGGCCCCTCGCCGACCGGGAGACGCCGGCCCTGGGGGTCGATCCAGCCAGCCGGCTTCGTCTCCATCTCGAGGATGGGAACGCGGGGAGCCGTGGCGGTGAACCAGTCGAACCACCGCCGCTTCGTCGGATCATCCGCGAGTTCGCACCGGGTGAGAACGATCAGGTGGGCGTCGCGCAGGCGCTCGGGGGGCTCGCGCAGCCTGCCCAGCGGAAGCGGTTGCGCGTGTTCCGCGGGCATCAGGGCGTCCCACAGAACGATATCGATGTCGCGGCTCAACCGCCGGTATTGAAAACCGTCGTCGAGCAGCATGACGTCGGGTTCGAACCACCGCTCCGCCTGTCTCGCGGAATGGGCGCGGTTCTTCCCGACCAGGACGGGCACGTCGGGAAACAGGGCGGCGAGGAGGCGCGTCTCATCCGTCAGATCTTCCGGATGCGGCCCGGCGCCGGTCACGAGGTAGAAGCCGCGCTCCCAGGGGCTTCGATACCCGCGGGTGAGGACGACCCGGTTCGACGGCAGAGACGGGTCCGACAGGAGTTCGAACAGGAACGGCGTTTTGCCGGTGCCGCCGACCGACAGGTTGCCGACGCTGATGACGCAGGCGGCCGGCCGTTCGACGAGGAAGGGGACGGCTTTGAAAAACCGGTGCTCGGTCCGGGCAAGCCGGCCGTAGAGGTGCGAAATAGCGCTCAGAAACCTTTTCATGAGACGTCTTCCCAGGTCCGTCGCAGGAGGTCTCTCATGACGGCGATTTTCCCGGTTTCGGCGGAAATGAAGCCGGGATCGGCGGTGCGCGGCTCCGGCGGTTCGGGATCGGCCGGCGAGGGAACCGGAAGGCCCGCGTTCGCGGCGAGTTGACTCGCCTTGTGATCGTACGGCAGAGCGCGGACGGGAATGCCGGACCGAAGCAGCGCGAGCAGGACGTGGTATCGCATGGCCCAGCCTTCCCTGAACCTGGCGGCCGTCGAAAGCAGCGTCGGAAAATTCGCGGGTTCATGCACGGGAAGGCCGGCGAACAGATGCTCCAGCAGACGCCGGTCTTCCCCGCGGGCCGAAATTCCAAGCCGGTTTGCGTTGCCGGCGCGAGGCCACCAACGGAGGGCGGCATTCTGCCAGTCGGGAGTGAGCCAGGGGCGTATATTTATAACTATTGAATTGTCAGGAATTCCGCTGGCCTCGGTGCAATCCGGACTTTCAGGATTCAATGCCCACGACCAGTCTGTGCCAAGGTCGGCCCGGCGGCCGGTCAGCCGGTTGAACAGACCGACCGACTCGGCGTCACGAAGCATGCAGACATCAATCCCCGTAAGTGCGGCTGTTGCCAGCTTGCGCGCCGCCCTGCCGCGGAGGGGGCCGATGCCGGCGCCGAGCAGGGCCGCGGGTACGCCGGCCAGGCGCGCGGCGCACAGCCGGAGGGCGTAGAAGGAAACGCCCTCGAAAGACCAGTCCTGGAGCAGGCCTCCGCTGGCGACGACAAGTCGGGAGCCTCGCAGGGCGCCGATGAACGACGGCCACGATGCGATGCCGCGCCGCCGGATGGCGGCGACGCAGGCCGGCAAGGGCGTGTTGCCGGCCGTGGCGACGATCGGGGTGCCGGGCGGCATGGCGGAGGCGATTCCCCGGAGAATCGCGTCGTCTCCGAGGTTGCCTTCGCCGAAAAAGCCGATCAGCAGCAGGTGCCTGGCGGTCATCGTCCCTTCCGTTCCTTCAACAATCTGCAAATCACGGCGAGCCGGTCGTCCCAGGTCGCAGGCCTCAGCGTCAGAGGCGCGAGCGAGGCGTCTGCTCCGAGCCGGTCCGCCGCTTCGACCGGCGTCAGTGTCCGTGTGACCAGGGGATGCCGGCGCAGGGATTCGATGCGCGGGGCCCAGACGGCAAGCCCTCTCGCCGCATACTCGTAGGCTTTCACCGGATCGACCCCGGCCGTCAGCGGATCGTCCCGGAACGGTATCAGGCCGATGTGGCACCGGTCAAGCAGTTCGCGGAGCGCCGCATGGTCGAGGACGCCGTGCCAGGTGACGCCGGGGCGGGCCAGCAGGTCTTTCCAGCCCCGGCCCCGGCCCGGACCGGCGATGTGCAGTTCGACGCCGGGGTGTTCGGCGAGGGCTGCAAGCCACGCGTGGTCCGTCCATTCGTAATGCGCACCGGCCGAAACCAGCCGGAACGGCGGGCCGGCCGGTCGTTTCGGCGGCTGCGGAAAAAGCCAGCGCGCGTCGACGGCGTTCGGCACGAGATGAACCGAAGCCGCCCCGGCTTCGGCGGCTTCGTCGGCCAGCAGGGGCGAGGAGGCGAACACGAGATCGGCGCGCCGGTACAGCCGCTGCTCGTGAACGAGCCATGGGAGCCGTCGCTGGCCCGGAAACGCACCGTGCCTGTCACACCGGTCGTAAACGATCGAATTCCAAGGAAATCGGGATAATGGCGAAAGCGAGGGTTCGCCCACCCAGAGACGTGTTTCGGACGGTCTGACGCCGTTCGCCGCCAGGTGAATCATGGCAAGTTTCATCGCAACAGCCTGGAGACCGGGAAATCCGGCGGCCCGAAAGGGAACGCGGATCGAAAGCGTTCTCAGCCTGCAGCCCAGTTCCCGCAGCCTGGCTCCCCAGCCGCCGCTTAGCAGCGGATCGAGATACGTCACGTCCCAGCCGTCGCCGGCAAGCCCCGAGGCGAGCGCCTGGTGCCGCTGTCGGAGGCCGTTCCAGGGAACGGCGCCCGCGAAGAGCATCGACCGGCCGCTCATGACGAGCGAGGGACGGCCGTGTCGAAGCCGGGCAGGCCGGAAACATCGGCGCAGACGTGCTCGAACCGGTCGATCATTCCCTCGAAATCATTGATCGCCTGAAACTTCGCGCGTGCGGCGGCGCGGAATGACTCGTATGCCGGTCCGGAAAGAAGCCTGTTCAGGCCGTCGATCAGCCCCGCTTCGTCGCCGGGTTTCACGAGTACGCCGTTCGCGCCGTCCTCGACCACTTCGGGAATGCCGCCGACATTCGTCGCGATGCAGGGGAGGCCCCACCGCATCGGCTCGATCAGGCTCAGCGGGATGCCTTCGCCGAGGGACGGAAGCATGACCAGGTGGAGTTTCGGATACCAGGCGTCCATGTCGGGCTCAAATCCGTGAAACGTCGTGATCCCCTTCAGCGGGCCTGATGTGACGAAGGATTGGAGGGCCGCGCGCTCCGGGCCGTCGCCGAAAATCTCGATTCGCAGATCCGGCAGATTATGAATATTACTTGCTATAGCATTGAACGCCCAGCGGTGTCCCTTGTTCGCGTGGAGTTTCGCGGGAATGCCGACGACCCAGGGCGGGGCCGGGGGAGCGGTTCGATGCATCGGCTTTCCGGGAATGCGGTTCGGGATGACGGAAATTCGCTCAGGCGGAATGCCCTGGCTTCGGAGATGCTCGCCGACGGATTCCGAAACGGCGACGAGATGGTCGGAAAACCGGTAGTAGATCTCCCGGTTCAGGCCGTGAACGTGGGAGATCACGCTCGGCCCGCCGATGAGACGCAGCAGGCCCGAGGCCAGGGCCGCCCGGTTCAGGTGGGCGCTGACGAGATCGGGACGGTGAATCAGGAGGTCCCGGGCCAGGCGGACGCCGAAGAACAAGCCGCCGGCCGTCATCGGAGCGACGGACGTCGCGATGCCCGACTCTCTGAGCTTGGCCGCGAGCGGATCGCCGGCGCAGGTGGCCGTGATGCGGAATCCGCGACGCCGGAGCGCCTGCGCGAGCGAAAGAGCCAACCGCTCGCCGCCGCCGAGTTCGCATGACGAAACGGCAAGATGGACGGCGGCCCGATCGCCGGGCCAGTGATGCAATATGTTATGATATAATATCATGTGCGTGTCGAGGCATGATTTTCGGCGGAACTCCGCATTGACGCGGCGGTTGCCGGAGATGCCCATCGCGAGCCGGCTCGGCTCGTCCTGCAGAAGCCGCTCGATGGCCCGTGCGAGGGCATTCCTGTCCTCCGGCGGCACCAGAAGACCGTCGACGCCGTCACGGACGATTTCGGGGATTCCGCCGACCCTGCTGGCGACGACCGGAAGGTTGCGATCCATGGCTTCGCAAATCGTGATGCCGAAGGCCTCCTCGCGCGAGGGTGCGACGAAGATGTCGAGGGTGTCGAGAAACTCCTTCGGGGAGGAAACCGGGCCGGTCCATTCCACGCAGGCGTCGATGCCGAGACGCGCGGCGAGTGTCCCGAGATTGCCCCGCTCCTTCCCGTCGCCGCCGATCACGATCCGCAGGGGATACCTGGAGCACAGTCCGGCGCACGCCTCGAGCAGGATGTCGACACCCTTGACTCGATGAAGGCGGGAAAGCGTTCCGATCCTGATGGGGCGCCCCGGCGACGTTCGCACCGCTCGGGGCGTCGTCGAGGTTTCCACCCCTGGGTAGATGACGGATGCGCGGCCGGGCGGCAGTTTGTGGATGCTTTTCTCATACCAGTCGGCAAGAAACCCGCTCGGGAAGAGAATGTGGTCGGACAGGCTCGCCATGCGCTTTTCGACGGAGTGGAACCTGCCCGATTCGAAGCCGTGGATCGTCGTCACCAGCCTGGTTTCCGTCAGTCGGTTCCGAAGAACCCGGGCCCAGAAGGTCGCCCGCGACAAATGGGAGTGGATCACGTCGGGGCGGAACTCCCGGCAGAGCGCGAGAAGCCGCCAGGCCGCGGCGATGTCGAACAGTTCCTCGCCCAGGATCCTGACGTCGAAGCCTTCCCGGCGCAGCGGGGCACTGAGAGGCCCGTCGCGGAAGGCGGCGATGACCGTGGCGTGGCCGGCCCGCCTGGCTGCACGCGCCAGGTCCGAGACCAGGATCTGCGCGCCGCCCCAGGTGAGAGCGTTCACCAGTTGCAGAATTTTCACGTGGATGTCCGTGGAGGTGGTTTGTGTTTTGGCTATCATCATGGTTAAATGAAACGTGTCGCTTTGGCAATCTGCATGCGGATGTTTTGCGTTTATGCGGGGAAGACGGCGTGCAGCCGACCGCCAGAGCCCATCCCCGGGAAAAGGAGAAGTGTCATGAAACACTCCTGGTGCGCACGAACGATTCCTCTTGTGCTCGGTATGTTGCTCGTGATCGGAGGCGCGTTTGCCATGATTCAGACCATCCCCAACGATCAATTGATCGCCGGCTCGGAACTCATCGCGGTTGTCAGCCTCAAGAAAAGCACCGAAACGGGCACGGATGAAAAGGGCTTTGCGCAGGTCGAGAACGTTCTCACGGTCCATGAAACCCTGAAGGGCGAGGCGAAACCCGGCGACGAGATTCTCGTCGACACGATCGGCGGCGGATTCGAGGATGAGGTCGTGTTCAAGCCCCGCCGGCAGGTGCTGGTGTTCCTGGTGCCCGGAGCCCCCGGGCGCTTCCAGGTGAATAACTTCGTCCAGGGCGCCTGGCCCGTCGATCCCGACGGCAGACTGCACGGCATGGGTGAGGGCGAAACCCTCGAGACCGTGAAAAAGACCATCGAGCATCTGAAGACCAACCCGCCGGCCCCTGCATCCGATACCCGGGGCGATGCCTTCTGACCAGCCCGGCGCCACGAGGCGCACCCCGGCAGATCTCTTCCTGCTCATCGGGGGAATGAGCTGCGCGAACTGCTCGCGCGGCATCGAAAAGGGGCTTTCCAGGCTCGACGGCATTCTTTCCGCCCGCGTCTACCTCGCCGACGAATCGGCGGAAATCTCGTTCGATCCTGAAAAGATCGACCCCGAAACGATCCGGAAACAGATCGTCAGCCTGGGATACGAGGCCCGGCCCCTCGATGCCGAGCCGGTCGGGGAAACCGGCCGCGCCGGGCTCGCATTCACCGCGCTGCTGGCTCTTCCCGTCGCCGTTCTCGCGATGGGCGCCGCCGATACCTGGGCGAACCGGTTCTCCCAGATGGTGCTGTCGGGACTTCTCCTGATGACCTCCGGGCGGCATTTCTTTTCGGGTGCCGTGCGATCGCTGAAAAACCGCAGCACGAACATGGACGTTCTCGTCGCGCTCGGAGTGGGCGCAGCCTGGGGCTACTCGGCCCTCGTCCTGACCATGCCCTCTTTCGCGGGGCATCACGGCATGATCCATTTCGAGGCGGCCGCCCTGCTCATCCTGTTCATCTCGATCGGAAAACGCCTCGAGTCTGTCGCCCGGCGCGAAGCCGCCGCTTCTTTGCGCGGCCTGACGAACCTCCAGCAGGGAACGGCCCGCCGCGTCGGCCCTGACGGCGCGGTCGTCGACATCCACGTCGATGCCGTCGAGCCCGGAGATCAGCTGGTGATACGCCCGGGCGAACGCTTCCCGACCGACGGCGAGGTCTCGGCCGGCGACTCGTCGGCGGACGAGAGTCTGCTGACCGGCGAATCGATGCCGGTCGCGAAGTCGCCCGGCTCGCCCGTGGTATCCGGCAGCGTCAACCTGAACGGCGAACTGCGCGTGCGGGCCACACGCCGCGGCGCCGAGTCGACGCTTCAGAGCCTGATCCGGACGATGCGTCGCGCGCAGGCGGACAAGCCGCGCCTCCAGCGGTTCGCCGACCGGGCGTCGGACGTCTTCGTGCCGGTTGTCGTCTCGCTGGCCGCAGCGACGTTCGCCGGCTGGTTGTTCGCCGGGAAAGGCCTCAACACGGCGCTCATGCACGCCGTCAGCGTGCTCGTCGTCGCCTGCCCATGCGCTCTCGGCCTCGCGACGCCGACGGCCATCGTCGTGTCGAGCGGCATTGCGATGGCGAGAGGTCTGCTCGTGAAGAAGCCCTCGTCGCTTGAAGCCCTCGCCGGCGTGAAATATATTTTATTCGATAAAACAGGCACGCTCACCGAGGGCGTGCCCGCCGTTGCCGACGTCGCATGGCTCGCGCAGGACGGATGCCGGCGCTTCGCCCCCGCGATCGCCGAACTGGCGTCGCGGTCCCTGCATCCGTTGTCGCACGGCATTCATAAAAACCTTTCTCAATATATAGAAAAAAATAATACCCATTCCTTCGTTTCCGTCGAGGAAAAACGGGGCTTCGGGCTCGTCGGAGTGTCGTCTTCGGGCGAACGGCTGGTCATCGGCAGCGAACATCTGCTTGCCGAGGAAGGAGTGAAGCCCCCGAAACTCCCGGCCGGATTCGCAGAAAAGGCGCTGACACCCGTGTTCGCCGCGTCGGGCCGCGAGGTTGTCGCCGTCTTTGGCCTTGCCGACCTGCTTCGGGCCGAATCACCGGGCGTTTCAGCCGCACTCCGGGCCGCGGGGATCGAGCCCGTCATCATCAGCGGCGATAGGCCGGAACCGGTGCGCGCCGCCGCGGCCGCCTCCGGCATCACGGAGTTCCGTGCGGGCGTGCTTCCCGGGCAGAAGCTGGAAATCCTGCGCGAATACATCGGGCGCGGCCCGACCGCGTTCGTGGGCGACGGGATCAACGACGCGCCGGCGCTTTCCGCCGCCACGGTGGGGATCGCCCTCGGCTCCGGCGCTGACGCGGCCCGCGAGGCCGTCGACCTCGTGCTGGTGCGCCGCGACCTGTCCCTCGTCCCGTTCGCCGTCGACCTCTCCCGCGCGACGATCGCGAAGATCCGCCAGAACCTGGCCTGGGCCGTCTTCTACAACATCCTGACCCTGCCCCTCGCGGCCGGCCTGCTGGAGCCCTTCTGGGGCCCCGGCTACAGCCTCACGCCCGCCGTAGCAGGCATGACGATGGCCCTCTCCTCCATCTCCGTCGTCCTCAACTCCCTGACCCTTCGCCTGAGGTGGCGGGCCTGACGGCACAGGGCCTTTTCATGAGGTGAGACCGTTCGCCCTGAGCTTGTCGAAGCCTGCCCTGAGTCTGCCGAAGGGGGCGAGGGGGCATTCGTGCTTCGACAGGCTCAGCACGAACGGAATGATGATGCGGCTCTGGTTTCCAAGGTCTCAGGGTTTGACGGGGCGTTTCTGGGCGGCCGGGGCGGCGGGTGCTGAAGCCGGAGCGGCGTGCGGGGTTCCCGACTTCGGAGTCATGCCCTGCATCAGTTGCTGGAAGGATTTTTTGTCCTGCACGTGCGGCATGACCGTTTCGACGGAGCAGATCTCGTAGGCGGCGAGGCGGGCGAGCGCCTGGTCCATCGTCTGCATGTGCTCTCCGGACGCCGTCTGCATGATCGAGATGATCTGCTCGGTCTTGGCCTCCTTGATCAGGTTGCGCACGGCGATGTTGCAGATGAGCATCTCGTGGGCCAGCACGCGCCCTTTCCGGTCGCTGCGGGGAAGCAGTTTCTGGGAGATGATCGCCCGCAAGACGCCGGCCAGTTCGAGCCGGATCTGGTCCTGGTGGTCGGCCGGGAACGCGCCGATGATGCGGTTGATGCTCTCGCTCGCGCTGATGGTGTGCAGGGTCGAGAAGACGAGGTGGCCCGTTTCCGACGCCGTGAGGGCCAGCTTGATCGTCTCGGGGTCGCGCATCTCGCCGACGAGAATGACGTCGGGGTCTTCCCGCAGGGACGAGCGCAGGGCATCGGCGAACGAGTGGGTGTGGGTGCCGAGCTCGCGCTGGTTGATGCTGCACCGCTTGTGCTGATGCACGAACTCGATGGGATCCTCGATCGTCAGAATATGCTCATGGCGCGACTTGTTGATGTAATCGACCATGACCGCCATCGTCGTCGACTTGCCCGAGCCGGTCGGGCCGGTCACGAGGATCAGCCCGTTCCGGTTCTCGCAGAGCGGCTCGAACACCGACCGCTGCAGGCCGAGCTCCTCGAACGTCGGAATCTGCGTGGGAATCAGCCGGAACACGCCGCTGACGCCCTGCCGCTGCCGGAAGATGTTCGCCCGGAACCGGCCGACGTGCTTCACCTCGTATGAAAAATCGATTTCCCAGTGTGACTTGAATCGCTCGAGCTGCTCCTCGTTGAAGATCGACAGGATCAGCTGCGACGCGCGTTCCTCGGTGATCGAGGGAAGATTGGTACGCGTCAGTTCGCCGTGAACGCGGAACATCGGCGGCAGGCCGACGTTGAGATGAAGGTCTGAACCGTGCTGCTCCTTGAGCTGGGCCAGCAGGTCGTCGAGAGTGCGATACTGGGAAAGCGGCACCGGCACGTATTCGTCGCTCGGCAGCTGGTCGGGATCGAAGTCGGCCATCGTCACTTTTTCCCGGCCGAGAATCTTGTGCAGCTGCTCCGCCTTGAGATGGTGCAGGTAGGAAATGAACTTCTCCTGCTGGGCCGTGTCGAGCGTCACGAGGATGCCGAGCAGGCTCGAAAGGGCCGGATATTGAAGGGCCTTGAGCGTCTTCTCGCACCAGAACGAGATCGACTTGTCGCGATCGAATAAATAGATGACAAGATATTTGATGACCTTCAGCCGGCTCATCTGGACCAGCCCCTCGGAAATCGCCGTCCGGACCGAGGGAGGCGCATCGCGGAAATTGAGGATGAGCAGCTCGGCCACGTACTCGACGTCGAGTTTGCACAGCGCCTTCACGGCGCAGACCCGCACGTTCGGGTTCGGATGGTGATCGACGAGCGTCAGCAGAGGCCGCGCCGCCGATGCGTCACGGCCCGAGCCCAGCGTTTTGGCCGCCCAGAAGATCGTGTCGAAGGAGGGATCGTTGAGGGCCGCGATCAGCTCCTCGTGTGCCCGCGGGATGAGATTCGCGAGCAGGTCGGACGCCAGCCGCCGGATGATCCAGACGGGATCCTTGAACGCCCGCACCAGCAGCCGGACGCCTTCCTGGTCTGGATTCTGCCCGATGGCGCGCAAAGCGTAGAACCGGTCGTCGGGATCGGCACTCTCGAGTTGTTCCCTGAAAAAATGGCGGCTGCGTTCCGCGAGGATCTTGCCGGTCATGACGTTCAGCTCATCCTTCAGTTCGGGGCCTTTCTCGCGGATGAACTTGACCGCTTCGTCAAGGGCGCGCTCCCCTTTGGTCGCGAAGATATGGGCGGCCTGGTACCGCATGACCGGCGACTCCTCCATCAGGGTCGCGAACAGGAAGCCGAGGGCCTGGTCACCCGGGACGTATTCGAGCGCCGCGATGGCGTACAGCTTGACCGTGAAATCCTTCGAGGTCAGGAATTTCCGGATGTTGTGCATGGCCTTGGGGCCGGAGAGGTCGATCAGCAGCTTGAGGGCCCAGTATTTCTCGTGCAGGTTCCCCCCGGCGAAAACCGTGCTGATGGGTGACAGCAGTTTTTCGCCGTATGCCGCCAGCCGCTTGTTGAGATGACGCCGCAACGCCCAGCTCGGGTCGCCGAGATGCCGGATGAGCAGCTCGAACGTCGCCGGGCTTTCCGGGCCGGCAAACAGCAGGTCGGCCGCCAGGATTTTCGTCTCGTCTTTCTCGTTGCGCTTGAATACCTCGGCCAGTTGGTCGTGGTTGAGTTTTCCCGCGCCGCCGAGAAGCGAAAGGGCCCAGTAACGGACGTTCTCGTTCGGATGGTTGAGGAGCACCAGGAGCGGCTCCGTCACCTTGCCGATATGCGGCTGGACGAGCGCGACGCACTTCTGCTGGACGTCGGCGTCGGGATGGGCGAAGCCTTTGTATATTAAAAACAATAAAAGTTGCTCGTCGTCGGCCTTTCCGGCTTTATCGAGAAGCGAGAGAATCTGACGGGTGTCATCGAGCTGAAACGCCCTCTGCAAATTGCTGAGAAGTTCGGCCGAAGAAGTGGAACTCATGCGCGTGCCCTCCGGTGCCGGAGAAGTCCTGGAGCGAGACCGTTCTGAAACGATTCCGGCGTCATTCTATCCGGTTCGTTCGAAGCTATGCAAATCACCATTCGGGGCAGTCGTGCTTCGACGGGCTCAGCACGAACGGTATCGAGTAGGCGGGTGATCGTCGTGTTCCATGTGAGACGAGCGAGGAGGAGAAGGAGCGGGAAAGAACATTGACAGGCGTACAGGAATCGGTATGATTGATAGATAAACCTCCCACTGCTGGGCGGAGTTGTCACGAATGAAGGAGATGCTTCGATGAAAGCTTCTTTGCATAAATTTCTCGCGGGAATCCTGAGCGGAGTTCTGATGTTGTCTGCGGCCGCGGCATGGGCGGTGGCGGGCCTCGATTCGGACCTGAAGCTGATTCGTGAAGTTCAGCAGAAGAAGGTGACGCTGCAGTATCTGGCCGATCCGCGCTCGAAGGCGTTTCTGACCGACCTGCTGAAGGATTTTCCCGAAAAGATCCGGAAAAATTTCCGGGCCAATATCACCGGCGCCTACCGGAAGCAGCTGCTCGCGAATTACGACGCCAAGCTGGCCGAGCTCACCGTCGACATCCTGACCGGCGTTACCGGCGACGCGGCCCGGGAAAAGATCATCGGTGCGGCCGAGACGTCGCCGTTTCCCCTCGACTTGGCCTATGCGGGCGTCATCAAACACATGTCGGACGCCCTGGCGTTCGGTCGGGCCCAGCGCATCGGTTCCTCGGGCCTGATCACGTCCCCGGAGTCGATTCGGCTCGCCGACCGGCTCGAAACGCTCGTCGGCCGCTTCCAGAACAGCGCCGCTCTCGATTCCTGGGATGCCGTGAAGGGCCTGTATGCGGATGTTCCGCGCAAGGATTTCCCGATCTGGTGGTATGACGACGCCCAGCACGACGACGTGCCGTATATCACGCACGGCCCGGCGACCGTTTCCGCGCTGGTTCCGCAGAAGCGCAAGCAATGGACGGTGCTGGTCTTCCTCAACGCCGACAACGACCTCGAAAACAGCGGCATGAAAGACCTCAACGAGATGGAGCTGGTCGGCTCTGACGAGAACCTCAACATCGTCGTGCAGATCGACCGCCAGAAGGGCGCGAAGGGCGAGACGATCGAGGACGGCAACTGGATCGGCACCCGCCGGTACGAGGTCGTCCGCGAGCGCACGAAGAAGATCGGCTCGAAGCTCGTCGCGAACCTTGGTGAGCGCGATATGGGCAGCAGGAAGGAACTGGCCGAGTTCCTGACGTGGGGCATCGAGAACTATCCCGCCGACCGGTTCATGGCGGTCATCTGGAACCACGGCGCCGGCTGGGTCGGCATCTCCTACGACGACGAGTCCGGCAACAACCTCACCGTGCCCGACATCGTCTGGGCCTGCAACCAGGCCAAACCCGCCCTCGAAAAGGTGAATCCGAAACACCCCCGCTTCGACATCATCGACTTCGACGCCTGCCTCATGGGCATGATCGAGATCGCCTACGAGCTGCGCGACGTGTGCGACTTCATGATCGCGTCCGAAGAAACCGAGCCTGGCCAGGGCATGCCCTACCAGGACACCCTCAAGCCGCTCAGGGAAACCCCCGGCATCACGCCGCGCATGGCCGCCCGGGAAATGGTCGCGGGCTACGTGAAATCCTTCGCCGCCGGCGGTTCGCAGACAACGAAGGTGCTCGGCGGGGCTTCGGTGACGAAGTCCGCCTACGACCTGTCCCGCATCCAGCCGCTCGCGGCGCTCGTCGGAAAGCTCGGCGAGGCTCTCTCGGCGAACCACGACGCCTATACCCAGGCGCTGATCGACGAATACGGCAGTTTCGCGAAGATCCGCCGCTACAGCGAGGCCAGCTTCGTCGATTTGCACGACCTCGTGGTTCGGCTCGCCACCATCAAGTCGATGCCCGATGAGGTCAGAAATATATGTGTTGATATTGTAAAAACGATCGGCTATCCGAAGCTGGTCGACCGCCTGTCCCAGCCCGTCGTCATCAAGCGCCGCACCCCGGGCGCGGTGATCTGGGGCTACAACGGCTGGAAGCAGCCGCCGGCCGAGCTGAGGCCCCGCGGAAGCACGGTCTGGCACTCGCGGTTCGTCCGCACCCCCCTGCGCGGGCCCGACGCGAACGGCGACTACGTCTGCGCCATCGGGCCGTTCGGCCTGGTGATCGACCCGGTCGCCAAAAAGCGCGAATACGTGACCGAAATCAATTATCGCATCGAGTATACAAACGGGAAGACGAGCCCCGACTTCACCGACCGCACCGGCCGCGAATACGTGATCGTGAACGATTTCGCCGCAGGCTCCCCGCTCATCGCCGAGGGCCACACCCAGGGGATGGGCAACAGCTACGGCCTGTCGATCTATTACCCTTACTGCCTCGAGTTCCGGACTGCCTACAAATCCCTCCGGTTCGCCCGCGACACGGGATGGGACGAGTTCATCGCGCGGGTTCCGCAGTATCGCGCCAACTCCCCGGTGCTGGTCACCGGCGGCATGGTCGAAGACCCGGGCACGCTGCCGCTTCTGCTTCGCGCGTTCAAGAACCTCGGCCTTCAGCCCGATATCCTGTGGGACCCCAAGGTGTTCGGATATAAATACGCCGATATTCTTCGCCAGTACCGGAACGGCGCCGTCTTCACCGACAGCGTCTCGGTCAGTTCCTTCGGCGAACTCGCTCCTTCGGCCGACGACCTCGCGAACTACCTCTCCGGCGGCGGAGCCCTGTTCCTCGCCGCCCAGTCGGTCGAGCAGAAGAACACCAATATGCCCCTGCTCGAAGGGTTCTTCAAATTCCGCTATCTCGAAGACGACCGCGATCTTCCCCGCCTGTCGTTCGCCTCGAAGGACGGCGCCGCCGTTCCCTTCGAACTGAACGGGGAAGACTCGGCGCAGTCGGCAAAAGACGTGACGATCATGGCGTGCGATGCTCCCGCCGCGCCCTTCGTGAAAACCGAAGACGGCCGGACCGCCGGCCTCTCCGTGTCCGGCACATCGGAATCGGGCAACGCATATCGCGGAATATACCTCGGCTTCCGTTTCGAAGCGGTGACCGGCGAATCCGTCCGCACGAAACTCATCGACACCGCGCTGAAACTGCTCGTCCCGTCCCTCGGAAAGCTTCCGAAACCCCTCGAATCGAACGGGGAGTGAACGAACCGAACGAAAGGCCCGCGCCGATGTGCGCGGGCCTTTCGGCACCTGGAGGGATTGTATTCGGGGATGTGCGCTGATAGACTGGCGGTGAGAGAGGATGCATGAAACTGGCCAGCGTTGTGGAGAATCTGAAAAAGATTCTTTCGGGTGAGCGGGTCGACGGTGCTTCGGCCTGCGACGAGACGGGGGAACCGCTTCCACCGGACCTGCTGTCTGCGCTGGCCGACGGAAGCCTCACGTCGGCGCAGGTGGACGGGCTCATCTCCGCCCTTGCCGGTCGGTCGCCCGAAACGGGACGCGCCATGCTGAGCGGGGTGCTTTCCCATGTCGCCCGGCTGCTCGACGCCTCGACGTCCCTCCTCAACAACCTGCTTTCCATCACGGTCGGCATCGCCGTCCGGATCGTCGGGGCCGAGCGGGGAACGCTGTTCCTGCTCGACCCCGAAACGGGCGAACTGTTCTCCCGCGTCATGCACGGGAACGAGGTCGAGGAGATCCGCCTGTCGCCGGGAAGCAGTATCGCATGCGCTATTATGGCGTCAGGCCAGGCCGAGATCATCACCGACGCATACGGCGACGTTCGCTTCAATAAGGAAATCGACCGCCAGAGCGGTTTCGTCACGAAATCGATCCTCGCTGTCCCGCTACGGGTCGCCGGAAGCGACATTCCTGTCGGCGTCATCGAGCTTCTCAACAAAACATCCGGCGAGTTCACCCCGGCTGACCTTGCCGCCGTCGCCGACATCTCGGGCAACGCGGCCGCGGCCCTCAGAAACGCGCGCGATCTCGAACTGACCCGGCGGGCGCGCGAGAGCGAGGACCGCATGCAGGAAGTCACTGCGGCGATCTCTTCCGAGCTGAACCTCAAGCCGCTTCTCGAGAAGATCATGCAGGCCGTGACGATGATCCTCGACGCCGACCGGGCGACGCTGTTCCTGCACGACGAGAAAACCAACGAACTCTGGTCGCAGGTCGCGCTGGGCCTCAACGACCAGGAGATCCGTTTCCCCGCCCACCTCGGCATTGCGGGAAAGGTGTTCACGAGCGGCGAGACGATCAATATCCCGGACGCCTACGCCGATCCCCGGTTCAACAAGGAAATCGACCGCAAAACCGGCTATCGCACGAAGAACATCCTCTGCATGCCCGTCGTCAACCGCACCGGCAAAACGATCGGCGTCACGCAGGTGCTCAACAGAAGGGTGGGGGTGTTCACCCGCGTCGACGAGAAGAAGCTCAAGACCTTTTCGGCGCAGGCGGCGATCGCGATCGAGAACGCCAAGCTGTTCGACGAAGTGCTGAACATGAAGAACTACAGCGAGAGCATCCTCGAAAGCCTCAGCAACGGCGTCATCACGGTGAACGCCATGCGCAGGATCGAGAAGTGCAACGCCGTGGCCTTGCGCACATTCGGCGTGACGACCGACCAGATCCTCGGAAAATACGCCGACATCTTCTTCACCGGCGACAACCACTGGATCGTCGACAGCCTGCGCCGCGTCATCGCCACCCAGGAGGCTGACAACTTCCTCGACGCCGAGATCGTCGACCGGCAGGGGCGCCGCGTCTCGCTCAACATGGCCGTCGCGCCGCTGCACGACGCGCAGAACCGCCCCATGGGCGGTTTGCTCGCCTTCGAGGACCTGACCGGCGAAAAGCGCCTCAAAAGCACGCTTTCACGCTACATGAACAAGGAGGTCGCCGACCAGCTCCTCAACTCCGACGGCATGCTCGGCGGCAAGATGCAGGAACTGACGGTCCTCTTCAGCGACATCCGCAACTTCACCACGATCTCCGAGCGGCTCGGCGCCCAGGACACCGTTGCGATGCTGAACGAGTATTTCACCACGATGGTCGACATCGTGTTCCATCACGGGGGAATTCTCGACAAGTTCATCGGCGACGCCATGCTGGCCGTCTTCGGCGCGCCGTTCACGACCAGCGAGGACACCGACCGCGCCGTCATCACCGCCATCGAGATGCAGCGCGCGCTCAAGGAGTTCAACGGGAAGCGCGTCGAGAAGGGCCTCCAGACGATCGACATCGGAGTCGGCATCAACACCGACACCGTGCTGGTCGGCAACATCGGCTCGCTCAAACGCATGGACTACACGGTCATCGGCGACGGCGTGAACCTCGCCTCGCGCCTCGAGGGCGCCAACAAGTTCTACGGCACGAGCATTCTCGTCAGCGAGAACAGCTTCAGCCGGCTCGTCTATCCGCACCGCTCGCGCGAAGTCGATCTGCTGCGGGTCAAGGGCAAAAACCGCCCCGCGAAAATTTACGAGATCCTCGACCACCACGACACGACCTCGTTCCCGAACATGGACGACCTGCTCGCCTGCTACAAAAACGCCATCGACCTCTACCACAAACGCGAGTGGGAAGCGGCCGGCCGGGCGTTCGGCGAGGCGCTCCGGCTCCACCCGGGCGACACCCTGTCGAAGGTGTATGCCGACCGGTGCGCGCACTTTCTGCGCGAACCGCCGCCCGACGACTGGGACGGCATCTGGGTGATGCACACCAAGTCGTGACCGTGATACACTCATGGCGAACCATTCGTTCCAATTCCAACTGCCCCGAGGAGGTCCCTCATGCCTGCCGTCGGTTTATCGCTTCCGCGGAAAGACGCCTGGGATAAGGTCAACGGAAAAGCAAAATATATTGATGACTATTCATTTCCCGGCATGCTCCATGCCGCCACGGTCCGCTCTCCCGTTGCCTACGGCAGGCTGAAGGGAATCGACGCGTCGAAGGCGCTCGCCATGCCCGGCGTTCACCGGGTCTTCACGGTCGCCGACATTCCCGGCCGGAATGTGAACCCCCTTGTTCTCGACGACCAGCCGTTCCTCGCTTCCGAGTTCGTGAAGTTCCACGGCGAGCCGGTCGCCCTCGTCGCTGCCGATACGCCGGAGCAGGCATATGCCGCCGCTGAGGCGGTGAAACTCGACATCGAGCCCCTCAAGCCGATCCTCTCGATACGCGAGTCGCTCGAGCCGTCCGCGCCGCGGCTGTATAAAACAGACAATATTTTCAGCAGATACGTCATCAGACACGGCGACCTCGACGCCGCCTTCGCGAAGGCGACCCGCATCTTCGAACGCGAATACGAAACCCCCTACCAGGAGCACGCCTACCTCGAGACCCAGGGCATGATCGCGGTGCCCGGCATCGAGGGATCGATGACCGTCTACGGGTCGATGCAATGCCCCTTCTACGTCCATGACGCCGTGTCCGACATCCTCGGCTGTCAGCGAAACAAGGTGCGCATCGTCCAGACCACGACCGGCGGCGGCTTCGGCGGCAAGGAGGATTTTCCCTCGATCCTCGCCGGACACGCCGCGATGATCGCGCAGTTGCTCGAACGGCCTGTGAAACTCGTCTACAAGCGCGAAGAAGATATCATCGCAAGTTCCAAACGCCATCCGGCACTGATCCAGATGAAAGTCGGCACCGACGCCGACGGGAAGATTATTGCTGCAGATATAAAATACTACGTCGACGGCGGCGCCTTCGCGACGCTCAGCCCGATCGTCCTCTGGCGCGGAACGGTCCACGCCCTCGGGCCGTACGTCTGCGACAACGTCCTCATCCAGTCTTTCGCGATGGCGACCAACAAGGTGCCGTGCGGCGCCTACCGCGGCTTCGGCTCGCCGCAGGTCATCTTCGCGGGCGAAACCCTCATCGACGAGATCGCCGACGAGCTGAAGATCGACCCCGTCGAGATCCGGCGGCGCAACGGCCTGAAACTCGGAGCGAAGACCGTCACCGGCCAGGTGATCGACCAGTCGTGCGGTCTTTCCGAGACGATCGACAAAGCCGTCGCGAAGTCCGACTGGACCAAAAAATGGCAGCATCCTTCCGCCCGCAGCGGCAACGTTCGCCGCGGCATCGGTATTTCGACCGTATATTACGGCGTCGGCCTCGGGGCTGGCGGCAAGCATCTCGACCGCGCCGGCGCGAGCATGATCATCATGAAGGACGGCACGGTCCAGTGCGCCGTCGGCAACACCGAGATGGGGCAGGGGGCCCGCACGATCCTTCCCCAGATCGCCGCCGATGCGCTCGGCATCCCCTTTGACAAGGTGTTCCTGGTCGAGACCGATACCGGCTTCGTTCCCGACTCCGGCCCAACCGTCGCGAGCCGAACGACCTTCATGTCCGGAAACGCCCTGGCGGCGGCGGCGAAGGAATTGAGACCCCGCCTCCTCGAATCGGCCGCCGGCTTGCTCGGGGCGAAGCCCGACGAGGTCGACCTGGTGGATGGCGTTGCGTTCATCAAGGCTGCCCCGCAGGGGAAAAAGGTCGCGTATCCCGACGTTGTCAAGGAAATGTATCTGCGCAGGCTTCAGCCAAGCGCCTTCGGCTGGTATATCGCCCCCGACTCGACCTTCGACAGGGAGACCGGCCAGGGAAACGCCTACTTCACCTATAGCTACGCCACGAACGTCGCTGAGGTCGAGGTCGACATGGAAACCGGCGAACTCCGCGTGTTGAAGATCACGTCGGCCCACGACATGGGCAAAGCCATCAATCCCCAGCAGGTTGAGGGCCAGATCGAAGGCGGGACTCTCCAGGGCGTTGGATACGCGACCATGGAGGAGATTCGGCACGATCCCCAGGGGCGCATGCTGAACAATGCCTTCGCGACCTACATTCTGCCGACGACCGAGGACGCGCCCGAGATCGACCCGATCATCGTCGAGCACGGCTACAGCGAAGGCCCCTATGGTGCCAAGGGATTCGGCGAAGTGCCCCTGATGGGCATCGCGCCGGCGGTCGCCAACGCGGTCTACAACGCCACCGGCCGGCGCATCCGCGTCATGCCGATCAAGCCGGAAAAGCTGGTCGACTGCTGATCAGGAACCCCTGAGGAGGGACGAAGCGTGGAAAAAGACGCAGAACTCCGTTCCAGCCCCGCCGCGGAACCGCCAGAGGCGGCGCGCGCCGCAGTTCCCATGACGTTTCCCGTCGCGACGGACGAGCCGGACGAAGCCCCGCCGTGGGATTGGGAGCGCATCTTCGCCCTGCTGGCGACGATGACGGTGCTCTTTTTCTACACCCGATCCTGCCCGTTCTCCTCGGGCACTTACTGGGACCTCCTCTTCGCGCGCGAGTTCGACCTGAACATCAACTGGGCGCTCCTCCCCGAGACGATCGCGCTCGGAATCGCCCAGTCCGCCGCGTCGCTGGCGGGACTCAAGACGCTTTGCCACCTCCTGTTTTTCGCCCTGGGGTGCCTCCTGCTGAACTGGATCTTCAGGGGGCGTGAAATATTGCCAGGTTTAATAACCTTAGGAATATTTTCTTTCGCCATGCAGCCCCTGCTCGGGCTGAGGGCCTTGCTGCAGATGATCTTCACCGTCGGGCTCCTCGCCCTCCTCGATTCCGACGCGCTGAAGGAAAAGTTCGGGGTGATGCTGATCCCGATTACGGCCGCGGCGAGCGCCCTCGGGCTCAACAGCTGGGTGCTGGTCGCCCTTGTCACGTCCTACGCGCTGTTCAGGTCGGATTACCGTCTGACGCTGATCCTCAGTGCCCTCATCGGGATCCTCTGCTTCCCCGAGGGCGCCGCCAGCGCCGTTTCCGGCGACATGCCTCTCTCGACCCTGTTTCCCAATCCCGACGACCAGCAGTTGATGAGCCTCATCGCCGGCATCTTCCTGATTCCCAATCTCATGGCCCTTTCCCGGATCGACGAGGAAAACTTCCCGATCGTCATCTTCTACGCCTTCACCGGACTGCTGGCGCTGGCGAACCCGGGCGGCATGCCGTTGTTCGTCGTCACCGGCGTCGTCCTGCTTCTGAAGGCCCTGGGCGACATCGAACCTCTGTCCCTGAACACCCGGCTCGCGGGAACGGTGATCCTCGTCGTCCTGATTCACTTGTTCCTGTTCCTGAACCCTTCAGGATTCTCCATCAATCCGACCGTCCGCGGCGAACTCGGAGCGGAAGTCGAAGCCCTCCTCCAGGGACGCATCAAGAGCCGCGCCATCGCGGCGCACGATCTCGGAGAGTTGATGTGGAAAGGCCTTCTGAACATGAAGCCGGACGACATCACGGCCCTGCCGCACATCCCCCGCCTCCGCATCATCGAACGAAACGGCGCTCTCGAGCTGATTCGGGAAGAAGAGGAGGAGGTCGCCTCCGACACGATGGCGGCTGAACGCGCCCCAACTCCGTGACTCCCCGGTAGACATCAGGGCAACTGCAGGGGCGGGTTTCAAACCCGCCTCTACGTGCAAATAGATACGAAAATACAACTCCCCCGGGGGATACCCGGGGGAGTTGAGCTTGAACTGCAGGTCAGATCACGGGGCGCAGCCAGGTCAGCTTGCGCAGGAAGTTCATCTTCTTGACGATTTCCTTGGAGCAGTGATCTTCGGGGCCGTAGGCCTTGGTCACGTTACCGTCCTTGTCGACGGTGATCTTGTATTCGACGGTCACCTTCATGTCGTCGAAGAGGCGCAGAGCGGTCATCGTCGCAAACTGCGGATCGCAGATGGCGGCGACGACTTCCGAGTTGATCTGCTCGCTGAGAGCATCCATGTTGTAGGAGCCCACGACGGCGATCTGCCGGTCGAACACGAACACTTTCGAATGAAGCCGCTCGTTGATGGACGGGGCGACCAGCAGACGGCAGGTCGGCATCTCCTGGAGCATCTTCTTCCAGTCGGACATCAGGAACGCCTGGGGAAACAGTGAGTCGGTCGAGCCGCCGCTGTTGGTGTGCATGATGATCTTCACGCCGCGCGCCGACGCGCGCTTGAGGGCCGCTTCGGCCTCGGCGGTGAGAACCAGATAGGGGTTCTGGATGATGATCTCGTTTTTGCTGCAGTCGATGAACTTGACCAGAGTGGGGGTAATGCCGTTCAGGGCGCCGAGGCGGGAGTGCTTGTCGAGGATCTTGACGGGCTTCGGGCGTTCGCCCCGGAACAGCTGGAACGATGCGTAGCTTGAGAGGTTCTTGTATTTGGAAAGCTCTTCGTTGAATTCTTTCAGCGCCTCGGGCAGCTTGCCGGACAGCTTGATCTTCGATGCGTCATACAGGCCTTGGCCGAGCATGAACCGGCGCAGCGCCATGTTCGCCAGGTCGAGCCGGGCCGACTGGTCTTTCCAGTTGAACGTGTCGGGCTTCACGACCGAGTTCTTCAGGCAGCTCCACTCGTCCTCGAACGCCTTCTTGAGCTGGCCGGCCACGTGCTCGCCGCTCATCAGCACGTCGGTGTCGCGGTACACGATGCCGTATTCGCCTTTCCCGACGAAGTAGTCCGGGCCGATGTTCCGGCCGCCGATGATCGAGGTCTTGCCGTCGACGATGATGATCTTGTCATGGTTGCTGGCGAACGCCGCGCGGAAGTCTTCGAACATGGCCAGAAGCGACTTGCCGATCGAGTTGAACTGCTTGATCTCGACATTGGGAACGGCCGCGAGCTCCTCGAAACGGTCGGGCATCCCCTTCATATAGCCTGATCTATAAATTCGCCCGTCGATCATCAGGCGCACCCGGACGCCCTCGCGGGCCTTTTTTGCGAGCAGGCCGAGGAACGCTTGGCCGAAGATGTCCTTGTCGACGATGAAATACGTGCAGTCGATCGTCTCCTTCGCGCTCTCGATCATCTTCCAGCGGGCATACAGAGCGTCGTCGTTCTTCCAGATCAGCCGGACGCGCGTGCTGATGTCGCCCTTGGGAACGGAGATCGAGTCGAACGCCGATTTCAGGTCTTCGTTCGGAGCCAGGGTGGGGTTGCCGGCGCCAAGCCACGCGGTGACGACGATCACGGCGAGGAACGCAAGGGCGATTCCGCGGACCACACTCGTATTGAAGCGCTTCATCGAGGCCCTCCTTGAGGGAAAAATCGTACGGATACGAGGAATATTCTTAAATTCTCCACGAAAACGACGGTTTCGTCAAGTAATGATGCGCGTTTGAAAAAGATTTCCCGCATTGACGGTTGAACTTTGCCCGGAAACGCTGGTACCCTGAGGCTCGCATGGAACGCAACCGGTGAAGAACATCCACCTCCCTCTCCTGCGGTGCATCCGCTGCGGAGGCGATCTCGGGATCGCTTCCGGCCTGGCCGCGACCGAATCCGGTGATGAAATCATTCATGGTTCCATTGCGTGCGGACAATGCGGGGCGGAGTTCCCGATCGTCGACGGGGTCTGCGTCTTCCTCGATCCCGACATGATGGAGGCGCTGCTCACCCCGGCCGAACGCCGGAGCATCGCCAAGACCGGTTGCAGACGCTCGTCTGCCGGTGCGGGAACCGGCTCTCCGGGAAACGAGACGCTGGTCAGAACCGTCGAAAACTGGAGTTATCAATGGAATCAGGTTCTCGGCTGGTCTGCCGAAGATTTCGACGGAAAAGGGTTCTGCGGGGAAAAATGCTTCCGTGAGTTCATTCCGATCCGGCCGGAGGAGTATCGCGACCGGAACGTCGTCATCTGGTGCGGGGGAAACGGCCGCGAGGCCTATCACGTCGCCCGCTACTCGCCGGCGTTGATCGTCGTGGTCGAGATCGGCGACGAAATCTACCGGATTCGTGATCTCTTCGGTCCCGACGCGAACCTTCTTCTCCTGCGTTGCGACATGCTCAAAAACCCGCTCAGGGAAGGCATCGCAGACATATCGATCTGCGACCACGCGCTGCAGCACATCATCGACCATCGGCAGGCCTTTTCCGTTCTGGCCGGGGTTCTGAAACCTGGCGGGCTTGCGGGTGTCTGCGCATACAGTCACGAAAACAATTTCCTGATGACCGGGCTGGTCGAGCCGCTCAAGTCGGTTCTTCACAGGCTTCCGCTCGTCCTCCTGAGATTTCTGGCCTGCATCCCCGCCCTGGTCATCTTCTTCTGCATCCATTTCGTGTATCTCCCGCTGCGTCGGTACGATGAAAAGATGGCAAGGCGCATTCCTCTGAACGAGCACATGATATTCTGGTCGGAATGTAACCTGAAGTTCATCTGGACGGCCTGCTTCGACCTGCTCCATGCGCCGGTTTCCTATCATTTCCGCCGGGACGAGATCGTCTCCATGGCTGCCGCGGGAAAAATCGAGATCAGAACGCTGGAAAACACCCACCAGACGACCTGGTCGATGCTCGGAACACGCCTTCCCTGACAAGACGTCATCTACTTACCCTCTGGGGACTGTCATTTTCCGGCCGGATATGGTACTTTTACTGACCGGCTTTTGCCGGACATTCCCCCGGTGGAATGAGCTTTCCCGAAGGACGCAGGAGAGACCATGCATCTGAAATCCCTCGAAATCATGGGATTCAAATCGTTCGGCCGCAAGACGGTCTTCGATTTCCAGCCCGGCATCACCGCAATCATCGGCCCCAACGGGTCGGGCAAGAGCAACGTGTGCGACGCCATCCGATGGGTTCTCGGCGAGCAGAGCGCGAAGGCCCTGCGCGGCAACAAGATGGCCGAAGTCATTTTCGCCGGTTCCCCGACCCTGCGGTCGGCCGCGTTTGCCCAGGTGAAGCTCATTCTCGACAACGAAGACCGGATGATGCCGCTCGATTTCTCCGAGGTCACCATCGGACGGCAGTTGTTCAAATCCGGCGAGAGCAACTATCTCGTGAACGGCACCCGCGCCCTGCTGGGCGACGTCAGGGAAATGCTGATGGATACCGGCATCGGCAAGGACGGCTACTCGGTCATCGGCCAGGGCGACATCGAGGACATCATCTTCCAGCGCACCCAGTCCCGGCGCGCCCTCATCGAAGAGGCCGCCGGCATCACGAAGTTCAAGCACCGCAAGGCGAACACGCTCACCAAGCTCGATCACACGCGGGCCAACATCACCCGCCTCCAGGACATCGTCGGCGAGATCCAGAACCAGCTCGGGCCGCTCGCCGAGCAGGCCGAAAAGACCCGCCGCTACCAGGCGCTCGCCGCCGAGATCCGCACCCTCGAGATCGACCTCGTCCTGTTCGACCTGTCGCAGCTCTACGGCGACGCGGAAAACGTCGATTCGATGCGCCGCGGCCTCATCGCCAAAGTCGCCGAGATCGAAAAGTTCCTCGAAGAGATCGACAGCCGCAAGAGCGGCGTGCGAGCGAAGGTCCAGGAGTTCGAGACCCAGCTCCAGGCCCGCCAGAACGAATCCCGCGAAGTCGTTCTCACCATCGACGGCATCCGGGAACGCATGGCCGTCCTGAAGGAAGAGGCGCGCGGCCACGAGGCGCGGCGCCAGGCCATCACCGAAGAGGTCGCCCAGATCGAGAAGAACCTCGCCGACGGCGGCCAGGAGATCGCCGACGCCGAAGGCCGCCTCCGCGACGAAGAGGCTGCGGAAATCGCCGTCGCCGGCCGCATGGCCGAGATCGACGCGAACCTTTCCAAGGTCCAGGATGAGCTCGACGCCCACCTGAAGAGCGTCAGCCAGGACCGCGAGTCCTCCTACAAGATCGCCGGCGAGATGGTCGCCAGGAAGAACACGATCAACTCCGCGAACTCGCAGATCCAGATCCTCGAACGCCAGCTGGAAAAGGGGGCCGGCGACGTGACGACCCTCAACGTCGCCCTCGAGAAGCTGAACGGCGAAAAGGCGAACATCGAGAAGGAACTCAAGGCGATGGAAGCCACCATCACCGACGAGGGAACCCGCCTTTCCGACGATCAGTCCCACGCGAACCGTCTCGATAAAGACCTGCGCCGCGCCGAGGAAGAGCTCGTCTCGACCGTCGACCAGTTCAAGGTGCTCACGGCGAAGCGCAACATTCTCGAAGATCTGAAAAATCGCTCCGACGGAGGCATCCATCGCGGCGTACGCGAGGCTCTTGCCCTGAAAGACCGGGAATTGCCCGGCATCTGCGGCATGGTCGGCGACCTCATCACCGTGCCAAAGGGCTACGAGATGGCCTTCGAAACCGCCCTCGGCGGCAGCATCCAGGACATCGTCACCCGCGACGCGGAAACCGCCCAGCGGGCGATCGCGATCCTGAAGGAGCGCAAGGCTGGCCGCGCCACGTTCCTGCCGATCGACATGATCCAGGCGCCGTCCCGCGTCGAACAGACGCGCGCGAAGGGCTGCCTCGGCGTCGCGCTCGACCTCGTTCAATATGATGCGAAATATTATTCCATCATGAACTTCCTGCTGGGCCGCATCCTCGTCTTCGAGAACCTCGACGACGCGGTCGCCTACTCTCGCACGACCCGCAACTTCAATCGCATCGTCACCCTCGACGGTGACATCGTCCGCTCCTCGGGCGCGATGACGGGCGGCGCCGAAGGCCAGAAAACCGCTGGTCTCCTTGCCCGCAAGCGCGAGCTCGAAGAGGCCGAAGAAAAGCTGAAGTCGCTGGCCGCGGCCGAAAAGAAGCTGACCGGCCTCGTCACCCGCCTCAGGTCCGAGCGCGGCTCGCTCGGCCAGGTGATCCGCCAGCGCGAGGAAAGCCTGAACCGCACCCGGCAGTCGATGGAGTTCTTCCAGAAGCGCCTGGTCGTCGTCGAAGGTGACCTCTCGACCCGACGCGCCGAGTTCGACAGCCTCGACGTCAACCGCCGCGAGATCCAGAAGGAACTCGACCGCGTCCGCCAGATGCAGGCGACCGCCCAGCAGGAGCTCGTCACGCTCGAAAGCCAGAATACCGAGCTCACGGCACGCCTCCAGGAAATGAGCGGCCGGGAAACGGCCATCCAGACCCGACTTACCTCCCTGCGGGGCCTGCTGAACGACGAGAAACTCGCCCAGGCGCAGATCGTCGAACGGAAGAAGGCGCTGAAGCGCGAGATCGAGGCTGCCGCGAAGCGCCGCCGCGAGGCCCAGGAACGGCGCGACCGCGCCACCGCCGAGATCGAGCAGCTCGAAAATGCCCGGAAAGAGGCCGAACGCGGCATTGCCGGGTTCCAGAACGAAATCCAGGCCCTCGAAGCAAAGAAGGCCGGAATCGAGAAAGCCTACGAGGCGCTCCAGGTCGAATACCGCGCCTGCGCCAAGGAGCTCGAGACGCTCGATCACACCTGGCAGAGCCGCTCCAAGATCGCCGACTCGACCCGCGCGAAGCTCGGCGAGCTCGACGTGAAGCTTGCCGAAATCAAGACGCATATCTCGAACAAGGAGAGCATTCTGCGCGCCGAATACGACTTCGACGTGGCGCAGATCGGCACCCAGCTCCGGAAATACGAGAGCAGGGCCGACCTGGCCGAGCAAATCGCCGCTCGCCGCTCGGAACAGCAGATGCTCGAGCCGGTGAACCCGCTCGCGATCGAGGAATACGAGAAAACGAAAGAGCGCTTCGAGTTCCTGACCGGCCAGATCCGCGATATGACCGATGCCGCAGCGTCTCTCGAACAGGTCATCGCCGAGATCGAAAAGATCTCGAGTGAGCGGTTTCTCGAAACCTTCGGCCAAATCGACAACGCCTTCGGCGAGATCTTCCGGGTCGTCTTCCCCGGCGGCTCGGCCCGGCTGAAACTCACGACGCCCGAGACCCCGCTGGAGAGCAACGTCGAGATCGTCTGCCAGCTTCCCGATAAAAAACTGTCGACGATAGAATTGTTCTCGGGCGGCGAAAAGGCGATGATCTCGATCGCACTTCTGTTCTCCATTCTGCAGGTCAAACCGCCGGCGTTTTGTATACTTGATGAAATAGAAGCTTCGCTCGACGAGGCGAACGTGCGCCGGTTCACACGCCTGCTCCGCAGTTTCGCCGACAAAACCCAATTCTTCATCATTACCCACAACAAAGAAACGATGCAGGCCGTCGATGTCATCTACGGCATCGCGCTCGAAAAATCCGGAACGTCGCGCCAGATCTCGATCAGGCTCGAAGACCAGGAAAAGATCCGCGAATTCACCGCCCGTAAGGGGGGCAGCGTGACCGAGCGCCTGAAAGCCGCCGTCGCCGCCGAACGGGCGCAGGCGACCGGCGTCGATGCCGGCCAGTTCAGTCAGCCCAGGGAGTCAGCTTCATGAGTGAAAGCAGCGAACCCAAAACCCAGGCGCCCGAAGCCGCAGCCGCACCGGAAAACGCTTCCCCCCCCCCGGCGCCCCGCAGCGAATGGACCGAGCCCCGGCTCGTCGTTCTGCTGATCGGCCTCTGCCTGTTGATCGAAGGCGGCCTGATTTATTACCAGAGCGGTCCGAACCAGATCATCATCTCGTCGGTGACCGCTCTCTCGGGCCTGACGCTGCTCCTGTTCGCCTGGCTCGTCCCGATCGAGGACGAGCAGGAACCGCCGCCGGAAGGCGAGATTCTTCCAGGCGAAAAAGCTCCTCCCCCGGCGCAACTCCAGGCTGAACGGCCTCCTGAGCAGATCCCCGTCCAGCCGCCCACGACGGCGCCCCCGCCTGTTGTCGGCGAGACGCCGGTCGTCCAGCCGCTCGTCGAAACGGTTCCGACACCCCCCGTCACGGCGGCCGAAGTCGCGAGAAAGCCCGTCGTCGAGGAAGAGCCTGCGCTTACCTGGTACGAGCGGCTCAGCACCGGCCTGCGCAAGACCCGCGAGAGCTTCGTCGGCAAGGTGAAAAACCTCGTCCTCGGTCGGGCGAAGATCGATGACGACCTGCTCGAAGATCTCGAAGCGACGCTGTTCGAAGCCGACCTCGGCGTGAAGACCACACAAGAACTCCTGCAGTATCTCCACGCGAAGGTCGCCGAAGAGCGCATATCCGATCCGAACCGTATCTACACGCTCCTGCGCGAACAGCTCAAACTGCGTCTGACGAAGTTCGCCTCCGTGCCGAAGTTCAACGAGAACGGCCTGACGCTTTTCCTCATCATCGGCGTGAACGGCGTCGGCAAGACCACGACCATCGCGAAACTTGCCCGGAAATTCGTCAAGGACGGCAAAAAGGTCATGCTCGCGGCCGGCGACACGTTCCGGGCCGCCGCCATCGATCAACTCTGCATCTGGGGAGACCGCGTCGGGGTCGAGGTTATCCGCGGTCAGGAGGGCGGCGATCCCGGCGCCCTTGTGTTCGACGCCATCGCGGCGGCGAAAAAACGCGGCGCCGATCTGCTGATCGTCGACACTGCTGGCCGCATGCACGTGAAGGCCGACCTGATGGCCGAGCTGGCCAAGGTCCAGAAGATCGCTGCGAAGGAAAGCGACGGCGGGCCGCATGAAATTCTCCTCGTGCTCGACGCGACGACCGGCCAGAACGCCGTTCAGCAGGCGAAACTGTTCAACGAGGTGCTTCCCATCAGCGGCCTCGTCATGACGAAACTCGACGGAACAGCCAAGGGCGGCGTCCTGTTCGCCGTCGAGGAACAGTTGTCCGTCCCGGTGAAGTTCATCGGCGTCGGCGAGAAGATGGACGATTTGATGTCTTTCGATCCCGAGCAGTTCCTCGAAGCCCTCTTCGCCGAAGGCGAAGGCAAAAGCAAGGAAAGCGACTACACCGTCCTGTAAGTTCCCGCGGGGCGCATCGTGACTCGCCCGAGTTGCCTGGGCGGTGCGTTTTACACTGCCCGTTACTGGTTCGCGGGTTCAGCTTGCGATGCCGTTTGCGATGGTTGCCAGAAGGCGATCGGCGAAAGAAACGCTACTTCGTCCCGCAGGCTTCCGAGGTGAAGCTCCAGCAGTGCGCGCCGGTCCTCGTCGTTCAGCGGCAATTCTCCCTCGATCGAATCGGCGGCGGAGGCGGCATCCTGGGGAATGTCCGCGGAAAGCGCCGTCAGGCTCGAATACAGGGTCGACAGGCGGGCCCGCAACGCCGGAGCGTTTTCGCACATGCCGCTGATGAGCGCGAACGACTGTCCGATCTCCCGGTCGGCCGCCAGATACGTGGGTGACAGGGGCGTTGACGCGGAGCCGATGCCGGCCAAGATCGATTCGAATCTTCTCGTCGCCGTGGCCAGGGCGTTCTGAAAGGGAAACAGGTGGTCGGGTTGGGCGAGGAGTTCGAGCGGGAGCGTCATCAGGTCGAGCGCTTCAGGAGACACCGGTTCTCCGCGGCCCAGTCCGCCGATCCGGCTTCCGAGGCTCCTCATCCCGTTTTCCCAGGCGGGCCCCGTCAGCGATGCGTAGACCGGCGGCGGCGTAACGCCATGGTCGAGAAAGAAGGAAAGCCACGCGTCCAGCAGCAGGGCCGACCGGCTCGCCGCATCCGGAAACCGCATCCTGTAGGAAAGCTCGGTATCCCTGATCTTCCCGGACAGGTCCGTGCAGCGGGCTGCGAAGTCGTCGAGAATGAAGTCCGAAGGCGAGCATGCGCGAACAGGCCACCGCTCGGAAACGCAGGGAAGAAGGAAAAGGACGGCGCATAGAAAATAACTAATAATATAATAATATGGAATTTTCATTTTCGCCTCTGCGGGCCCCGCCTCATGAATTGCGTCCGTCGAGACAGCGGAAAAGCGGGGACGCCGTAGAGGCGTCCCCGCTGATCTGGTGAAACGAAGGTCCGGGGTCAGTTCCTGTTTTCCTTGCTTTCGAGCACGCGCGCGTCGAAGGAGCTGTCGACGATCACGATCGGCAGGACGAGCGTGCGAACGTTGCCCTGGGCATCCGTGGCCGAAACGGTCATGGTCACCTGGGGCTGGTTGGGCAGCACCTTCATCGGCATGTCGACCGTGTAACGTGCCCGCGGCGACTGGACCTGCGGATTCGGCGAGTTGTCGGCCAGAAAAGCCGCGTCGAGAGGCAGCGACACCGCGTTTCCGCCCGGCAGGAGGCTTCGCGTGCCCCCGGCTTCCAGGTTTTCCGTGATGTCGAACGTGGCGGCCGTCAGACTCTTGTAGTCGACGTTCTCGAGAATGTCGAGATTGACGAGCAGGCGACTCGAGCGGCGCACGCGGGGCATCAGCGTTGGATCGAGGGGGAGGCTTCCTGCGTCCACCGTCTCGAAGGCGGCCCCGAGTTGGGTGGGATATCGGGAACATCCGTTGACGCTCGCCATGGTTGGGCCGCCGCCAATCATCGTGCCATCGAGATTGAAACAGGCGACGGACAGGGAGGCCGGCGCGAGTTCCCCGTCTGTTTTCGGGCAGCAGACGATATCCTGAATGCCTTCAGCGAGCGTGGCCACCCAGCGGCGGTTGTCGTTCTGGGAGATCAGTTCGATGCGGAAACCCGGAGGATCGTTGTCATAGCGCTCGAGGGCCCAGTTCGTCGTGACGATCGCGCCAGTCGGAATGGGAGCCGTGAACGAGCCGAACTGGTGGGTGATGTTCTGCGAATCGGTGCCGAGCCCGTCGTAGAGACTGCCCTTCGCGTGATAATACAGAAGACCGACCCAGTTCGTCAGCAGACCGTTGGGCCTGAACTCGCCTGCGAGACCGTAATCGGATATCTGGGCCGTGTATGTGGCCCCGATGCGATAGGTATCATCCTTCCAGAAATCGGCGTAATTCGGTGCCTGTGCAATGCCCGAATTCGTCGTGGCCGCGGTTACGGAGAATTTGTTCGACTCGGCCGTGTCGCGCGGGCGTGCCGAGTTGACCATTTGATACTCGATCTCGAACGGATCGAACCGGGCCCGGGGATTGTTGTCCGAGATGGTGAACGAGGCTGTCACGTTCGGCACGGGGTCGCCGGTCGTATGGATGATAGGTTTCGACCAATCCGAAATGGTCGGCAGGGTGGCATCTCGGGATCTGATCAGCCAGGATTTGATCGAGGCATTGGTGAAAGCGGATCCGCCTCCGACTGCCGTGTCGGCCGTGGGGAGGACCGGATGCGACAACTCACAGATCGCGCTGACCGGAACGGTGTCCGGAATGATGCTGCGATACTGCTTCTGAGCGGCATTCTCGGGAAGAGCGCTTTCCTGCCACTTGACGCGCGGGTAGATGAGTTCGAGCCTGAGCGTGTATTGGTCGGGATCGATCGGCGTGGCGATCTTCTGGTTGTTCTGTGCGCTGGAAGGCAGGTTCAGGGAAACAAGATACTCGTTCGGATTCGACGTCGGCGTGATCGTCGCGCCGGTACAGTCTCCGGATGCCAGCTTCACCCCGCGTGAGGGAGGCGTGACGCCAGGGACCGAGGCCCCGGTGCAGGTGTTTTCAAGCCACAGATTCCAACGGAGGAATTTTCGATCGTTCGTGGAAAGCGTGCTCGCATCGACCCGGGTTCCAAAGTCGGCCGGTGAGGGCGTTCCCGGCTTCGGCCATCCGGGATTGAACGCATTGGTGACGGAATATCCGCCGCCGGACGCCTGGTAATTATAGACGTGGCTGCCCTGGAGAGCGTAGTTCGGAGCGTCGCCGGCCGCATTGTAAAGGCTGTAATATGTATCGTAATCCCAGACGCCCATCCCATCGAAGGTCGTCAACAGGGCTGACTGGTTGGTCCGGTAGTTCGCATCCCGCAGGAACTGTGCCTTGAAGGAAATCCGAAGATTCTCGATCAATTCATCCTCGGGGAGGTCGTAGCCGGAATTTGCGTAGGACGAGCAGTTCTGGAAGGCGCCCGTCCCGGCGCGAGCAGGTTCGAGGCTGATCGCCGAGATCAGACTCGGCGGCCCGTTCAGCGAGGTCGTGGAAACGACCCGCAGGAGGCGCTTCGAGGTCGTGACGGTGCGCTGGCTGGAGGTCAGGTCCGTCGGGCGGTTCGCGCCGGCGAAGTTGAAGTAGTTATAGGTGATGTTCGCCCAGACGGCGTAGTTGCCCGGATGCGGGGGAGTGAAGCTCCAGTCGCACATGGCGCCGCCGAAAGACTGGTTCGATGCCGACGCCACCGCAACGCTGCTGATGACTGGGGAGGTGACGCTGTTTCCATCGACCAGGTCGGCATACCAGGTGATCGACGTCGAGAACCCGTTTGCCTCGAACAGACTTGTGGGAAATCCGCTGTATACGCCGTCGCCGTCTTCGTCATGGTTGTAGTCGCCGGCGGCGGTCGGCAGATAATTGATTCGAACGTTTGTGTAAACGGTGCCGAAACTTCCCAGGGACTTGAGATTTCGGCGTGTCGTGCCGTCCGTGTCCGTAATGTAGGGTTTGTATCCCTCGACTTTGAATTTGACCGCCGTGTCTTCGGTAACAGGAGTGCTGAAAGATCCTCGATCTTCTCTGGTAATCTGGGGCGTTCCAGGGTTCTCGTTGAAGACGGCGGGAAGCTTCGCGATGTTCACGACGGCGAGTTCCGCCGGAATCTCCGAGTCGCGACTGGCCTTCGCTTCGAGACTCCAGTTGCCTTCCCAGACGGCGACGGAGCCGTTCCAGCGGATTTTTCTCGTCCACTCGTCGGCGTAGTAGCCGGATAGCTGGCCTGACGTCACGGGAGTCGCGAGAGTGCCGTTGCCGGCCGACGGGGGATACTTCCTGACAACCTTGGAAATACCCTGGAAGTAGATGATTTCCCGGTAATCGTTGTTGGCCTTGGAGGCATCGGAAACGACGATCGGGGTGGCCTCGTAGACCGGCCGGTACCATTGGGTTTCGGAAGGCTTCACGATATAGCTCGGATTTCCGATGACCGAGTTCGTCGGCGGGGCGAGAGCGAGAACGCTAGCATCCGAAAGGTCTTTCTCGGTGGTCATGATATACAGGAAACCGTCGCCGTCGACGCCGATGTTATCAACCTTTCCGGTGAGCACGCCCAGATACTCCGGAGACGGATTCGTATTGTTCGTGTAGTCAAGCTTGTACAGATCGCCGGTATCCCTGTAATACTCGTATCCGATGCCGCCTTTGCCCCACCAGGAATCCTGCATGGCGAAAAGATCGGCCTGCGAGCCGTAGATGAAGTCGACGGTGGCGCCCGCCTCGAAGTTCGACGACACGCCGAACGACTTGATCTGCGAGGCGGTGACGCCCCTGGCATTCAGATAGGCCGCGTTGGCGATATTCGAATGAACCGTTCCGTCGGCGTTCGCCATGTCGATGGTGGCCTCGACGCCGGCGGCGCTGACGACGCGAAGAGCCGCCTGCTTGCTGTCGGCGTAGGGAGCCGACATTTTGCCCTTCTGGTTGAACCCGTACCGGCGGCCGAGGGTGGAGGTCACGACCTTTACGTTCGCCAGCGTCGAATCGATCGCAACGCCGGGGCCGGAACCGCCGGGAATACAGTTGTCACCGCAGGCGCGCGCGAAATACTCGGTACCTCGGATGTCGGTGGCGCTCAGAACCGCCCCTGACTGGTCTGCCAAAGCGGCGAACGGATTGTCGGAACCGCGCATGAGGGTGAGGGCCCGGTCGCGTTTTTCATACACCCGCTTCACGACGCAGGAAAATTTCTCCTGATCGCTTCCGTGATAGGTGGGAACCGCGGTTGCCAGCACCAGGGGGCGGTATTTGCCCGACCCGACGGGGTCTTCGCGTCCGTCGAGGGCTTTCCACGGGTAATCCGGATGTTGCGACGTGCCGTAGGCGTAGTAGGACATGCCCGCCCAATGGGAGGGGAGAATGTATTTATTGGTATCGGCCGGGTTCTGACTGCCCTGCGTTCCGTTCCAGATCGGGGTTCCTTTCGGATCGTTTCCGGAACCGTTCGGATTCAGATATTTCACCGTGGTGGGGCCGCCGGCGACCATCGCATACGCATACGTCGTTCCGTTGATGGCAAAGTCGGATTTCCAGTAGCTGGATCCATGAACGGAAATCCAACTGTTGCAACTGCTTCCGGCAATCATTCTGAGAAAAATATCGGAATCGGTCGAGTAATCGCTCGCATTGGGAACGAAACCGACGGTCGCCTGCGACCAGCCTTCGTTCGCCCCCAGGATGGGCGATCGGAGCAGGAAGATGTCGCGCTCCTGGCTGACGGCCAGCCCGAAATACTGGCCGGCCGGATATCCGGCTGAGCCGGGCGAATACAATTCGGCCTGGGGCGTCGTCACGCCGGAGGGATCCTGGTGCTGCAGTCGAACGATATACGCCGGGTCGGTGTTCGTCGACGGCAGCAAGATATACGTCATACCGTTGTTCGACGCGCTGGCGCCATACGCGGCCGGAGCACCGATCAACCCGAAACACAGGAGAACCCCCAGCATCAGCCCGGATGTGATGTTCTTCATACTCGATACCTCCTTGCCGCGCAGGCCCGGTCAGCCCTGCCGAAACAGCATCATTTCATGAGTTGCGTGCGGAACAGTTTCTGGACGAGATCGCAGGCGCCGGCAGGCACCTGATGCTTTTTGTACACCTCGTTCACGACATCGGCGGTGATATCCTTGCCGCCTTTCACCACGAATTGCGTTAGACGAACATCGCCGCAGTGGTACAGCTGCGCTTTCTCTCCCGTTGCCCAGCGATACAGCCGGCTCATGGCGGCGAATTCCTGGTCCGAACCGGCTTTTGCCGTCGGTTGCGAGGAAAGAAGCCCGGCGATGGGATTTTCCACCGCGCCCTGGCCCGAGGGCATGGCGAACCGGTAGGTGGTGGCGCTGTTGAAGGTGAAGGCCAGTTTCTCGCGCTCGATGACGATGTTCGCCGCCTCGTACACGTCGTCGAGGATGAGCTTGAACACCCGCTCCGTGTCGGTCACCGGCAGCAGGTCCGTCAGCCTGGCCTCGGCGTTCAGTTTTTCCAATTCTCCCTCCCGGGCGGCGAGCCTCTCGCGAACGGTAATGATCTTCTGGCGGTGTTCGTGTTCCAGAAACCGCCTTCTATTACTATACTCATCTGTACTGGGAGTCGGGGAAGTCTCATTCTGACCGGCCTTCGCGGGCTTGTCACGCTCGCGGTTCAATTCATGAAGCTTGCTGATGAACTCCTGGTTTACTTTCGCGAGTTCCTGCCGGAGGTCGCTTGTCTGCTTGATGAGCTCCTTCCGTTGTTCGTCGAGCTCGACGGAAGCCTGGCCGACCAGGGCGCCGCCGTTCGGAAGAGCGTTGCTGTGGAATCGACCCGTGGCCGTGTCGATCTTCGCCATCAGGGGATGCAGCATGACGGCCATCGCAATGTTGCAATGCCCGACCTGCGGAGCCTGCTCGGCCGTCACCGGCGAAACAAAGCCTGCCGCCAGAACGAGAAGAACCATCATCCGTCGAACGATCATCTGAGACCTCCGGGAAGTTGAAATGCGGCCGGCTCAGTTCAACCGCCAGTCCGCGTCGGTCGTCGCATTGTGCTGGAACGTCGGAACGTTGGGAAGCGCGACGGCGCGCTCGCTCCGCCTGGTCTTGCCGCGCGGCCATGCGCACTCGATATCGATGAGAATGGGGGTGATGGATGCCGTCGTGGCGGAAATGCTCACGCCGATCGACGCAACGTCGGTGACGAGCTCCACGCTCTCGACGAGCGTCGTGTCTCCGCTCGGAACGGCCGCCTGGCTGATATCCTTGATGTAGTTCGGGGCAACGGTCTGCGGGATGTTGCGCTGATACCGGTTGTAGATCAGCCTGCCGTCTCTCGCGAGCGAGTAAACGTGATAATACAGGATGGCATTGTTGGTGAGCGCTCCGCCGGACTGCTCGGGGATCGACTCGGTGACGCGCAGAAACTGCGTTCCCGGCGTTGTCTTCGCCGCGACCGCCTTCGCCCGGCTCGCCTCGATGCAGGGCTCGGACGAGTAATGGGCCTTGAAGTCGTCCTTGTCGTTTTCCACGATCGTTCCGGGAAACACGATCGTCGAAGGATAACTGCTTCGAGAAATAGTAGTAGATATATGACGCGTGGCGTTCCGGAGCTCGGTGACCGTTTTCTGCAGCCAGAGCCCCTGCGCGCCGACCTGCTGACCGCCGCGGAACACGCCGAACAGACCGATCATGAAGAATGATAAAATAGACGCTGCTATAATAACTTCCATCAGCGTGAATCCGGAGCGGAGTCGTTCCGGAAGACGGCTGTTACGGGGCATTGTCACGTGATACGCGCACCGTCCTTTTCAGGGTCGCATCCCAGGTCTCGTTCCGGGCGCTCGTGATCGAAGCGCCGACGGTCACCTCGACGATGCTCTGGTTGTTCACGATGGCCGACTGCTCCACCGTGTTGTTGGCGGCGATGCCGACGGTCGAGACGGTGTAGCCGCCGGTGAAATGCTCCCGCATCAGCCCGGAGACGGCGGCCGGCGGGGAGGTGAAGCTCAGGCACGAATTATACTGGACGCCGTCGATCGTTGTTCCGGAGACAAGATCCTCGGTAAACGCCTGGATCCAGGCCGTGAAATTGGGTTTCGAGAAGTTGGGCGTGAAAAAGCCGTTGGGTGAGAACTCGCCCGACGTGTAGAGAAACGCGGGCCCCGGGTTGGTCGGGCCGATGGGGCGTGAAAAATCGTAGAGCGGGTTACGGCCCTGGGAGAGGCAGATCGCGTCGTACAGCTCGCGCTGGAGATACTTGATCTTCAGCAGGGCGTGCTCCATGCCGGCGCGGGCGACGAAATGCGCCTGGAGCTGGTTATAGCTCGTGAGGTTCTGTCGGCTCGTCTGTCGGGTCGTCTTGATCAGGACGGTGCCGATGACGGCCAGGACGGTGGCGAACAGCAGCACGAGCGGAATCGCCATTCCCTGTCTTCTGCCGGTGAAGTTCATTTCGATCAATCCTGCCTCGAAAGATGCGCCTTGGCGGTATAGATCGTGACCGACCGTTCGATGCCGCGCGGCATCTGCCACTTCACCCGCAGGAGAAGGCGCTTCATGACGCAATAATCGCCGGAGGGCCCGGCCGGCGCGCCAAGCTCCCGGGCCGACTGGATGACGGGAGCCGGAAGGGGATACGAATAGGGGCTCTGCGCCGCTGAGTTCATATACAGGTTGCCGGGATTGGTCGTATACCAGATCTGCTGGTTCTGGGCATTGACCGCGTTTTCATACAGCGGCCGCGGGCGATACCGGAAACTCACGTCGTTCGCGATGTTGAGGGGAGCGTTCCCTGCGATGGGAAACACGAACAGCTTGACCTTGTATCTGATGCCGCGCTCGTCGATGATTTCTCCGCGCGTGCTCATGTCGGCCGTCGTGTTGTTGCCGAGTTGAGCAAGGAAGGTGCGCTCGTCGTAGCCGGGAACGTCGACCATCAGCCCGACGTTCGATTCGTCATTCGATTCGCCAATGTCGGCGATCTGGCCGGTATTCACCTGGATGCTTTCGAATGGCACCGAGTCGAGCGCCGTATCAAGCACGTTCCTCGCAATGGTCTGGGCCGAGATATACGAGTTCGTGATGTCGGAATCGGCCGTTCCCGTGCTGATGACCCCGAAAATCGGGATGAAGGCGAACGCAAGAATCAGCATTGCCGACAGGATTTCGAGCAGCGTCACGCCCCGCCGCTTACGGGCCGCGGGAACGGGATGCATGGGCATGGCGCTTTTCTGCATGGTTCCATTATACCACAGACAATGCGAATGGAAACCTTCTGTACAAATGTGAATCGGTGAAAGATTGCCCTGCTTTGAAAAATACCGGCTTGACTTCGTACGCGATCGGTGGTATTCTCAATCTACGTTCCGCCGGGATGGCGGAATAGGCAGACGCACCGGACTTAAAATCCGGTGGGGTAATACCCGTGCCGGTTCAACCCCGGCTCCCGGCACTGTTACGACGCGGGGTGGAGCAGTCTGGTAGCTCGTCGGGCTCATAACCCGAAGGTCGGCGGTTCAAATCCGTCCCCCGCAACCGATGGAACAAGGGTCGGCTGGCTATTAGCCGGCCCTTCTTCATGGCAGGGTAGCTCAGTTGGTCAGAGCACACGGTTCATACCCGTGTTGTCGAGGGTTCGACTCCCTCCCCTGCTACCGCAGGACGTTGCAGGAACGTCCGATGTTTTTGAAAACCCGCCTCAAAAGCGGGTTTTTTCGTTATTGAGACACTTTCGGTCTTTCGAGAGACCGGGGTGTTGTCTATGATGGCTGCGAAGGAGAGCGTCGTGCGTTCTCAGGCTTGGAAGAAAAAGATCGACGGTGTGGCGGCCCGGCTGCCGGGAAAGCGGATCGGGGTTGCCGTTTCCGGCGGCGGGGACTCCGTCGCGCTGGTTCGAATGCTGCAGCCGCTTCACGAGACCGGGCTCTGCACGCTCGTCATTCTGCATGTCGATCACGGGTGGCGGCCGGAAAGCGGCTCCGAGGCGGAATGGGTCAGGCGTCTTGCCGGCGGGCTGAACATGGAATTTTTCGGCGTTACCCTGGCAAAAGCTGTCGGGAACAAAATCAACGAGGCATCGGCGCGGGCGGGGCGTCTCGCCGCATTTGCTCGGGCGGTTGAAGAGCGTGCCCTCGACGCGGTTGCGCTGGGGCATACCTCCGACGACCAGGTTGAAACCCTTCTCATGCGAATCATTCGCGGAACCTCGCTTCAGGGGCTCGGCGGCATCCGGGAACGGCGGCGTGTCCGCATCGACGGGAAGCCGTTGACGCTCTGGCGACCGCTTCTCGCGTTCTCACGAGCGGAGTTGCGCGGATTTCTCGGGGAGATCGGCCAGGAGTGGCTGGAAGACCCGTCGAACGCCTCCTCGAGATTCTTGCGGAATCGCATCAGGAACGAGCTCGTTCCGTTCCTCGAAACCCTCCGGCCTGGAATCGCGGGCCGGATCTGTCCGCTGGCGGAGGACCTGCAATCCGTCTCGAAGCTCGTCCGCTCGTTGACCGGGCGTTGCGTTGCGGCATCAGATGCGGGCGCGATCGCGATTTCTCCGCACCACCCGGACTTTCTCCTCAGGGAAATCCTGCACCGGTGGCTGATAAGCCGGCTGAAGGCCGGGGAACCGTCTCGGGCTCTGCTCGACCGCCTCGCCGAACTTGTCCGGGCGGGGGCGTGCGGGCGCGGCGTTCCGTTCCGGGACCGGATGATCGTCAGAACGCGCGACGGGCTTGCAGTGATTTCTTCCGGAACGCAGGGGCCGTCGCTGCCTGAAACGATCCTGAAACCCGGGCTTCCGGAGAATATCGCAGACTGGATCTATCTCGTCGCCGATAAAGCTGATTCCACGGAAGTTGCTGAACGAGCCGCCGGCGAGTGCCAGGCCGTATGGATAAATGATGATATATATCCTGGCCCGTTCGTCGTCCGCACGCGAGCGCCGGGCGACCGGTTCCGTCAAGCCGGCGGGATGGGAGAGAAAAGGTTTTCCAGGTGGCTCATCGACAGGCACATTCCGCGCCATCTGCGAAACGACCTGGTGATCGTCGTCTGCGGCCGAAACGTCGTCTGGATTCCCGGACTTGCCGTCGCGGATGGCGTGAAAACATCGCCGATGCCCGGATGGCGGATGCTGAGAAGATGCAAAAAAGCCCCCTGAGGAGGGGGCTTTTTTTGTCGCTCGCTTCAGTTTTTCTGCTGCTTGACGAGTTCCTCGATCTGGGAGATCGCATATCCGAGGCCCATGCCCGTGGGCTTTCCGCCGACGATCGGCCAGACGCCCTGCACGAGGTTGACGATCTCGAGCTTATCGACGTCGACCCGCTTCAGGAAAACGAGGCACTGGGTGCCCTTGTCGGGAAACTGCGGTTGGTCTTCGATCCAGCCGATCTGGCCGGGCTTGCCGCACTGGCGGGTCATGACGACGAAGGGCGTGCCTGGCTTCCAGAAGCCCTTCAGGATTTTGTCGGGTTTCAGCTCGTTGCGGAACGTGGAGATCTGTTCCCTGTCCGTTTCCGTTTCCGTCGACGAGACGACGGTTGCGAGCGCGATGATCTCGGATTGGCGCACCAGATCTGGCAGTTTGAGGGTTGCGATCATCGCCTGCCCGGCAACGGTCACGCCGATGAGGAAGAGAATGAGGAGGAAAGAAGAACGTGCGTTCATCAGTATTCCGTGCCTCCCATCACATGGTTTCGGATGAATTCATACCGGGCCGGCTGACTTTTCTTCATGGCTGCACCGTTCTGCCAGTAGCTTCTGACTGATTCGGCGAAATCTTCGACGGCCTGGGTGTTGCCGTAGCTGGAGACGGAGGGCGGGTTGGGGAGGCCGCTCGACCAGAACTGGCTTTTCCATGCGTTGACGAGGTGCATGTTGTTGGCTTGGAACGTGTGGGTCATCTCGTGGACGAGTGTGCCCTGGAACGTGCGGTCGTAGCAGGAACTGTTCATCATGTGGACCGTGGGGATGCCCATCCGGACATAGCCGAGGACCCCGGGGCTCATGTATGACGCATCGCGCTGGATGCTCTTCGTGTTTGAGCGGAAGCTTTCAGGCAGGGTTGCAAGCACCTTGTTCGCCTCTTCAAGCTGGCGCTGGCTCCAGACGGCGCCGTCCCCGTCCGTTGCGGTGATGCCGTATTTCGCCTTCATCTCGGCTTTCAGGCCGGCGACCGAGGACGTGCCCGGGGTGGCCGGAGGCGTCGTCGGGGACGGGGTCGTGGGCGTCGGCGGCGCTGCCGGGGGCGTCGCCGGAGGGGGGCACGTTCCCGTGGTTCCGGTCGTGCCGGTCGTTCCCGTCTGGGGGATGCGGATGATAATCACCCGGCCGCCCATTCCGCACCCATACTTCGAAAGGATCTGCTGGATGATGTTCCTGATGAGGGCCTCGACCTGCGACGCCGTCATCTGGCACTGTTGGAAGTGAACGGGAGAGGCTCCCAGGGCGCTCGGGGGGGCAGCCTGTTGATCGGACGGGGCTGTCGTTTCCGCGGCCGCCGCCGGTTCTTCGTTCTGGCCCGATTCGCTTGCCTGATACAGTGTGTCGAGGTAGCTGCCCGACTGCGCAGGTGCGGGAACCGCCTGGAAGACGGTTGCGAGGGCGACCATGAGAACGAGCATGAGCGTTCTGACGCGCGCGTTCATGAAGAACCTCCCTGTCCGAAAGAAATACGTCTCCTCTATTATACTTCACGGGGGGATGTCTTGGGAAACCCGCTTGGTGACTTTCTTCGAGCCGATCAGTTCAGACTGCGGATTAGCCTGGCCGGGAAAAGCTTGGTTGCAACGACGATTTCCTTGCCCTTCGTCCCCGGTGTTTTCTCTCCTCTGAAACTGGCTCGAAGATCGATCCAGAGGAAACGGGTTCCCGATCCGGTGCCTTTGTCCGCGATCTCTTCCGTTTCCACGGACCATGTGAGGGATGCGATGCGGCCGTTCACGAGCTGCCGGGTTCTGGCTCCCCCTTCGCTTCTGGTGATGGAGCCTTTTCCGTTCCCGGCATCGTAGCGATACTCGACGACCGACGTCCGGTCGCTCTCGCCCGTGTACACCGTGAAAGAGAGTGTGTTCGGCGTGGCCTCCACCGACTCTCTCCATCGATCGGGGGGGAGACGCTTGTCGGGAACGGCGTTGATAAGATCGCTTCGCAGGCGAGCCAGGAACATTCCGCTTTCCTGGAGGGTTATTCCCGTTTCCTCTCCCTGCGAGAACCCGCGCCGAAACTGTGTGAATGCCTTCATGATCCCGCCGATGACGAGAACCGCGAGAACGATGACGACTAGGATTTCGACGAAGGTGAACCCGCGAAATGCTGTGTACACCGCGTTTTTCGATTCACGTGAAACCATGGTTCAGTTTTCCCTCGCCAGGAGGCATTTGAGCGAAAAGAGACGGGGCGGCGTCTTCGCATCGGCGGACGAGAGCGCAATCGTCACCGTCACCTTTTTCAGGCAGACCCGGCCGTCCTTCATGACCTCGGCGATCTCGAGCTTCCGTTCGATGCCGGGAACGTCACTGATGTGAAACCGCAAGGGCGTTGCGGGCGAGAACGGCCGGCCGTCGCGGATCCTGTCGTTGGCGAACGTGCCTGTCGGAACCAGGTCAAACGGAGCCGCCATGACCTGTTCGAGCAGTTCGATCGCGGCCGTGTGAACGGTCAGGTCCTCGGCGCTCATTGCCAGCCCGCGGCTTCCGGCGGTGAACGAGAAGAGAACGGGGATCATGACGGCGCTCAGGAGAGCAACCGCGACGAGGATCTCGACGAGGGTCACCGCCCTTCGCCTCATATATTTATCGGTATTATTCATGCCACACGCTGTCCCGGTCGTCTATATGGATCTTGTAGAACGCCTGATAGCCGGCCTGCGTCGGATCCTGCGCCTGCCGGTACCGCAACACCCCGCCGGCGGAACGGGGGTCGGGCGGGAGATTTCCGACGGCGACGGTCCCCGTCAGGTCGATACGCGCCTGGGCGGTGAGGTCGGCCTTCGGGGCGAGTACGTTCACGTGGTTCGGAAGGGCGTTCTCGATGGAAACCGTCGAGCCGTTCACCGCAACGATCGTCAGGGCGTCGCCGGGGGCGGTCATCTGGACACCCCTGAGGGCCACGTTGCCTTCGTCGAGGACGACGAGGCCGCCGCCGGTCACTTTCAAAGGCGGGTTTTTCCCACCGGGCGGGAGGACGAACGTCAGTTTCTCGTCGTTCCGGATACGGACGAGATCGTTGACGTGGAGCATGCCCGTCTTCTCGTCGAGGTATGCCTTCCAGAACTCGGCGATGCTTCCGAACTCTCGCCGGGCGCGTTTTCGCATCACCTCGGCCGCGTGCGGCGCCTCGGCCCGGCCGCGGTACAGAAGCGCCGCGTCGCGCATCAGCTCGATTGTCCCGCCGTCATCCGCGTCGAGAATCGTTTGTCCGGAAGGATACTGGCGTGGAACCGCGTTTTCGAGAACGTCCTGCATTGTATTATAGAGCTTGGCGTATGGCAGCTCGACGATGCCGCTCATCAGCGGGGCATATCGCCGGTAATCGGGACAGAGAAGCCCCGCGACGAGCACGGGGCCGCCGGTTTTGCGGCCGAGCACGTCGGAGATCATGCGCCCCGGGTCGAAGTCGGATTCCGCCATCGAAGGGAGCAGATACATCGGCGGCGGCCGAAGGGCGGAAAACTGCCGTGCGACATCCGGTTCTTCCGGGGTGACGTCGATGTTCGCGAACCTGGGAAACGCGGCGTGGACGTTGCCGACGACCTTCGTCCGTGACTGGAACCCTTTCCGGGCTTCGCCGAAGATATGCAGTTGGGACGACTGGGCGCCGTACGCCGCCTTTTCCTTCGACGAGAGGACGTTTCCCTGATACATGGCGTCGTGGTCGGCCCGGCTGCTCCGGTCGTGGAACCCTTCGATGACGAAGCCGTGGCCGAGGGTGTAGGAAATCTGCCGCCGGGGATCCTGATCGACGGGCAGCATCGCCGGGCTCGAGAAGATCTCGGGAAGCTGTGCTGCCGGCGTGCGGAATCGGACGGCCTGGAACATGTTCACGTTGCTGACGTCGTAGAAGTGGAAAATCTCGCCCATCGCGCCGGCGCCGGAGGTGATCTGCAGGCGCACGCGGCGGCCGCCCAGGAAGATCCAGCCACGATGTTTCCAGACGTCGGGCGGGGCGTTCGCCGACAGGGCCTCGGCGAGAGCTTTCGGTTCGAGTGGCGATTCGGGCGTGTCGTGGTTGAGGCATATGAGGGGCTTCGGGCCGTCGGTGATGCCTCCAGCATAATCATTTCGTATGATATTATATCTGCCCTCGTTCCCGCGCGCGGCGTCGGCGACGTGAAGAGTGAATTTCGAGACCACCGGGGGAAGGATGTTCGATACATGTACGAGGCGCTTCACGGCGAGGGTTCGTCTGACCCCCTTGTACTCCCCGGTGGATTCGATCGACAGGTATCCCGCTTTCGCGCACGGGTCTGCCCAGACGGCCGGGTCCGTCTCGGTCGGAACGAACTCACGCAACCAGACCTCGACGCCGATCTTCGCGGACCGGTCGACCTCCGCGGCGAAACCCCGGAGATCCTCGTTCCAGGTGTCCTTGAGAAGCGACATGAGAGAGGTGTCGGCGAGCGGCCCGGGACGGGTCAGGAGGCGATGCAACTCGAGGCTCCCGGCGTCGCCGTCGATTCCGGCGGCCTTGAGGGCGTTTCTGACCGAACGGATGGAAACGCTCAGACCGGACTCGGCGAGAAAATGCGCGACCTCGCCGGAGGTGATGTGGTGGATGTTTGCCTCCTGCCGGACGGCATACTGATGAAGCGTGATGCCGAGGAGAAGCAGCACGCTTCCGAACACGATCACGAGAATCATCACGACTCCCGCCCGGGGGGGCATCTTCCCGGGCACGGACAGCGGATTCAGGGATTCGCCCTTTCCCCGGGGGGCGGGGTTGCGCCTTCGCCGGGAGGCAGGAAAAAGATCCTCCAGCGGCTGGCAGGGGCCCCGTGGGATGTCGGGGACACCGGAGTGGCCGTTTCCCCGGTTTCCGAAGCCGTGGGAACGGCAACAGGGTTCTCAGCCGCCTGAGGGGGGCGAGAGACCGCGGGTGTCCTGACGGCGCGGGCCGAAAGCGTGCGGGTCCACGATTCCGCCTTGACCCGGGCGTCGAGAATCCATTCGTCGTTTCCTGCCGGCTTTGCGGTAACCGTCAGCCATGCTCCGGGAGCGATTTCCTGGCGGACGAGAGGTTCGTCCGATGCCGCCTTCAGATCGTTCAGGCGCGACAGGCAGAACACGAACGCCGATTCCATCTGGTAATCGGCCTTCTGTTCGAGCAGGAACGGCGGCGGCAGAATTTTCCGCATCGCGTTGAGGGCGAACGTCGTGCCGATGATCACGAGCCCGAGTACCATCGCGAGGATCATGTACAGCGTGACGCCGGAACGAGTCGACATCATAGGCCGTTCCCCCGCAAAGCAAACGATGTGAACAGCGGCATGGCTGAGACGTCGGCCGGGACCATCCAGATCGAAAACAGGCCCGGGGTCGGGGTGGCAGTGGTGAAGCCTCCTTCGCGGATGCCGCTGACGACGGTTTCCGGAGCGGCGGAACCGGCCGCGCGCCTGAGGTTTCCGCCCGAAAAGCTCCATTCGATGCTTTCTGCGTCGGACTCGAGGCGCAGGAGCTCGCGGCCGGCGATCATCGCCCGTGCTCTTCGGGCATCGTTCGCCAGCAGATCCACGGCATGCTCATACGCCGTGACGAGATCCTTTCCGGGCTGGGCGTTGGGCACGGAGATGCGGGAGAACTGCCAGACCATCACGAGGGTCGAGCCCATCATGACCATGAAAATGGCCAGGAGAAAGATTTCCAGCGAGCCGATACCGCGACGCATGTTCATGGGGTGTCCTCCTGGAGGGAGGTCGGAGCCGGCAACAGGCGTTCCAGGAAGACCCGCTTCGTGCGTCCGCTTTCATCATACTGGATGTAGACGATGACCTTGTAATAGCCGCCGTCGAGGTAGTAGGTGTCGATGCGGCACCGAAACGGTTCGAGAGCGTTGAACAGGTCGGTGTTGTCTGCCTTTTCGAGACCGTTTTCCCGCCCGAACAGGCCCTTGAAGTGCTCGGAAACCGCCTGGAAACCGTCGGTCGTCGAGACAATCGGCTCTTCCGGAGTCATGCCGGGGAGATAGGCCGGGTCGGCATGTCGAAGGGCGACGATGCGCTCGATGACGTGCCGGGCCAGGAGCGTTGCGGTGAATTCCATCTCGGACTTCCGTTCCGGGGCCCGCGAGATGCGATACAGCTGAACCAGCGGAACGAGTGCGACCGTCATCAGGCACGCCGCAAGGAGGAGCTCCAGGAGGCTTTCGCCGCGCCTGCGCGGCCCGATCGATCGATATGTGGCAATCCGGGTCATGGAGGAATTATACCATGGGTCGGGAAATGTACCTAAGTTCCGCTTAACTTCCCCGTGAAATGTGCCGATGAGAAACCGTATGGATTCACACCACGGAAGGAGTGGGGGTTCTATGTTGAAACGATATCAGGTGTTCCTGGCTCTGGTGCTGGGTGTTGCACTGCTCACCGCCGCCGGCTGCGGAACGAGTACCTCATTGCGCGGAAGTATCACGGGAACGATCGTCGATTCCCAGACGGGGATTGGTATCTCGGCCGCATCCGTTATGACGTCGCCGTCGACCACGACGGTCAAGACGGATATCAACGGCAATTTCACCATTCCTGACGTCCAGCCGGGGGTGTATACGGTCACGGCGAACGCCACCGATTACAACTCCAATTCCATCACGGTCACCGTCGACAACGGCCTGACCGCGACGACCAATCTGACGCTGGTTTCGATGGGCGGAAGCTTTTCACGCAACGTTCTGCCGATTCTGATGGTGAACTGCTCGATCGTCGGCTGTCACGACGACAGCACGGCGGCCGCCGGCCTTCGGCTGAACAGCTACACCAGCCTGATGAAGGGCTCCAGATATGGTGCCGTTATTTACCCGTATGATGCGCAGAGCAGCAAACTCATCAAGCGCATCAAGGGAATCGAAACCCCCCGTATGCCCAAGAACCGGTCGGCTCTCTCGACCGCCGATCAGGGGCTCCTCTCTAACTGGATCAACGGCGGCGCCCGAAACAACTGATGGCGCGAGCGGCTGACAAGAGTATTACTGGAGGAATGAATTCTATGGTGGACAAGAAAAAAGTGTTCTTTATCGGATCGGGGATCCTCATCATGGGAAGTCTCTCCTGGGCCGCTTCGACCATGCCGCAGGCGGCTGCCACGACGCGGGTGAAGAGCGCCGTTCCGGGCTACCAGCGTGCGTCAACCGCGCAGCCCGCCCGCCCCGCCGCGCCGCCAGCCGTTCCGGGAAGTCTCGCGCTTGTTCCTCCGCCGGTCGAGCTGCCGAGCACGAACGCCCCGATCGCCGTCACCCCGGTGAAACCGGGCGGAGCAGTCGCGGCGGCAACGGCGGCGCGGACGCAGCCCGCGAAGAAAACCGCAAAACAGCCGGAGAGCCGCGTGAAAGCGGCGACGGCGATGGCGACTGTGAAAAAATCGGACAACCTGTTCTCCTACGTCCGCATGCTCAACTATAGCCCTCATCCGCAGGAGGAAGAGTTTCTGCGCGACAAGCCGCTCGTTCTCAACGGTCACCGGTACTGGCTGAAAGTTTCCTACAAGGAGTCGTGGGACGTCATCGACGATGAGAACGGCCGTTTGAAGCACATCGGGTTCGGCATCAAGCTGATGGAAGGCGACAAGGTCGTCCGAGATCTCCAGATCCCCGCGACCAAGCTCGATGCGAAGAAACTGAAGCGCGGACAGGTTCTCGGCATTGCCGAAGTGGCACCGTACAAGTTCAACATCGCCGTCGACGAGTTCAAGGTCGTCGGAGGCGGCCTGAGCGAGCTGGTGTTCAAGTTCGACCTGAGAGGTTGATCCCGGCCCCCCGCCCCCAGAACATTCCAGGAGCTCCGCCCGTGGACAAGATAACGATCTTCGGAACCCTGCTCGCCGTTTCGAGCCTGCTGACAGGCCTCAAACTGGGCGGCGGCGACGTGATGACTTTCCTCGATTTTCCGTCCGTGCTTGTCGTGTTCGGCGGATCTCTCGGAACCATCTGGATCGCCTACAGCCGGGAACGAATCGTGACTCTGTTCGGCCAGATCCGGCAGGCATACCGAATGCCTGCCGATTTCGAATATCAGAAGATCGTCGGGGAGATCCTTTCCCTCTCGGATCTCGCCAGGAGAAACGGCGTTCTCTCGCTCGACAAGAAGCTCATCGAGATCGAAAACCCCTTTCTGCAGCGCGGGCTCCAGATGGCCGTCGACGGGATCGACGCGAAGGTCATCGAGGACGTCATGACGGCCGAGATCCATTCCCGGGCCATGCGGCATGCCGACGTGAAGTCGTCGATCGATTTCTACGCCAGCATTGTTCCCTCGTTCGGTCTGATCGGCACGATCCTCGGCCTCGTCACGCTTCTTCGGAACATGGATGATCCCTCGACGATCGGCTCGTCGATGGCTCTCGCCCTTCTGACCACGCTGTACGGAGCTCTCGCCGCCAACATGTTCCTTCTCCCTTGGGGCCGGAAGATCGAGGAACGCAGCAACAGCGAACAGCTCTACGGGGAACTCATCCTGCGAGGGTGCCTGATGATCGCGACCGGCGCTCACCCGCGCATCGTGCGGGAACGCCTGCTGGCGCTACTGCCGGGCCACTCCCGGCATCTTCTTGGAAGCCCGACCTCGGCTGCCGGGGAGTCGAAATAGGGTGGTCACCCGAAGATCCACCGGCCCGACGGCGCCGCTCTGGTGCCTCACCTACAGCGACCTGCTCACCAACATGCTCTGCTTTTTCGTGATGCTCCTGATGTTCACGACGTTCGGCATGAAAAAGGCGAACAAGCAGAAGTCGCAGGCCCTCTCGTCGGCATTCGAACAGCCGATGGGCACTCCGCGGAACCAGGGGGTGTATCAATGGCTCGTTTCGGGTGGCAAAGGCGTTCTTCTCCTGCCCAATCCCCGGAACGTCTCCGAGATTCCGCGCATCGTGAGGCGGTTGAAAACGCAGATCCAGGGCCTGAACATGCGCGATCAGGTGCTCGTTGCGAGTGAAAGCGACGGCGTGAAAATCCGCATGCCCGCCAAGGCGATCTTTCAGGGTGGAACGGCCTCGCTGAAACCGGAAGGGGAACAGATTCTCGGGGCCCTTGCGACGGTTATCGGCGAATCGAAACATTTCGTCCGGATCGACAGTCATTGCGATGACCGGCCCGCAAAAAGCTCCGTATATCCGAGCAACTGGGAACTGTCGTCGGCGCGCGCGTGCTCGGTGCTGAGATTTTTCACCGAAAAGAAGGGACTCGAACCCGGCCGCTTTTCCGCACAGGGATTCGCCGATTCGCGGCCCGAAACGGACGGCATCACCGAGGAGGGCCGCGAGAACAACAGGCGCGTCGAGATCGTGATCCTCGCGGGCAAGCCGAAGGCCCGCGGAGAGCCTCAGTGGGAATGACCGCCTGAATCGATGAGGCTTTGAGCCATTGCGGCCAGGGCGCGCGCTTCCGCCGCCGATTCCGATGGTGCGCCGATCGAAAGCAACGGTGACAGGACGTCGAGAGCTTCGCCGAATTTTCCCATCTGGATAGCCGCGCGGGCGAGTCCGAGACGAGAGGGGCCATGGTCCGGCTGACGCGCCACCGCCTGGGAATACATGATATATGACTTCAAATAGAACGCCTCTTTCAGCGCCGCTCCGCCGGCGGTTTCATATTCTTCGCCCGATGAGCCTCCTCCGGGAAGCTCCTGCGGGGCGGCCGTCTCGGAAACCCAGAGCGGATCCCTGCTGAGGACCGGTTCGAGCCCCGGCGGGCGGATTTCGCCGACGGATGCCGCCGGGACTGGGCCGAACCAGGCCTTCCTGAACCGTTTTGCGGTTTCCCCCTCGTCATGGCCTGGAAGCGGGAGGGGAAAGATATCGAACGGCCCGTTCCGGTACTCGAGCTCGTCAAGAAGTTTCCTGTACCGCCGCACGACGGGATGTCGCGGCGCTTTGAGCGAGGCCGATCGGAACCACTGCTTCGAATCGGAGTATCTGCCCGCCTCGAACTCGATGAGCCCCAGAAGGACGAGAGCTTCCACGTTGTCGGGAAAATACCGCTGGAACGAGAGCGCCTCCTCCCGTGCCGCATCGGTCCTGCCGGTTCTGTACAGTTCCGAAGCCGTTCTCAGGGAGCTCGTCAGTTCGCCGCCTTCCGCGGCAACCGCCGCGCATGCGAATAATGCCGGCAGAAGGGCGTTCGACGCGAAGAATCGGGGCATCCGAGGCTCCTATTGCTGCGACGGATCCTTGACGTCGCTCCAGTCGGGAGACGGGTGGCTTTCGCCGCCGATATTCTGGAACGAATCGGGCATGCTGGACGGTAGTTCGGTAGGCATGGTTTCCTCCGTCTCCGTGCCCGTTGCGGAAGGTTCGGGAATGGCGACGGCCTCCGTCGCAAAAGCGGCCGACTCCGGCAGGCTGACCGGCTGGCCGGCTCCTGGGCCGGGATTGCGCTCGATGTCATACGAATCGCCCTGTTTGTAATCATCGGGCGGCGGGTAATCCTCCTGGCTGGTGACGGCGACGTACGCCTGATGGCCGATCACCAGAAAGACCGCCAGAAGGATCAGCACCAGACCCCATTTCCATGATTCTTTCCCTAGTTCCATGGTGTCATCTCCGTGTGGGCACTCGGCCGTTACCGGCCTGAATTCGCACGGCGCGTCGCGCCGGCATCGTGTGATCCGAGCGTGGGAAACGTCAGCCGCAGGTCGCCGCGGACGATTCCGGACCCGTCGAGATCGAGGTTCATGGTCTGTACTCCCCAGAGCGGGAGCTTCTTCTTCAGCAGGTCGAAAAAACGGCCGAACGACGGATAGGTCGCCTTCAGCTTCAACGATACGGGAAGGACTTCGACGCCGGGCCACTCCTCGTCGCCCTCGTCGGTTTCGGCGCCGACCGGCATTCCGTTCTCGTCCAGTTGGGGCAGTTCGGGCGGTTGCATTGGAGCGGCTCGGGCGGCTGCGTTCTGCGAACCGGCTTCACCCTTCGCCCGGAACGGCGGATGGAGTTCGAAGCCCTGGACGACGACGTCGGTCGCCGATGCGACGGCCAGCACCCCGCCGAGCAAGAGGCTTTCTTCGCCCGGGTTCATGACTCGACCGGGAGGGCCGATCTTGAGCTGATCCTTCACCTTTTCGGAAAGCCGCTTCAGGTCTTCTTCGAGCTGCCCCTGTTCTTCCTGGAGACTCGCCAGAATGGCCTTTTCGCCCGAAATGTCGGCGGAGAGGGGGGCGACGAGAACCCGGTGGGCGACGAAGACTGCCAGGAGGAGGCAGGCGAGGGTTGCCGCCGTCGAATAAGCGAGCTGTTTCACGGCAGTTCTCCCTTCAGAACGAATTTCGACCGGTCATCGCCGCTTCTGGTGAATTTCGATTTGATGCTTCTGATCCGGGAGAGGGCGCCGTTGCGGATCAAAGAGGCGGAGAAGCCGGCGAGAGACTCCGGCGTCCCGCATGTACCGCGGATTTCGAGGAGACGGCCGCGGAGCTCTTCGTTCGGTTCCTGATCCGGGGCCTGGCCGGAACCGGCGAGCGCGGACTGCGGCTGAATTGGCGGAGAAACGGCGCCGGATTCGGCGGAAGAGTTGATTTCATCCCCTGGCGGCAACGGCGTTTCCTCTTCGGTTTCCTCCTGTGAGGAGTTTGTCATGCTCGTGAGACGAATGCGATTGAGCATGATGCCGTCCGTGCGGGAACGTGCGATGCGGAACAGAAGTTCTGCGGGCGTCGGGTGTGAGGTCAGCAGGGGGTTGAGGGCGTGACGCTCGGTCGGCGACATCCTGTCGGCCAGGGCGCCGGCGGCGGTGCGCGAGCCGGCCTGTTTGAGGCGCAGTTGATCGACCGTCGCCCGGACGATGCCCGTTTTGTGCCTCGCTTCGGCGAGTTCAGCCGAAGCGCCTGAGCGCAGGAACAGAGTGGCGGCGAGGATCAGAGCCAGGCCGATGCCGCCTCCGAACAGGGGGATCGCGGTCGTCAGGCGGGCGAACGAAGCTTCGCGTCTGCGTTCCAGCAGTCTGCCGAGCAGATCGCCGGAAGCGCCTTCCCGGTCGAGATGGGCGAGGAGGGTGCCGATGGCCGGAACATGGGGGAGCAGCTGCTTTCCCTGCTCGCCGCCGGACTTCATGACGGGCGTGATGTCGAGGCGTGACGACAGGTCGGGCAACGAGGTGCGGGTCGGGGCGAAATACTCCCGGGCGTGGTCCAGAAACTCGCCCTGAGCGGTGCCCCCGCCGAAAAACCTGATTTCATCGATCTGGCCGAGCTTGCTGACGGCCCGGAAGTAATCGAAGCTGAAGCGGATCTTCTGGTAGTAGACGTCGAGGTCCTGCGCCGCCGCCATCGTCTGGATCTCGCTCATGCCGGCCGGGATATGCCGGTAGAATTTGAGCTCGCCCGCCGCGAAGATCGTAAGGTGCGTGCTGATGTGACCGACGTTCGCGAAGGCTAGCGTCGGAATCGCACCCGCCTCTTCGAGGCCCCGCAGGGCGAAGGAGGCGAAAACCTCGCTGTAGGCGCCGCTCAGGGGGACGCCGGCAGCCTCGAACACCTCCGCGAATTTCACCAGAAGGGACTGGGGAACGCAGGTCAGGAGAACGGTTGGCGGAGCGTCCCGCAAAATCCTGTACCCGAAAATGAACGGTTCCTGCTTGAAGTTCGGGGAAAGCAGCTTGCGGCTCTCGAACTGGAGGATGCCTTCGACCTGATCGAGCTGAACCTGCGCCGGGAGCTCCGCGATCTTGGTCTGCAGTTCGCGGCTGTTGAACATCCCGGCGATCTCGATGCAGTCCTTGACGGGGAGGCGCGCGGCGAGCGAGCGGATTGCCTGGACCAGGTGGTCCCTGAAGGCGGCCTCGCCCGCGAACTCCGTCTGCGGGCGGAGCCGCTCCTCGTCAATGACGAGAAGGGTGTCGCGCCCCTGCCGGCGCTCGACGACGGCGGCCTTCACCGAGAAGGTGCCCAGGTCGAACGCCGCATACAGCCCGTCGGGGCGATGTCTCTTCATGAGGCCTCCTCAAAACGGCCGCGGCTCAGCCTGCCGCCCTGCCGTGACACGTCGCGCCGTGAAAGGCGTCTGTGCGCGACTTCGCGGCCGCCGTCCCGCACCGTTGCCGCGGAGTCCAGGTTGAAGCGGCCCTTCGCCGTGCGTGTCGCGGCGACTTCCACCTCGACCGTCCGATACTCGCCGAGCTTCGCCCGATACGCGAACCGGAACGGGGCCGGCCGCGCAGAGAGACGTGCCAGGCCTCGTTCGAGCCCTCCGTCCGCTGCGTGGAAACCAACCGTTTCGAGGGCGGCCGAACGTCCCATGTCGAGGCCGAGGCGGACGATATCCTGACTGCCCAGGACGAGAAAAAGCAGGACCGATGACACGACGAACGCGATATACAGGACAAAGCCGCGGCGAGTTGCGATCATGACGGATCCCCCCGTTCGCAGAAACACCAGGTTGTCAGCGGCTGGGCTTCCCCGTCGTCTTCGCGGCCGTTCCGGTTCGCATCGTCGAAGAGCCGCACCTGGACAAACCATGCGCGAGGCGCGCAGGGCCGAACGGTGAGACCCGCCAGGCGGAGCCGCGTATCGATGCTCCCGAGGACGCTCTCGCCGAATGAAGGGGAAAGAGCGGATGCGTTCCCCGCCGCAACGGCCTGTCTGCAGGCGCGCCTGAGGGCGGAAAGACCTTCCCGCTGTTTCCAGCCCCGCGCGATCTCGGTATACTGCCTGCCTCCGTAATCCAGCAACTGGAGCAGGCCCGTGGTCGTCAACCCCATGATGAGCATCGAAACGAGCACTTCGACCAGGGTGAACCCCCGCGTGACGCTCATCGGACGGCCCTCCCGCTTTCCGGAAGGAAGAGAAAGGATTCGACCGCCAGGCGGTTGTCCCCCGATTCGACCGTGCAGGCGAGCCTGATGCTCGGCTCGCCTGGCTGGGGCGTCCAGGCCAGGCTGGTTTTCCAGCCGCCCGGCAGGCGGAACCGGCCGCGGCTGTGCGCCGGGCCGCCCGGACGGAGTCCGGCCTGCAGATCGTTCTTCAGAAGCTCGATCTCGCGTTCGGCATACGCCGCGGCGCGTTCTTCGAACGCGGCCCGGCGCTCGAGCGCCTCCGCGCCGCGAAGGCCGCCCATCAGGCTCACGAGGGCGCCCGACATCACCAGGAGAGCCAGCAGGATCTCCGGCAGGGAAAATCCGTTCGTTTTCGTCATGGGGCCGCCTGGACTGACCGGTTCGACGCCGGCAGCTCCACCGTCACCGGCTGCAGGCCGCCGCCGGGAAGTTCGAACGCGAGAGAAAGCGATGCGATCGGGTGGCCTCCGGCATCGATGACGCGGTTCCCGTCGAACGTCAGGCCGCCCAGCAGGCGCTTCGAATCGTCTGTCCAGCCCGTACCGTCGAACGCGAGCCCCGGCGCATCGACGGCCGATATCCGGCGTCCGTCGCCGGAAAGCCGCACGGGAAGCCCGCGTTCGCACGCCCGCCGCCGGCAGGCTGCAACGAAAGCATTCAGATGATCAGTGGCGGTTCGCATGCGGGTGTCGCGCGTCAACGACGCATAAAATCGGATGCCGGCTCCGGTCAGGATGCCGAGTGTCAGCAGGACGATCAGAACCTCCAGGAGCGTGAAGGCCGCTCTCGCCCCGATACCTCGAACGCCGTTCGGCATCGCTTCGTGCCTTTCTCCGGCGGCCGGTCGGTCGGCTTACCAGTAGTGGTGAGCGCTGTCCTTCGAGCCGTCGGGGCCCATCTGCCCGTTCATGCCGATCCAGCGCGGCCCAAGGCGGAGGGCGCAGACGACGCCTCGCCCGCCCATGCTGCCGGTGGAGCCGATGATCCAGAGGCCCGTATTGTCGGTGTTATAGAACCGGTAGCTCGAACCCGGCCAGGCATATCCCCAGCGGTTCGCCGCTTCGGGGCAGATGAACAGCTTGGTGTCCTTCGCGATGTCGTTGAGCTGCAGCAGCGCGTTCGAATACTTCCAGCGGAGGTTGCCGGAACGGTCGACCCAGGCGTAGCGGTTCCGGCCCGAGTCGAGTTCGAAGTTCTTGGCTTCCCAGAGCGAGATCAGGCTTTCGATCGATTTCTGGTTCGAAAGACACGACTTCGCGCGGGCGACCGCGGCGATGCTCTGATAGCGGGGAATGGCGATTGCAACGAGAATGCCGATGACGAGCACGACGATCAGCAGTTCGACGAGCGTGAATCCGTTCCGAGTCATGAAGAGCCTCCCAGGATGCGTCGGCAGGCTGAACCTGCGTACAGCAGGAAGTCTAACGCACCATCTTGATGATGTCAAACATCGGCATATACATTGCCAGAACCAGCAGAACCACGAACAGCGCCAGAAAAACGACGAGAAAGGGCTGGATCAGCGCGACGAGCGCCTCGATCGTCGATTCGAGATTCCGTTCGAACATCAAGCCGGCTTTCTCGAGCATTGCGCCGATGTTGCCGCCGCGCTCGCCGACGTCTGCCATCAGGACGAGGCTGTCGGGAAACAGGTCGCGCCGCTTTCCCATGCCGGCCGAGACCGACTCGCCCCGCGCGACCCCCGCCTTGATCTCGGCGAGCGCGAGTTGGTAGAGGGGGTTCGTCAGGATCTTCTCCACGGCCCCCAACGATGTGAGAATCGGAACGCCGCACTTGAGAAGCGTGCCGAGCGTTCTGGCGAACAGGGCAAGCTGGAACTGCCGGGCGAGACTCCCGGCGAGCGGAATGGCGAGCGTCAGGGAACTCAGATACCGCCCGCCCGCCGCAGTCCGGCCGATCTGCCGGTATAAAAATATGAATAATATAAATCCAATAAGTATATAAAGAGAGTTGCCGCTCAGGAAGTTCGACAGGATGATGACGATCTGTGTCGGAAGAGGGAGAACCTGCCCCTGCCGGGTGACCTGCTCGATGAACATCGGGAACACCTTCACCAGCAGCGCCCAGCCGACGAGGAGCGTCATCGTGAGGAGGATGGCCGGGTAAATCATTGCGTTGCGCACTTTCGCCCGGATCCGGAACATCGAGTCGTACATCTGCGCGTATCGCTCGAGCACTTCGTCGAGAATGCCGCCGACCTCGCCCACCTCGACCATCGTGATGAACAGCGTCGAGAACACCCGCGGATGCAGTTTCAGGGCGTCGGAGAAGGATTTTCCCGACTCGATTTTCTCCTTGATGTCTTGCAGGAGAGCCTTGAGCGGCCCCGTCGGGAGCTGGCGGTGGAGGGCCTGCAGGCTTTGGAGCAGCGGGCAGCCCGCGTTGAGAAGGCTCGAGAGCTGCATGAGGAAGTAGTTCATGTCAGCCTGCGAGACCGAGAGCGTCGCGCGTTCCGCCTCGGCGACGAGCGTGGCTATCGGCGCCTCGGCGATGTCGAGCACGTAATACTGGCGGTCGGACAGCCAGGAGCCGACTTCCTCCTGGGTGGTCGCCTCCATGACGCCGTTGAACTGTTTCCCGCGAGCGTCGAGCGCCTGGTAGGTGAATCTGCGCTGACTCATCGCCCGGTGACCGGCGGAAGCTCGCCTTCCTCGCGTCGGGTCAGGCGCATCACCTCGTCGACGGTCGTGACGCCGCGCACCACCTTGCGAAGCCCGTCCTCGCGCATCGTGCGCATGCCGGAGGCGACGGCGGCCTTGCGGATCGTGCGGGCCGGCGACGAGTTCAGGATGAGCGCGTGAATCTCGTCGTTCAGTGTCATGATCTCGTGGATCGCCGTGCGGCCGACGTAGCCGGTGCGACGGCAGGTCAGGCAGCCCGTGCCGCGCGTGAGCGACTCGGGGGCGACGGAACTGCCGGCGAACAGCGCCTTCGCGGCGGCGTCGGGCAGATACGAAACGCGGCAGGATGGGCAGATGCGCCGCACGAGCCGTTGCGCCCCGACCCCAATGACGGCCGAGGCGACCAGATACGGCTCGACGCCCATCTCGATCAGGCGGGTCACGGCCGACGCGGCATCGTTCGTGTGCAGCGTCGAGAAGACGAGGTGGCCGGTCAGGGCCGACTCGATTGCGATCTGGGCGGTCTCGAAGTCGCGGATTTCGCCGATGAGAATCACGTTCGGGTCCTGGCGCAGGATCGACCGGAGCGTGCGGGCGAACGTGAGGCCGATGTCCGGTCGCACCTGCACCTGGTTGATGCTCGGGATCAGATACTCGACGGGGTCCTCGACGGTCGTGATGTTGACCTGGCCGTTCCGGATGAAGTTGATCGCGGCGTACAGCGTCGAGGTCTTGCCCGAGCCGGTCGGGCCGGTCATCAGGAAGATGCCGTTCGGCGAGAGCGAGATCGCCTTGAACTGCTCGAGCAGTTCTTCGTCGAAGCCGACCTGGTCGAGCGTGAGCTGCATCCGGCTCTTGTCTAATATACGAATAACTATTTTTTCGCCGAAAACCGTCGGAAGCGCCGAGACGCGCAGATCGATCGAGGAGTCCTTCACCTTGACCTTGATGCGGCCGTCCTGGGGAAGGCGTTTTTCGGAGATGTCCATTTGGGCCATCAGTTTGAGACGCGAGATCAGTTCGTTCTGGATCGACTTCGGCGCCTTCATCAGCTCGTTCAGGATGCCGTCGAGCCGATACCGGACCCGGATCACCTCTTCGTCGGGCTCGATATGGATGTCGCTCGCCCGGTCGGCGATTGCCTGCTGGATGACGGTATTGACGAGGTTGATGATCGGCGCCGCCGCCTGGTCGCCCTCGCCGATGTCGAACGTCGTGAAGAAACTTTCGTCGAGACGCTTCACCTCGTCGCGCCTCTCGGCCGCGAGGGTGTCGACGGCTGCCTGAAGCGTTTCGCTCGTGCCGTAATAGTGCCGGATCGCCGCCTCGAGCTGCGACTCGGGGCTGATGCCGACGACGATCTCATACCCGGTCTGGTAGTTGATCTCGTCGATGATGAAGACGTCCAGCGGGTCGGACATTGAGACCTGCAGGCGGTTTCCCTCGAGCGAGATCGGGAGCAGCGTGTGACTGCGCACGATGCCTTCGGGGATTGTCGTCAGGACTTCGGGGCGGATGGTCAGCGAGTTCAGGTCGAGGAACGGGATGTTCATCTGCCGGGCGAGGGTGACGGCGATGCTCTCCTCGGTCGCCATGCCGAGTAGAACGAGCACCTTTCCGAGCCGCAGACCGAGGGCTTTCTGCTTCTGCAGCGCTTCTTTCAGCTGGTCGGCCGATATCAGGCCCGCCTCGACGAGCGTATCGCCGAGCCGCTTCCGAGGCGCCGTTTGAGCCTTGGCCTGCATCGTCATGATACTCCAGTATATCGAATGCTATACGTGCGCGGCCCCGGCGTGCCGATCATTCAAGAGCGTTTCCAGAACCGTCGCCGGGCACTCTCATACCGGGGGTTGATCTCGAGGGCTCGCCGGAAGGCGAGCATCGCCTCGTTCGCCAGGCCCTTCGCCTCGAGCGCCTGGCCAAGCTTGTAATGCCCGTCCGCGTATCCCGGATACTTCTGGACGAACTGCCTGAGTTGGCGGATCGATTCTTCGACCAGTTCCGGACTGTCGAAAAGAACGGACAACTCATAATCGTAGGCGTCGGTGTCCTCGAACTGGTATTCGCCGAAGAACAGGGCGATCACTTTCTTGTATTCGACGAGGGCCTCCTCGCGATGGCCCTGCTCCTCGAGAATCTGGGCGAGCTCGTTGATGGCCTCGCGATATTTCGGATGCAGGGAAACAGCTTCCCGCAGCATTTCGGCCGACTTCGCGAGATCTCCGAGGCCGCGGTACGCCCGTCCAAGGTGAAAATACGCGTCGGGCCAGCGCAGATTCGCCTGGATCACCCGCTGGAATGTCGCGACGGCGTCTTCATACCGGCCGGCGTTCAGCAGGCACTTTCCGTAGTTCATTAGGTATTCGGGGGAAGGGTTCTGTTCGACGCACAGCTTGTACTCCGCCAGCGCTTCCTCGACGCGGCCTGCTTTCAGCAGCGAGTTGGCAAGACCATGCCTGATGAGGTGGTTGCCGTGATCGGCCGCAAGCTTCTTCCGGTTTTCCTCGATCGATTCATCGAGGAGACCCGGGCTGAAATACGAGCGGGGGCGGTCGGTAAGACTCACGATGCTTACTTCGAAGCCTTCGTCGCCGGCTTTACCGGTGTCTCGAGCTTCACGGAGCCGGTCGCCTGCTTGAGCCTGAACTCGAGCTTGCCGGGCTTGGCGGGGACGGCCTTGATGGTGTCCGGAGACGCCGTCGGAGCTGTGGGCGGAGCGGCTGTTTCGGCCTGGGATTCGTCATGGACCGCGCCGAGGAGCGGCCGGGGGCTTCCGGGGACGGGCGGGAGCGGAGGGCGGACGATCGCGGCCGGGGTTGTGGGTTCGGCGGCGGCCGCCTGGGCGACTTTCTTCGGGGCGTCTGGCCGTTCCCAGTTTCGGTACTCCTCTTCGGGACCCGCGGGGGAGTAATACTGGAGGAACTCGACCACGTCACCCGAGTCGTTCAGGTATTCATGAAACGTCTGCGGGGGAATATACGCGACCGAGTTGGGTCCCATGACCTTGACTTCCTTATCGATGCGGAGCGTGAGGTTGCCTTTGAGAACGTACACGGCCTCGGTCACGTACACGTGCCGGTGACTCTTGATGGCCGCGGTCGGCAGCATGGTCAGGTGCTGGAGCGCGGTGAGGGTCGGCCCGACCTTCGCCGAGTCGATGAGCAGCTTCACGCCGATGCGTTTGTCGGGGGACGTGTAGTAGGGTGCGTCGTCGAAGGCAAAGAACCGGTGCGACGACGGAGCCGCCGCTTCGGCGGTCTTTTTCTTCTTCTCCTTCGCGTGCGCGGACGGGGCAGGCCCCGTCACGAGGAGGACGGCGGCGACCAGCGGGAGAAGCGTGCGGCAAACGGGGAGGGCAGAAGCCCGGAGCATGGCTGTCATATTCATGCGGAGATGATATCCAGAGGTGAGACGGCTTGTCAAGGCGCGTATCGTTGACTTCCCCATGTGAATCGGGTACAGTAACAAGATACATGCATTGCATCGCACCATCCGCCGCCGCGCCTTCCCGGCGACTCGCGGCTGTCTGCCTGGTCTGGCTGTGCCTCCTCGCGGCGGGCACTGCCGGTTGCCGCTTCGCGGGACGACCCTCTGACCGGGCAACTACGAAGCAGGCCCGGGACCGAGCCGAACCTTCCAGAGGCTCCGCATCGGGGAATGGCTCTCGCCAGACCCCGACGCTTCGTTCTGTCTCCGCGGAGCCTCCCGCCGTCATCGAGGCCAGAAAGCGTGAGGAGAAGATCGTGGCCGATCTGGAACGGATCTCCGCCATGATGAAAGGCGGAAACCATGAGGGGGCGCTTCGCGAGGTCGACCGGATCGAGCGCGACAACCCCCGGGATCCGAACGTGACGATGCGGACGAGTTATCTCAAAGCCATGATTTTCCATCGCATGAACGATGTGAATCGCAGAAAAGAAGCCATGAACCAGATGCTGAAAAGCATGGAGGACGTGCAGAAAGATCCGCGGTTCCGCGCCGCCTTCGAAGACGGCACGGCGAACGCGGAGATCATCAAGATGAGCATCGATCGGGCAGGGGGCCGTTATGACGCGAACTGACCGCCGCGGCTCGGTATTCCTCATGGCCCTGACGGCATTGACCGTCCTGTTCATTCTCGGGTTTTCCATCACGTATTTCACCGGCTCGGAGGATTTCTCTTCGGCGGTGTCCTACGAATCCGAGGTCGCGTTCAACCTCGCCGAATCGGCGGTCGAGGAGTTCGTCGCGCGCCTGAAGCACTCGTTGAATAACGATGACAACAATAATCAGCTCTATAAAGTTCTTCGCGCCCGCAACACGAAAGTCGAAGACGAGATTCCGCTCGACGCCGCCCAAGTGGCGCGATTGACGACCTACACCCGCGAGACGGCGAAGCAGATTTACGGCATCTCCATCGATCGCGGCTTCCTGGTCGATGCCAAGATCATCCTGAAGCACATCAACGGCGTCGAGGCGAAATCCGGCAACAAGACCCTGTACAACCTCAAAAAAGAGGAGAAGGAAAAACAGGGCGAGCTGACGGTGAACGCCAAGGTGATTTATCGCGGGAAGTCGGCGCGCGTGACGCTTACCTTCCTTATCCGCGTCGTGAAGACGTTCGTGCCGCCGTTCAACTACTTCACGCTCTTCGTGAAGGACGGCACGGTGTTCGGCGACTCGTTCTTCAACAACTCGCCCTCGGACATCGGGGCCCAGCCAAAAAACCTGCGGCTCGACCACGGCTGGCGATCTCTGCCCGGCCAGGAAAAGTTCGACGCGGTCGACAACGTCTCCTACTGGGAAAACGCCCTGGCCATCAATGGATATGAAGCTCAGGTGCCGCCGGGGCGCGTCTACCTCGGCCAGGACCCCACCGCCAACATGCCGCCCTCGATCATTCTCCAGTCGACGAACGGCACGAAGCTGCTGACTGAGATGAAATCCGACGCCGGCGACTCACGGCGGCCGCTGAACGCCCAGGAAAACCTGTTCCTCAAGTTCGACGTCATCCCGAGCGCGGAGGGCGGGGAATGGGTCGGCATGAAGGACTACGTCAAGAAATACATGGAGCTTCAGGGCCAGGAAAAGACCAAGGATGGCGTTCTGGGCCTCTGGACGGGCTGGAGCAACGATACCAGGGTGCGCCTCATCAACGTGGGGGCAGACAAGATCCTGACCGATACGAAAGAAACGCTGGGCGAACCGACCTTCGGCAACGCGATGATCTCGTTCAACAACTACCGGAACCAGCGGCTGAAAGCCGCGACATCCCCCAACGAACGGCTGCTTCTCGAACGGCTGTATCCCGAGCCTGCCAACAGCGGCCTCGACCTTTTCGGGACGGCGGAACTCGAGGGAAAACCCGCTTCGCCGAAAGACGGACGCATCAATACCCGAAACATCTCGCCGACCCTCGTCTACGGCCAGGTGTGGCGCATGTACTATCGCATCGTGTCGATCATGACGAAGAAAAACAAGCGACTCGAACTTCCCTTCATCAACATCGACCCGGGATCCGACGGCTCGCCGCCCCCGATTCCCATACCCCCGGAGATAAAACCAGGCACGAACCTGACCGCCACGCAGGCCTTGACGCTGTTCACCATGTTCGGCGTTCCGAAAGACCATGCCCAGGCGCTCTACGACAACTGGGACGACATTCCCGACGGCCTCAAGGAAATGAAAAAATACCAGAAGTTCATGAGCGACGCCGGGGTCGAGCCGTACAATGCCGGCCTCGGAAACATGATCCAGCGCATCGCCGGAAAACAGGAAATCTATGCGGGGCCTCTCGCCAAACATCTGGTGCCGTTTCTTGCGAATGAGCCCTATCCGGGGATGAGCTCCGATCTGAGCAGCATCGTCAGCCAGTCTCCGGTTCGGCAGTATTTCGAGGGGGATCTGTGGCATGCCATTCCCGACCCCTCCGAAGCATACCTGTTGGATTTTTATTTCATTCCGAGAAGCACCGAGGATTTCTTCCGCGGCCGCACGACGATCTCGATCGGCGGAACGGTGTATGACCGGTTCCATTTCAAATACATCAACGACGTGCGCCAGTATCTGGCCGGAGCGAAGGGACAGGCCCTCGAGCTGAACGGCATTCTCGCGCTGAACGATTCCGAGGAACTGAAGCTGAACAACCTCAAGTTCCGTGGCCACGGGGTCATTTACTCCAGCCCGATGATGGGCGGCGGCCCCGTCGTCATTCTGGGCGACTTCTACCCGGCCGCCGCGGGCGGCGGAGCGACGAGCATCGACGCCAACCCCGAGCGGGACATGATGACCATCGTCGCACCCCGCATCGTCATCGACACCTCGACCGCGGCGAACGACCCGTGCTATATCGAGGCGAATCTTATTTCCGTGAGCGAGCCGATCGTGGTCTCGGGATCCAAGAGCGTCAGGATCAGGGGCCAGGTCGTCACGCCGTCTCTCAACCTCGACAACGCCTTCCGGACCCCCGGCACCAACGTGATAGAATACAACCCCCTGAATTCGATCTGGCGGAAGGACCGGCCGACCCTGATGGACGAGATGTTCGTCGCCAAGATCGTCACCGGGGGTGTCGGAAAATTCGACTGGAAATACGAACATGACTGACTTGCGACGAACCCGCGCCGCCTTTTCGCTGATCGAGATCCTCGTCGTCGTCATGCTGCTCTCGGCCGGCATCCTCCCGATCTACTCGCTGATGAAATCAGGCCAGCGCCGCATCGTGCGCGCCGACACGCGCGTTATCGCGACGCTGTTCGGGGCTTCCGCCCTCGAGCTCGCCAGGACGCTCGGATACGACCGCGCCCAGAAGCTCCCCCAGGAAAAGGACTTCGTCGAAATCCGGGAAAGCGCCGCGAAGAACGGCTTCAATCTCGAATTCGCCTGTAACCTCCAACCGCTGGTTCCCCTGCCGAAAGGCGCGAAGCCGGTCTACCTGCTGAGGATTATCATCACCGTCACTGCGACCGGCCGCACCTTTACGGACATCCCGCCGCTGCGGTTCGTCACGATCCTGACCGACCCGCGATACAACTACTACTGATGAAGAATATCCAGCCGACACGACGAACGCCGCACGACAGGGCCCGGCATGCACGACACGCCATGACGATGGTCGAACTGCTCTTCGTGGTCGGCATGATCATGCTGATGAGCGGCGCGATCTACCAGATCCTCCGCAATGTCCAGAAAAGCTTCATGCACGCCCGCAACAAACTCGATATCCTGCAGACGACGCGCATCATCATGTCCGGCATCCGCAACGAACTTCGCAACGCCATCGACAAGCCGGAAGCCTCGCTGCAGGACGACGCAAACGTCATGAACATCCCCGTCTCCGCCAAGGAAACGGTTGTCTATCATTTCGACAAGGCCTCGAGGCGCCTGTACCGCGGGAAAAAAGGGAACATCAAGGAAAGCGATCCGGATATTTCCGATATGCGGCCGTTCATGTTCGACGACGGCCAGATCCTGAAATTCGAGTTCGACAACAGTTACAGGAACTCGGACTCGTTTGTCGAATCGGAGTTGTCGCTGAACTCGAAGGTCTGGTTCAAGGTCTCGATGACCATTTTGTATACCGAGAAGTTCGCGACCCTCAGCGAAGCCGAAAAACAGAAGATTCTGAACGATCCGACCGACCCGCGGGTGAAGCAGTTTTTCATGATGATCACCCCGCGCCGCGTCAACTGGCTCCTCCAGGCAACCCAATAAAAGCAGGTGTAGGGGCGGGTTTCAAACCCGCCCCTACAGGAGCCACCGGATGGATCAGGGTTCGAAGAGGATGCCTTGGATGGACTTGGCGCTGTCGGAGTCGGCGTATTCGAAGATGGCGAGATACCTCCCGCCCCGACGCAGTTCGTCGATGTCCTCGCCCTTGAAAACCCAGCCCTTGCCCTCTTCCTCCCGGCCGACGATGCGGCCGCCGCCGAGAAGCGTCATCTGAGGAAGGGCGATCAGATTCAGGTTTGCGCTGGTGATCCAGTCTTCGGACCTGTTCGCGTAGACCTCGGCGACGAGCGCGGCGAAGTCGCGTCGGCGCGGCACCCGTTTCGATTCGCGAACGGGAAACGCGTTGAACAGACGCTCGCTTTCCGGCGCGGGGCGCTTCCCAGCGGCCGTCTTCTCGCGAGAGGATCCGCGTTCCGTTTTCGGGGCCGGTCGCTCCTTTTCCGAAGAGCCGGACTCGCCGCCGGGGAGTTCGTTCGGCTTCAGCCAGTCGCCGCGTCTGTATTTGAGCGACAGCGCCCACGGGCGGCCGAGGATTGCCTTGACGAACGTCTGGTTCTCGCCTTCGAGCCGCCCCTGTTTGAACGCTTCGGCTTCGCCCATGACATACCGGGCCAGCAGGTAACCCAGGCGCTCCTTGAGCAGGGGGGAAAGCTGCCTGTCCACGGCGATGCCGAGCAATTCCTCGAGAAGATCGTCTGCGACCCTGCGGCCGGCGTACAGTTCCGTTTCGAGGGCCAGCACGCGAGAGAACAGTCGGTTTGCCCTTGTCATCATGCCGCCGCGGGCGATGGGAACGAGGGCTTCGCGGGCCTTGTCGAAATCGCCGCTGTGAAACCGGACCAGGGCCTCAAAAAAGGTCGCATCGCCCGGCAGCCATCGGGGAAAGATGTTCGCGGCTGTCGTGTATTTTTCCTTCGCGTACGGCCCCTTCAACTGTTTCAGCATCGACGCCACGATCCGGGCCTCCATGCGCCACGTGTCGTCGTCGGTCGTTTCGGCGAGCCGGTCGTATACCCCTTCCAGCACCCAGAGCGCCTCTTCGACGGTCGGATAATCCTGCGGCGGAACGATCCTGAACCGCTTCAACAACTCGGCCGCCTCTTCATATCGCCCCATCATGGCCAGCACGAGGCCCTTCATGTGCATCCATGCGTAGTCGGCGCGCGCGGAAAGCGGCGTCAGTGCCGGCATGGGCGTGAACGTGTATTCCGAGACGAGACCGTACGCCTCAGCGACCTCACCGCCCAGGGCGAGGCACTCGATCAGCTTCAGCCGCACCTCGCGCGGGGTCAGCTCCTTCCCGAACAGGCGGAAGTCGCTCTTGTAGTCGGGGGCGATGCCGATGCAACGCCTGAACGCATTCACCGCCGTCCAGAGGCTCTCGCGGTGCTCGCTGCCCTTCTGCGTCAGCATCTTCTGCGTGTAGTAATATCCTTTGACGAACTGCAGGTCGGCATCGAGCGACTTCGTTTTCCAGCCCGCCTCGCAGCTTCTGAGCCACTTTTTCGCCTCGCGCAACGTCTCCTGGACGGGCTTCACGTCGAGCACGAAGAACGGCTCGGGGCGGTTCGCCAGGTATTCGCCTTTGAGGATGTTGCTTTGATACTGCTTGCGGGCCTTCAGCGTGCAGGCGAGAACGAGATACATCCGGGACTTGTCGATGATCTCGCCCGACTTCGCGTCTTTCTCGGCGCTCTGGAGCACCCGGATGATTTCGTCGAGGTCGCGAATGTCGTAGGCGCGCTCGTTGATCGTCTCGAGCTTCTCCTTGGCCGAGTAGAAATACTGCTGCGGCGTGATCTGCATCAGGCCTGACTTGCCCGCCGAACAGCCGGTGAGAAGAGCCGAAACGCCCGCCGCCGTCAGAAATGCACAAAATGCTTTGACTATATATCTTGTAAAATAATTATTCATGTGCCCTCCGGGGCGATACGTTTCCGGCAGTGCGGTTCAGACGTTCTTGAGCTTGATCTGGACGCGGCCTTTCTGCAGCGCGTTGTCTTTTTCCTTGTCGAAGAAGATGATGTAGTTGCGCTCGATCAGGTCGTTGACGAGCGACTCGATCTTGCTGAACCGGAACCGGTCGTCGTCGTATTTGGGGCCGAGTTCGATGAACTTGTTGTCCTCGATGAAGAACAGATACTGGAGGGTCGAGTAGATGCCTTCCGGTGCGTCGCGGTTCTTGTCGAGATACAGGTTGACGACGTCGACCTTCGGAACGCGGGTCGGGTCTTTGCCCATCTCTTCGGCCTTGTGCATGAGCTGGTTGTGCAGCTCCTTCGTGTCGCCCCAGTCTTTCGCCTGGATCATCGCGCAGTCGAGATCGTATTCGAGGTCGCCCGACCCCTTGCAGTGATACATCGTCGGGCGCTCGGGGCTTTCCGTCGCGTCGATCATACAGCCTTCCTTCGACAGCGAGCTGATCGTCATGATCGGGTTGTTCAGCTCGATGGATAGCGCCTTCAGCTCGGTCGAGATCTCCTCGACCTTGAATTTTTCGTCCATGTAGGCCCGCGAGAGCGGCATCTTCTGGATGTAGTCGACGAAGATCATCAGATCATGCGTGTTGAAGTCCTGCATGACGTTGTAAGCGTAGGTGCGGATGCGGTCGATGGTGTCGGCCTTCGTCGCCTCGACGATGTAGAAGTAGTCCATGTAGGACTGCATCCGCTTCCAGCCGCCCATGAACTTCGCGTCCATGATCATGTCGGAGCGGACCTTCTTGCGTTGGAGGGAGTCGGGGTTCAGTCGGCTCTCCTTCGCGAGGAGGCGGTAGGTCAGGTTTTTCTTCGTTTGCTCGTATGTGAAGAACAGCACGGGAATTTTGCAGTTCGTCGCGACCGAAGTTGCCAGCTCGAGCGTGAACGTCGTCTTGCCGCGCCGCGGCGCGCCGGCGATCGCATACATGAATCCCTTGCGGAAGCCCGAGACGGCGACGTTCAGGTAATGGAACGGCTCGAACGAGTAGCCGATGATCTCGACCTCGCCCTTCACTTCCCGCTCGTCGATATCCTTGATGATCTCGCGCATCTCCTCTTTCACCAGGTTGATGCGCTTGGTGGCCTTCGCCTTTTGGACGTTTCGGATGTCTTCGATGACCGTCGTGGTGAAATGCTCGATGGCAATCGGCTTGTTCGGGTCGGGATTGTCGATGAACTCGTGTATATTGGTCGCTATTTCCTTGAGCCGGCGCTTGAGCGCCTGCTCCTTCATCAGTTCGAGGTAATGCAGCACCTGGTCGAGGGTGGGGGAGGGCTGTGCGATGACCCGGTTGAGGTAGTTCTGCATCGGCAGATCGAACAAGCCCTGGTGCTTCAGTTTGTTTTTGATGATGATCTTGTCGATCAGCGAACCGTCACGATTCTCTTCGCGCAGGGCCATGATGGCCTTGCAGATCGCTCGGGAATACGACGTCGAGAAGAGGTCGGCGATCAGCCCCTTGGAGGCGGCCGCCTCGAGAATGTAACTGTCGTTGAGAAGACCGGCGAGAACCGAGCACTCCATCTCCTCGTCGCCGAGGCCGGTGATCTTCGAGCTGAACACGCTCGTATCCTGCCCCGGTTGCTCCCCGCCAAGAACCGCCTTGGCATCGGCAACCCCTTTTCTCTGGACCAGGAACGCCTGGGAATCGCGCTCCGGTGCTGAGGGCGCGACCGGAAGCGGCGATGGCCGTTCGGAAGGAACGTGCGGGCCTGCATCTCCGACGACGGGCGGCGATGCTGGCGGAAGGGGTGAGCCTGCTCCGGCTTTCGCCCGAAGTCCGGCGAGGACGGAGCCACCGGACGGTTGGCTCGGCAGAGGAGGGAATGAAGGGAGATCGGGGGAAAGCGGCGTCGGGGCAGGAGAGGGCGGGAGCGGTGAACCCGGATGGGAGCTCCCTGATACGCCGGTCGTCGGAGCCGGCGAAGGCGGCGCAGGAACCACGGGAGGCGGTTCGCTCGGGCCGGCCTGCGGCTGGGAGGGCGGCACGGGCGGAACTCCGTCCGTCCGCTTCTGGAGAAGATCTTTGAAGGAAAATCCGCCGGGGGCGGCGGGGCGCTGACAGAACGGGCATTTCCCGCTCAGGGGAAGTTCGCGATTGCATTCAGGGCATTTTGCCACGGGTATTCCTCCTCACGACAATCAGGTATCTAGCATAAATCATGCGGAAAATCCTGACAAGGAGCGTTGTTTTCCGGAGCGGTTGGAATGCGGCGCATGTTTAGCCGATATATATGTGGATGACCGTGCCGGTGCACCGACGATGTGGACGGAAAACGGCATCCTGAGCCGCTTCCTTGACATTCTCCGGAACGGTGCGTATCATGCCCATGCTCAGCCTAGTCTATCCATAGAAGGAGTGCTATGACCCCGAGTCGCACGACCGTTTCCAAACTCCTGATCGGCGCTTTCTGCTGCCTCGTCCTGCTGGCCGGCACCGCTTTCGGATTCGAAAGCAACCTCGTCGTCGGTTTCAAGGTGGAAGGCAACAAGATGATTCCTGAATCCACGATTCTCTTGAATATCAAGATGAAAATCGGGGACCGCCTCGAGCAGAACGATGTCCAGGCTGAGATCGCCCGGCTCGGCGAAATGGGATACTTCTCCTACGTCGGCGCCGAGATTCGCAACGACGAAAAGGGCAAGCTGCTCGTCTTCAAGGTTGAGGAAAACGCGATCATCGACAGCATCGAGATCAAGGGCTGCACCAAGGTTTCCCACGAGAAAATCGAGAAGGCCATGGAAAGCCGCATCGGCACGGTCTTCAACTCGAAGCTCCTGACCCAGGACATCCAGAACATCAACGAACTGCTGGCCCGCGAGGGCTTCCTGTTCTCCAAGGTCAGCGACGCCTACGTGAAGGACAAGGGCTCGAAGATCTTCGTCGAGATCACTGAGGGCATTCTCTCGGAGATCCGCGTCGAGGGCCTGAAGAAGACCAAGGAAAAGGTCGTCCGCCGCGAGCTGACCGTGAAAACCGGCCAGGTCTACGACAACAACAAGATCGTGCGCGACCTGCAGCGCATCTACAACCTCGGCTTCTTCGAGGAAGTGAAGCGCGACCATCTTCCCGGCAAGAGCCCCGAGGAGATCGTCCTCGTGATCCAGGTCGTCGAACAGAAGACCGGCAGGGCGGGCGTCGGCGGCGGCTACAGCTCGCTGAACGGCCTTGTCGGCTTCGCGAACCTTTCCCAGAACAACTTCAAGGGCGAGGGAAAGCGTATCTACGGGAAGACCGAGTTCGGCGGCGTCCAGACGTTCGAGATCGGATACTTCGATCCGTGGCTGAACGACAAGCCCCGGAGCTTCGGCATCGATTTATATAATACAAAATATACAAGAAACCTCTACAATCTCGGCAACACTCTCACGGAATACGACGAAGAGCGCAAGGGCGGCAACATCACCCTCGGGCGGCGCATCCGCCGCGACGTTGACCTGTCGTTCCGGTTCCGCGACGAGGACATCAACCTGACGCCCACCGACGAGACCCTCGCCGCGGCCCCGGTCGGGGTCATGAACGGTCGCCTCCAGAGCCTGGGCGCGATTCTCGACAAGGACACCCGTGACAATCGCTTCCGCCCGTCTGGCGGCCTGCACGACACGCTCTGGGTCGAGACGACCGGCGGCCTCCTTCGCGGGGCCAACCAGTACACCAAATACGTTCTGTCCCTCCGGAGATATATTCCGATTTCGAACAACAAGAAGACCGTGTTCGCCGTGCAGGGCGTGGGCGGCCGAACCTCGATCGGCGAAGGATTCGTGCCGGTCTACGACATGTTCTCCGTCGGCGGCAGCGACACGGTCCGCGGCTACCGCGAGCGCGAGTTCCTCGGGACGAAGCTGCTCTACGGCAACTTCGAGTTGCGGCAGAACATCGCGAAAAACTTCGACGTGGTCGGGTTCTACGATGTCGGCAGCGCCTGGGGGCTCGACTACTTCCGCCTGTCCAAGGACTTCGACGCGAAAGCCGGCTACGGCATCGGCATCCGCCTCCAGACCCCGCTCGGGCCCGTTGCCGTCGACTACGGCAAGGCGACGGACCGCGACGAGGGCCGCACCTACTTCAACTTCGGCAGTTCCTTCTGACGTTCAGAGCTTAATCAATACATAAGGAGATCCCTCCCCCATGAAGAAGACATTCCTGCACCTCGGACTGGCGGCCGCTTTGCTGGCTCTGCCTTCGGCTTGTGCTGCCTTCAGCTTCGGCTACGTCGATGCCGGCAAATTGTTCGCGAAATACTCCGAGACCCAGAAGACCAAGACCTTCCTTGAAAGCGAGAAGGCCAAGCTTCAGAAAGATCTGGACACGCGCAAGAAGCAGGTTTCCGACCTCGACGCGAAATACGTCGAGATCGCCAAGAAAATGCAGGACCTGCGCGACGCCAAAAAGGAGGCCGAGGCCAAGGCGCTCGAGCCGCAGCTCCGCGCTCAACGCGAGGCGCTCGCCAACGCCAACTCCGAACTTCAGAAGTTTTTCGAAGAGTCGCAGAAGCGCCTCTACGAACTCGAAGAAGAGAAGATGGGCGGACTTTCGAAGACCCTCGATGACAAGGTGGATGCCGTGATTTCACGGATCGCCAAGTCCAAGAATCTCGAAGCCGTGTTCGAAAAGCGCTTCTGCTACTTCGGCGGCGTCGATATCACCGACGACGTCCTGGCCGCCCTCAACGGCGGCGCGGCTCCCGCTGCCGCCCCCGCTGCCGCTCCCGCAGCCGCTGCTCCGGCCGCGAAGAAGGGCAAGTGACCTGAATCCCCTGGCGCCCGCGCCGACCGATGGCGCGGGCGTTTTCTCACACAAGAGGCAAGAGGACTGGAGCGCATGACGCACCCGCATTCCGACACCGGAAACAGGCAGGCCCCCGGAAAGAGCGTTTCCCTGGCCGAGCTTGCGATGCTTCTCGGCGGCCGCCTCGACGGCGCTGCGCCGGGACCAGCCATCGCCGGAATTGCCGCTCTCGCCGATGCGACATCTACGGATATCACCTTCCTCTCCGATGCGAAAAACTATGCAAAGCATCTCGAACAGTTGAAGGCGACCCGCGCCGCGGCCGTCATCGCCCCCGAAAAGGCCGGCGAGCTGCCCCTGCCGTCGATCAGGTTCGCGAACGCCTACGACGGCTTCCTCAAGGCCCTCCGATACTTCCATCCCGAAGCCAGGCCGAAGCCGGGCATTCATCCGACGGCGTTCGTCGACGAATCCGCCGACGTCCACCCCACGGCGATCATCGGCCCCATGGCGTTCGTCGACGCCGATTCCGTCGTCGAGGCGGGAGCATGGATCGGCGCCCAGGCGCATGTCGGGCGTAACGCGTACGTCGGTGCCGATGCGAGACTGCATCCGGGCGCAAAGCTCCTCCACGGCTGTCGCGTCGGCCCCAGGAGCGCCATTCACGCTGGTGCCGTCATCGGAAGCGACGGGTTCGGCTACCTGACAACGGCCGAAGGCCACGCGAAGATCCCGCAGGTCGGCAATGTCGAGATCGGCGCCGACGTCGAGATCGGGGCGAACGTCACCATCGATCGCGCCACGATGGGCAGCACCCGCGTGGGCGACGGCACGAAAATCGACAACCTGGTCCATCTCGCTCACAACGTGGTGGTTGGAAAACACTGCATCATCGTCGCCCAGGTCGGCGTTTCCGGCAGCACCGTCCTCGAAGACCGCGTGACCCTCGCCGGCCAGTCGGGAACGGTCGGTCATGTCACCGTCGGCCGCGGCAGCACGATCGCCGCCCGCGGGGTCGTCACGCAGGACGTGCCGCCGAACAGCATGATGTCGGGCTTTCCCCTCAAGCCGCATATGGAGGAAAAACGCGTCATGGCGGCCGTCCGCAAACTTCCCGAACTCGTCAAAACGGTCAGGGAGATCCAGGCCAGGCTCGGCGTCGAAGCAACAGAGGAAGAAAAGGAATGAGGCGAACCGGTATTTTTCAACTCCTGACGGCTCTTGTTCTGGTGATCACCCTCTCTGGAGGGACCTCGGAGGCGGCCGGAAATCCCCGTCTGCGGTATCTCGGCTCGTCGAATATCTCGCTGCCGACGGCATACATGATGGGCGAAACCTCCTACATCAACGATGCCGGACATAACATGGTCATGTACACCCAGAAGGCCCAGGGAAAGCTCGTGGAATTTTCTCTGTTACGCCATCTGAACGATGCCGAATCCGGAAAGAACGTCGTCAATTTCAAACTGAATCTTCTCGAGGAAGATACGATGATTCCGAATATCGTCTGGGGCGTGGGCGACGCCGGGATGACCCTCGGGTCGCGCGTCTTCTACTTCGCCGGTTCAAAGACGTTCGAAGCCTTCGCCGCGACGGTGCATGGCGGTTTCATCAAGGACCCTGTCACGACCGAAAAGAAGACCTTCGTCAGCGTTGAAAAGACGATCCTGCCCCTCGTCATCGTAGCTGGAGAACGCGTGGAGGGGCAGACGTCCTACGGGATCAAGATGCGTCCGTATCCCGGCGTCAGCCTCGAATATGCCCGCCGTGACGACGAGGATGGCGGCGAAGATGCAATATATAAGCTTCAATATATTAAATCCTTCTGACGGGAACCGATGACACATCCGCCCGAACAACGCACGATCCGCAAGCCGGTCACGCTCTCCGGCGTCGGCCTGCACACCGGACAGCCGGTCACCTTGACGTTCAAGCCGGCCGACCCGGATTCCGGAATCGCCTTCCGGCGGATGGACCTTCCGGGCACGCCTCTCGTTCCGGCCAACGCGGCGCACGTGAAGGAAGTGCTGCGCGGTACGACGATCCGGGGCGACGGCGACGCCGTCATCCATACCGTCGAGCACGTCATGTCCGCCTTGTACGGCATGGGCGTCGACAACGCCCTCGTCGAGGTCGACAGCGCCGAACCGCCTGTTCTCGACGGGAGCGCGCTACGGTTCGCCGAGGCGCTTCGCGATGCCGGGATCGTCGGCCAGGGCGTTCCCGCCCAGATCTGCGATGTCCGCGATATCTGCGCGTTTTCGGAAGGCGACAAGAGCATCGTGTTTCTTCCTTCCGATCGGTTTGAGATCTCGTTCCGCCTGTCGTACAAGGACAACATCATCCCGCCGCAATCCGTCCATCTCGTCGTCGACGAGTCGACCTTCATGGACCGGATCGGCCGGGCCCGCACCTTCGGCTTCGAATACGAGTTCGACATGCTGAAGGAAAAGCGGCTCGCCCTGGGCGGCAGTCTCGAAAACGCCGTCGTGGTGAAGCGCGACGGATCGATCATGAATCCCGAAGGCCTCAGGGATGCCCAGGAGTTCGCGCTCCATAAAATGCTCGACCTGATCGGCGACCTGGCCTTGACCGGACGCCGCATGAAGGGGCATATCATCGCCTGCCGCACCGGCCATGCCTGGAACGTGAAACTGGCGCAACGGTTGTGCGCGGTGTATCATCAGCAGAAGGAAAGGACCCACGCCCGTATGATGACGATCGAAGAAATCAAGCAGATTCTGCCGCATCGGTATCCGTTCCTGCTCGTCGACAGGATGCTGTCGATCGAACCCGGCGTCTCCGCCGTAGGATACAAGAACGTCACGGCCAACGAGGAGTTCTTCAACGGTCATTTTCCCCAGCGGCCCGTCATGCCCGGCGTCCTCATCGTCGAGGCGATGGCGCAGGTCGCCGGCGTCCTCTTCCTGTCGCAACCGGAACACAAGGGCAAGATTCCCTTCTTCTGTGGCATCGACGGGGTCCGCTTCCGGAAACCGGTCGTGCCTGGCGACAGGCTCGAAATGCATGTGAAGGTCCTGAAAGTTCGCGGCGCGACCGGCAAGGTGCAGGTCGAAGCGAAGGTCGACGGCGAGACGGTCGCCGACGGCGAACTCATGTTCACGATCGTCTGATCGTCAAACCAGCGAGAAAAGGGTAACGCATCATGAGCATACATCCCACCGCCATCATCGCGCCGGGAGCGAAAATTCATCCGACGGTCGAGGTGGGGCCGTATACGGTCATCGGGCCGAATGTCGAAATCGGCGAGAAGACCGTCGTCGGACCGAATTGCCATATCGAAGGATATACGACGATCGGCAGCGAAAACCAGATTTCCCCGTTCGTCTCCATCGGTTGCCCGCCCCAGGATCGAAAATTCGGCGGCGAAACATCCTATGTGAAAATTGGGAACGGGAACCATTTCCGCGAGTTCGTCACCGTCCACATGGCCGAAGGCGCCGGCAACGAGACCGTCATCGGCGACAAGAACCTGTTCATGGCATACGTGCACGTCGCCCATAATTGCCGGGTCGGCAGCAATGTCACTCTGGCGAACTGCGTCACCCTCGCCGGCCACGTCCATGTCGGCGACAAGGCCACCCTCGGCGGTTTCACCGGCATTCACCAGTTCTGCAAGATCGGCGGATTCGTCATGATCGGCGGCATGAGCAAGATCGTCAAAGATGTCCCGCCGTTCATCAAGATCGACGGGAATCCCGCCCGCGTCATTGGTCTGAACTCCGTCGGCCTTCGCCGCAACGGCGTGCCGCGCGAATCGCTCGATGCCATCCGAGCCGTGTTCAAGATGTTCTTTCGCTCCCAGCTCAACGTCACCCAAGCGAAGGAAAAACTGGCAGCGATGCCGGAAGCGAACGATCCCTACATCCGTCAGTTCATCGAGTTCCTCGGCACGAGCAACCGGGGAATCTACAAGCGGACCCGCGAAACCCCCTCGGAACGCGAAGCTTCCGAATAATTCTTCCGCATACCCCAGCGAAGACGCCGTCATCGGACGGCGTCTTCGTGCTTTCAGCTCCGAAAAGCCCTGTCATTCGGGTCACTGGTGAAGTAGACTGGAAGAAGAGTCTTGCGTGGGAGTTGCCGAATGCTGCAGCGTCTGTCGCTCTGGCTGAAAGCGGCCGTCGAAGCCTTTCTTCCGTTTTCTTGTCATGTCTGTCGCGTTCGGACGCCGCCGGGAAACATCCTTTGCGACGACTGCCGTCGGCGCATCGCAGCATCCATGCGCGAACCCGCGATCGTCGGAGATGTCGCCTGCAGATGCCCGGTCATGACGTTCGGCCCATATGTCCCTCCGTTGTCGGATGCCGTGAAAGCCGTGAAATACAGGCCGTCGGCGCGTCTCCTGTCCGCTCTCTCCGGAGAGATCCGCCGGGTCGCGACCAGAATCCCGACGACGGAACGGCCGGACATCCTCATTCCAGTCCCTCTTCACCCGAGTCGGGAGGCGAAGCGCGGCTTCAACCAGGCGCGCCTGCTCGCTGAAATCCTTGCAGAGTCCTGGCAAGCCCCCGTCTCGCCGGCGATCGTCCGAATCCGCAACACGAAGCCGCAGGCCGAGTGCGACGAAACGCTCCGGGCGACGAACCCGGCCGGCGCCTTCGATCTCGCTGAAGGCCTCATTCCTGCAGCCTTCGCCGGAAAGCGGCTGGCCCTGATCGATGATGTCGCGACGACGGGGGCGACCCTCGACGCTTGCGCGGCGGCCGTGGAGCGACTTCGGCCGGCATTCCTCCGGGCCGTCGTCTGGGCGCATTCCTACAGGCAGAGCGGTTGACTTTACCGCTCGATCAGCCTAGAATGGAAAAAATGTTCATCGTACGTACTAACAGTACCGGCATTTCGAGCCGATATCCGGTAATGGAGGCTTCCCCCGCGCAACCAGACCAAACACCAGGGGGAGACGTCTCGGGGAGTTCAGGAGGGAACCATGAAGGTCTCCAGGAATGACATTCAGAAGATCTATCAGGAGCAGGTCAAAAAGGCCAAGACCGAACAGTCGGGCGACGCCTTCGGGAAGATCCTGAAAGATACGACCGGCGGGGCCGAGGCTCCGAAGAAGACCTTCCATCCGCCCAGCGGAGTGAATGTCAATCAACCGATCATTGCCGGCAAGCCGGTGGCGGAAGCCGACCCGGTCAAAACGCTCGAATTCGCGGCCGAGGTCGTCGCAGGCCAGTCCGAAATCAGGGAAGAGAAGATCTCCCGCATCAAGGCCCTCTTCGACAAGGGCCAGTACAACGTTTCACCCGAAAAAGTCGCCGAGATGTTCACTACGACTGAAGAAGGGTATCGGACCCTCTTCAAGCCCTGGGAAGGCTGACGCGCGGCTTGAGCGAACAGGGGAAAAATCTCAAACAGATTCTGAGCGAGGAGCTGGAGATCTATCGCCGGCTCCTCGAGTTGTCTGAGCGCAAGAAAAAGCTGCTTCTCGAAAAATTTTCGACCGATCTCATCGACATCGTGAGCGAGGAAGAAAAACTCTCGGCGCGCCTTTCCGAACTCGGAGCATCGAGAGCCGACTGCCTGACGGCGATTGCCGGCCGCGCCAACGTCAAACTTGAAGAGGTTCTCGATCTTATCGATGACGCGAACCTCAAGTCCGACCTCTGGATGTTGGGCACTCAGCTGAGGGAGACCCTCGAGCAGATTCGCTCCATCAACGAAGAGAACCAGCGCCTGCTCGAACAGGCCCTCGAACTCACGCAGTACACCCTGAAACTCATCACTGCTCCGCCGAAGGAAGTCACCTACCGCCCGCCCGGCCAGCAGGGAACATCGCTGCCGCAGCGGCCGTCGGTCCTGATCGACCGGAAAGCATAACACCCCCTACAATATCATCTGAGACGGGCACTCTGGAATTCAGACTCCGGAGCGCCCGTTTTGTTTTCCGCGTTCGATGATTTTTCGCTCAACTCATGAACGTTATGAGCCGATAGTGATAATAGGGGAAAGTAGGCGATTCCCCTCCGTGGCCGTTTTGAACAGAAGATCGACGGCATGGACAGCCATAAGGAGGCGCCATGAGGGCCACATTTTTCGGCATCGAGATCGGCAAACGTGGAATCCTGACCCAGCGGTCGGCGATGGAAGTGACCTCGCACAACATCGCCAACGCCAACACCGAAGGCTACGCGCGGCAACGGGCGGTGCTCGCCGCCTCCGACCCGTGGTCGATTCCGAGTTTCATTTCGCAGACGTGCGCCCAGCAGGTCGGAACCGGCGTCGATGTCGTGAAGATCGAAAGCCTTCGCGACGCCTTCGTCGACGAGAAGATCATCCGGCAGAGTTCGATCCTCCAGGAAAAGACGACGGCCAACGACCTGATGAAGGAAGTCGAGGCGATCCTCAACGAGCCGAACGACATGACCCTCCGCAGCCAGATGGACAAGTTCTGGGCGGCCTGGGAAGAGCTTTCGTTGAACCCTTCAAGCATCGAGCTCCGTCAGAACCTGGTCGAACAGAGCCAGACCCTCATCGAGCAGTTCAAGGAAATCGATACCAACCTGAATGTCCTCCAGGGCGTCACCGATCACGCGACGAGCGGGAGCATCAGCGACCAGCTCGAAGACGCCGTGAAGCAGGTGAACAGCCTCTCCTCGCGGATCGCCGAGCTGAACGTCACGATCGAGCAGATGGAGGTCACCAACGCGAACGCGAACGACCTGCGCGACAAGCGCCAGCTGCTCGTCGAGGAGATGTCGAAGCTCATCGCCGTCGACACCACCTGGGATTCCGCCGGGCATCTCACCCTGAGGTCGGGAAACCAACTGCTGGTCGAGCATTCGTTCTCCCACGACCTGTACATCGTCACCAAGGACAAGTCGCTGCCGACGACGGTGAGCGGAAGTGCCGATTATCCCCGATTGTCCGACAGGCCCGACGTCGCCGAGGCGGTGTTCAACCACTCAGGATCGACCGGCCACATCACGCTGGACGTGGTGCAGACGGCAAAGGCGCACCAGGTCTACTCGTTCCTGTCGTATAACCCGCTGACCGGGCCGCTTTCCACTTTCGGCGTCACGAGCGGAACATTCTCGATCAACGGCCGCACCTTCTATCTCGATGCCGAAAAAACGTCGATGAAGGACCTCGCCGCGATGATCGACGCGGGGAACGTCGAGATCGACGCGACGCTGAACGAATCCGGCCAGCTCTGGATGACTTCCACCCTCACGGGGACCGAGCACAAGATGACGTTCGCCGACGGAACGAGCAACCTGATGACGGTGCTCAACCTCCAGCAGAACCAGGAAGCGCGCGATGCGATCTTCAATTACAACGGCAACCAGTTCGTGCGACAGGGAAACGTGGTCGCCGACGCCGTTCCCGGGGTGACCCTCATCATCAAGAGCCACGGCGTCGCCAATCTCGACCTCCACCCGACGGTCACCGGCGGCAAAATCAGCGCCCTTCTCGAGTTGCGCGACAACAACATCCAGGCCTACCGCGACAAGTTCAACGAGATGGCCTATCGGCTCATCTCCGAGGTCAACGAGGTCCACCGGAAGGGGTTCGGCCTCGACGGCGAAACCGGGAGAAACTTTTTCAGGGCCGTTTCCACGGATGACCCGAGCCTTCCCTACAAGAACGTCATCGCCAATCTGGCCCTGGAAGAATATATCGTAAGCAATACAAATGCGATAGCGGCAGCGCAGGGAACGCTCGAAAAGGCGACCGACAGACTGCCGACGTTCAACGGCGTCGGCGACGGCGGAAACGCGACCCTCATCGCCCAGATCAAGCAGAAATACTTTTTCAACGACGGGAAGGCGAATTTCGACGACTTCTACGGTTCGATCATCACCCAGGTCGCGACGCACAGCCAGCGGTACGAAACGCAGATGACGACTTCCCGGGACCTGATGACGCAACTGGAGTCGAAGCGGGACGAGATTTCCGGCGTGTCGCTGGACGAGGAACTCACGAACCTGATCAAGTTCCAGCACGCCTACAACGCGGCTTCCCGCGTCATCACCACGGTCGACGAAATGCTGGACAAGATCATCAACGGCATGCTCCGGTGACGGCGATAGATAATACCGACAAATATAGATAAGTTGGTCATGCAGGAGGCACATTCATGCGGGTTTCAAACCAGTGGGTCACGAAATCGTTCCTGACGGTTCTCAACAAGAACCATACGGCTCTGAGCAAGCTCCAGGTGCAGATCAGTTCGGGCAAGCAATACAGCCTCGCCTCGGAAAATCCCGTAAGTAACGCCCTTTCCATGGCTTACAAGACGCAGATCTCCGAAACCAGCCAGTACAAGAAGAACATCTCCACCACCACGACCTGGCTGAACAGCGCGGACTCCGCGCTGACGACCCTCGAGACGATTCTCCAGCGCGCCCGCGAACTGGCCGTCCAGGGGGCGAACGACACCCTCGTTCAGGCCGATCGCGATGCCATCGCGGCCGAAATAAACGAATTGATCAAAAACGTGGCCGATATTGCGAACACGAACGTGAACGGCGAATACATCTTCTCCGGCCACGACGTCCAGACGAAGACGATCGACCTCCTCGGCGGCAATCGGGCAGGCGCGATGAACGACATCATCACGTTCTCGACCGGCCAGCTGCGCCAGGATATCAATATCGGGAACAATGTCGACGTCACCTACGGCGGCGATTCGAAGAAGCTGACCGGGGAAATAGACCGCCACGTGCTCGCCACGCGCAATGTGACGGGCACCGAGCTGTTCTTCCGGAGCGGGACGATCAGCCCCCAGCCGATGTTCGGAAACGAACTCCCGACGCTCAACGGCATGATGCCGCTTTCCGTGCTGAACGACGGAAACGGCGTCCAAGCCGGCGTCATTCTCATCAAGGATTCCAACGGCATCGAGCGGAAGATCGATCTCTCGAACGTGAGCCGTCTCGAGGACGTTCTGTATCTCATCGGGCAGACCGGTTCCTTCAAGGCAGGAATCGAAGAAGTGCCTTCGGATACGGCCGCGGCTCTCGGAATCCACAAGAGCGGAGGGGCGGGAAACCTGATTCTTGGTTTGTCCGATCCGGCGATGCTCGATCGCGCCACCCCGCTGTCCAACCTGAACTCGGGGGCGGGCGTTCCGCAGGGCTTTCTCAGCATCAACACGCGCGACGGCAGGAACCTGCGCGTCGATCTTTCCGGCGCCGCGACCGTCGGCGACGTCATCGATGCGATCAACGCGGCCGACGGCGGCAACTCGGTCAGCGCCGCCTACGATTTCATCGGCAAGCGCCTGCAGATCGTCGATAACACGCAGGGAGCGAACGAGTTCTCGATCGAGTCGAAGCGGACCCAGTTGTATATCACGGACCTTCCCTCGCATACCGCGGCGGACCTGAACATCTTGCGGAACGTCGGGGGGGGGAGCCAGATCGTCCAGAACTACGATCCGGCTGTCGAGAACGAGAACACGCTTCTCAGCACGCTCAACGGGGGAAAAGGCTTCGAGACGGGGTATCTCGACATCACCGGTCATGACGGAACGACCACCCGGGTCGATCTGACCGCCGCCTCCACGATCCGCGACGTCATCGATGCGATCAACACCCAGACCGGCGGCGCGCAGACGGCGCTTCTCGATCCTACTTCGAAACGCCTCGTCATCAACGACACGACGGTGGGAACGGGTGACTTCAAAATCGAGGAAGTGAATGGAGCCCAGCCGGTTTCGGTACGCGACATGACGACGGTCGCGGCCAGCCTCGGCCTGCTTCAGCACTCCACCAACGGAACGATCATCGGCTCGGTGCTCGCGCCCGGCGGTCTGACCCCTGCCTCGCAGCTTTCGACCCTGACCCCGCCGCCTGAAATCGGGAAGATCGTCATCCGCGGCGGCGACGGTGAACCGGTCCCGATCGATCTCACGCAGGCCGCGACCATTCAGGACGTGCTCGATCGGATCAACGAGACGGGCAAGTTCAAGGCCGTCTGGGATTCGACCTACAACCGGTTCGAAGTCGCCGACGTGTCCGGCGCCGTCGGCGACAAGGGTTTCACGATCGAAGAACGCACGAACACGGCGCGCGACCTTGGCTTCCTTGCGGGCGCCATGAACCACACCACGAGCACGCTGACGGGAACGCCGATCACGTCGAAGGCGCTTCCGACGCTGCTCGGTTCCGTCGATCTCAATCCGGCGGTCGATGAATCAACCGAGCTTTCAGCGCTCAACTCGGGGCGGACCCTGAACAAAGGGGTGAATCTCGGCGTCATCCGTATCACCGACAAGGCCGGCAATTTCAAGGCTATCGACCTGCGCGGGGCGAAAACGATCAAGGACGTTCTCGACAGAATCAACGACCGCACGAACGGCATCGGCGTGGAAGCGCGGATCAATGCGAACCGCGATGGGATCGACATCGTCGACAAAACGGGCGGCTCCGGTTGGCTTCAGATCATCGACATCGGCGCTTCCGCGGCTGCCGACCTGGGGATTCTGGGAAAGACCATCGAAACGCAGATTCGCGGTTCCGACATCGATCCGGCGGTGACCGCATCGACGAAAATCGGCCTGTTGCGTGTCAACGAAGGCGGCGTTCCTCTCGGCAAGGTCTACGTGCAGAGCGGAGATTACTCGGGAACGATCGACCTGACCGGCGTGAAGACCGTCGGCGAGCTGATGGAAAAACTCTCGACGACGGATTCGAATTTCAACATGGCCGCATGGGTCGATTCCGACGGGAAGCATCTGAACATCACCAACACGAAGGGCCAGGCCTATATCAAGGTGCGCGATCTCGGCGAGACGGCCTCGGCCTCGGCGCTGGGCCTGGGGGGCTCCCGGAGCATCTTCGAGACCCTCGTGGATCTTCGCGACAACCTGTACCGGAACGATTCGAAGGCGATTTCCGAGGAAAGCATCAAGGTCATCCAGGAGGACATCGAGCGCGTCCTGAGAGTTCATGCCGAGGTCGGCAGCAGAATCAATAGACTCGAATATGCAAAGGAAAAAGCCGAGACGATCAACTTGAACCTAAGCAAAATGCTCTCGGAGGTCGAAGATATAGATATGACGGAAGCCATCACCCGGATGACCCAGTACGAAACTGCCTTCCAGGCCGCCCTGCAGACCGGGGCGAAGCTTCTCCAGACCACGCTCATGGATTTTCTGAGTTAAGGGGGGCACGGATCAGTCGCGATGAAGATTGCCACCGCACGATTTGGTGAGATCGAGGTCGTTCCGGAAGAAATCATCGAGTTTGCCGAGGGACTGCTCGGCTTTGAGGAATCACACCGGTTTGTCATTCTCAATCCTCAGGACGGAAGCCCCTTCAGGTGGCTCCAGTGCATCGAGAATGGCGATCTGGCCTTCGTCATCATCGAACCCCTGAACTTCATGTTCGAATACGATCTCAGCATTTCGGACAGCGATGCCGACTTTTTAGGCCTCAAGACCGCCGAGGATGCCGTTCTCTACGCGATCGTCACGATCCCGGAGAATCCCTCGGACATGACCGCGAATCTTCAGGGGCCGATCGTCATCAACGCGAAGACCCGCAAGGGGCGTCAGGTCATTTCCTCCAACAGCCGCCATTCGGTCAGGACGCGCATTCTCGACGAGATGAAGCGCCGCGCCGAGGAGATCCGCAAGGTCACCAACTCCCTCAACTCCTCCGAAAAAAAGGGGGGAGAGGGCTGATGCTCGTATTGACGCGGAAGATCAACGAGAAAATAATTATAGGTGATGATATAGAAATAGTCCTGGTCGACATCGGAAAGGACCAGGTCAAGATCGGCATCAATGCCCCGAAGACCGTGAAGGTCCACCGCTGGGAAGTCTACGAGGAGATTCAGCGCGAGAACCGCGAGGCGGCCAAGATCAAGTCGCTCGACGCGCTCAAGAACCTTCCTCTCGACATCTTGAAAAATTTCGGCAAGAAATCGAAATGATGTATTTCTTCATGAAAAACGGAGAAAAATAGAGATCGAGAGCGAATAAAGGGAAATTTTGTCGGATTCCGGCCTCATAAAAGAGAACGACGGAATCCGATGAAGATAATAGAGCAGGGGCAAAGGCTATTTCAGCCAAAATATAAAGGAGTCGCCCCTGTCAGTATGGAGGCAACCATATGGCCCTGAGAATCAATACCAATGTTACCGCTCTGTCCGCCCACCGGAATCTTGCAGTCAACGACAGCGGGCTCTCGAAGTCGATAGAGCGGCTCTCGTCGGGACTGCGCATCAACCGTGCCGCAGACGATGCCGCGGGATTGACCATCTCGGAAAAGCTGCGCACGCAGGTGCGCGGTATTTCGCGGGCCATCATGAACGTTCAGGACGGCGTCAGCCTCATCCAGACGGCCGAAGGCGCGCTGAACGAGATCCAAGCCATGCTCCAGCGCATGCGCGAACTGGCCCTCCAGTCCAGCAACGACACCCTCACCACCACCGACCGCCTGGAGATCCAGAAGGAAGTCCAGGAGCTGAAAAAAGATATCAATCGCATCTCGTATAATACCGAGTTCAATACGAGAAAGCTGCTTGACGGAACGGGTACCGCCGTCATTTCCACGAGCGACCCCGATAACCTCGACGCCGTCGTGACGGACCAGGTTCTCACCTTCTCGGACTTCTCCGTGGTCGTGTATCCCCAGACGACGAACGTGCCCGGCAAGGGGCAGGTCACCAAGTCCGGAACCTCACAACAGCAGCGGTCGAACATCTTCATGCGGACCGACGGTCAGATCGCTTCCGGCTCGACGACCCTCCAGTCGATCACCAATTTCACCGATAGAGATGGCTATTTTATTCTCGACACCCCCCAGACGCTCTACGTCCAGGGCGACAACCACCTGAACTCCTTCGTCATCAGCAAAGACCTCACGCTGGACCAGTTGGCTGAGCGCATGCAGGCCGCCATCACCAAGGATCAGCTCGGCAACGGCCTGAACTTCACCGGTTCCACGGTCGTCTTCAGCGACGAGGGCGAGACGAACGGCCAGCTGCTTGCCACCTCCGGCAAGAAGGGCCTCGTTGGCCGCATCAACTTCACCGGGGAGCAGAACCTCATCTCCGCTCTCGGCTTTGGCGAGGTCGTCGCCCCGGAAGACCCCGTCTACTCGATCGCCGTCACCAACCTCGGTCTGCCGGTCGGCGAACGCACGAGCACGACCACGAAGATCGCCGGCAGTCGCGCCGTGGGCCTCATCCAGGGAATCGACCTGGTGTTCACGCCGCCCACCCAGGCCTACGTGACCAGCCAGGCTGCGGTCCCCGCCATCAGGATCACTTCCGGGTTCACCTTTCAGGTGCAGGATTCGACCGGCATGGGCGCTTCGAACATCGTTTCCGTCACGATCACGACGGGAACCTTCAGCATGGAGCAGATCGCCTCGATCGTCGATACGACGCTTTCAACCTCGACCGCGGCGACCACCGTCCGTGTCCGACTGAATGATGCATCCGCCCTCGAATTCTATACCACCGACACAGGTTCGGGCGCGTATATCAATATCGCGAACGCCCCTGTCGGAAATGCCTTGGGAGTCGCCGATGGCCGCTACTCCGGGACCGGCGGAACCGGAGCTTCGACGACGGGAACCAATCCTCCGCTTCTCGACTTCACCTCTACCGCCTCGGGCGGCATCGGAAGTGTCGCGTTCACCGTCACGGATTTCCATTCCACCGCAGTCTATACCGTCAAGCTGACGGCAAACTTCACCGGCGGCGGTCTGGCTTCCCTCGTGCAGACCATCAACAACCAGCTCGCCGGAACCATGATCCGGGCCGAGGCCGTCGATGGCGTTCTTCGGATGAAATCTCTGGAGACGGGTTTCAATTCAGGATTCACGATTGCAACGGCAACCGGGACCATCGCGACGAGCCTCTTCATCAATTACGGAACCTATACCGGAGTCAACGGCAGCGCGGCCGTCCAGAGTTTCGCATTCAACGACAGCACCGTTGTCTACGGCTTCAACATCCCCGAATCAACCGCGACGGCCACGGCCGATCCTTTGCGGTTCTATGTTGCCGATCTCGACGGAAACGGCATGACGATCTCCGTTGCCGCAGGCACGGCCGGAGCTTCGTTCCTGGCGATCGGTGACCTGGCTCGAATGATCAATGCTCAGGCCAATGTAGCCGGGGTTCAGGTTGCTGCCGAAGTCGAAACGGCCACGCAGACGCTCAGGCTTTTCTCTTCCGTTCCCGGGAAAAAGGGGGAAGTGACGCTTTCGGATCTCGGCGGAGTGGCCGGCTCCATGAATACCCTTCAGAGCGTTCTGGGCATCACGCCTCAGACGTATGCGAACGGCATCGGTGATTACTCCTACAAGGTGCATGTCAAGGATACGTCGATCAGCTTCCAGATCGGCGCGAATCAGGGCGAAACCGAGAAGGCCCATATCTGTCGGACGGATGTGGTGGCCCTCGGGATCATGGATCTCGACCTGACGACGATCGCCTCGTCCGAAAACGCGATCACCCTCGTCGACCAGGCGCTTCAGAAGATCTCCTCCGAGCGCTCGAGACTGGGGGCGATCGAGAACCGCATGTTCTATACGACGAACAGCCTTCGCGTCGCCCTCGAGAACATGTCCGCCGCGGACTCCCAGATTCGCGATCTCGACATGGCGGGCGAAGTCATCAACCTCACGAAGTATCAGATCCTGCAGCAGGCCAGCAACTCGATGCTCGCCCAGGCGAACGTCTCGTCGCAGCGCGTTCTCGACCTGCTCAGATAAGGAGGCACCCCATGAAAAAGCGCACCTCGAAAACCACGCATTCAGGCGATCGCGCTCTTCGAACCGGGGATCTCATCTTCCGGTAACCAGAACGCTTGCCCAGACGAAAACCCGGTCTCTCCGCTGGAGAGCCGGGTTTTTCGCCTCGTGGGGCTCGATGAGATATTCAGAACTACTATTTTGTGGTAATGAAAATAATCGAAAAATGGGCTAAACGATGTGAAAAAAGAAAAAAATAAATGTTTTTCTGTGTGCCTTCGTTGAATATCGGCTAAAAATGCGCAAAAGAAACTGACCTGTTCGGACGATAAACATAATAGAGAATCGGGAAATTCTATCAATTCGACATGGAAGGGGGTTGGTAAAAGGGGCCAGTAAGGGGGCAAGTGGGAACAACTGATTTTTTAATCTGAGGCAAGGAAGCCTCTGATAACGATTCAAGGAGGAATCGATATGTCTCTCAGCATCAATCAGAACATCCTGTCGCTCAAAACGCACACGCAGCTTTCAACCACATCCAGCCGGCTCGAAAAATCCATCGAGAAATTGAGTTCCGGCCTTCGCATCAACAGGGCTGCAGACGACGCCGCAGGGCTCGCCATCAGTGAAAAGCTTCGCCGCCAGGTCAGGGGCCTGAGCCGTGCGGTGCTGAACGCCCAGGACGGCGTTTCGATGATTCAGGCCGCTGAAGGCGCGTTGAGCGAAACCCAGAGCATTCTGCAGCGCATGCGCGAACTGGCCATCCAGTCGAGCAACGACACGCTCACCAGCAATGACCGTCTGGAAATCCAGAAGGAAGTCAACCAGCTCCGCGATGACATCAATCGCATCGCGAACAACACCGAGTTCAACACCAAGAAGCTGCTCGACGGCAGCCAGACGGCGCTGATCAGCTCGAGTTCCCAGTATGTCGACGGCATGGTTACCGGCGTCGGCAAGGGCGGCGGCGATTTCGACGTCAGCATCACCCTGATGCAGGCTGGCATCAGCCAGATGCAGCGCTCCCAGATTTTCACCCTCAACGACGGCACCGGAGCCCTTGCCAAAGGCTCGACCCAGCTGCAGAGCATCGCCCAGTTCTATGACTCGAACGGCGTGTTCGTCCTGGCTTCCCCTCTGGAACTCTCTCTCAGCGGCAACTCAAAGACGACCTCCGTCTCGGTTGACGGCCAGATGTCGCTCGACCGCCTTGCGGCCGCCATTCAGAACGCGCTCATCGGCACCTCGGGGCTCGGCATTGCGAACTCGAAGGTCGGTCTTGTGAACACCGCCCAGACGGGCGTTGCGGGCATCGGCGGCTACCTCCAGATGACCTCGGGCGCCATTGGCGACGCCGGCGACGTGGCGTTGTCCGCCGACCAGGCGCTGATGTCGGCTCTCGGCCTGACCACGATTCGCCAGTCGAAGAACAACCTCGTGGAACTCACCTCGCGTGACGCTTTCGGAAACATCCGGCAGGTCCGCACGTCGGAAGACAAGGCGTCCGGCCTTCTCGAGGGAATCGATCTCCAGTTTGACTCGCAGGCGGCGCAGGTTGCAGGTATCGGAGGCCTCGAAACCGGGCTTCGGATCACGGGTGAGACGTTCACGATCTCTGCCGGCGGCGTCTGGAAGAGAATCAATATCGCGGCCGGCACCTGGACGATGGAAGGCCTGGCGCGCAGCATCAATGCCCAGCTCACCACCACCGCCGGCACCACCGGTGTGCGGTTCAGCGGCGTCTCGGCGATGGTCATCGACGGCCAGATTCGTATCATGTATGAACCCGTCGTTGCCGGTCGCGACTCGTCGTTCAACATCGTCAATGCCTCGGCGAACACGATTGGCCTTCTGAACGGTTCCTATAGCGGTTTTGCCCAGGGCTCCAAGGATGCCACCAAGGGCGTGTTCGGCTTCAGCCACTACGTTCTGAGTTCGCAGCTCGTATCGACCCTGTATACGGTGTACATCGAAGTCAACGACGGCGTTGTGTCCAGCACGTATATCGGCATTTCCGTCACCGACCAGATCCTCAGCCCCGACATGCTGGTGTTCGACACCTGGAAGTCGGAACAGGAAGAACTGCTTCGGTCGGCGGGCGTCCAGGTCCGGATCGACGCGGTCAACGGCGGTCTCGCCTTCACCTCGCTTCGCGTGGGAAAAGAGAACCTCGTCTCCGGCGGCACGAGCCTCAGCCAGGTGCGCGTCACGTTCGACGCGACCGCCATGGGCTTCGACAAGAAGTTCGGCCTTTCCAAAGATGCCACGGCGGTCGGCTACGGCGACAAGAACTTCCGGATGCACGTGGTCGACAACACGCCGCAGTTCCAGATCGGCGCCGATGAAGGCCAGAACATGAAGATCGCGATTTCGGAGATGTCGGCGAAGGCCCTCGGGGTGGACAATCTCGACCTGACCAGCATCGCCGGCGCTCAGAAGAGTCTTTCCAAGCTGAACAAGGCGATCGACAAGGTGTCTTCCGAGCGGTCCAAACTCGGCGCCTTCCAGAACAGGCTGGAATACTCGATCAACAATCTGAATACCACCAAGACCAACCTCAGCGCCGCCGAGTCGCGCATCAGGGATGCCGACATGGCGCTCGAAATGGTCGAGTTCACACGCAACCAGATCGTCTCCCAGTCCGGGACGGCGATGATGGCCCAGGCCAACCTGATCCCGCAGAACATCCTCCAGCTTCTGAAGTAACGCATCCTGCCGGTTCGTAACTCCTGCAAGGTGATCGTCACAGAGCCGGGCGAAGGGCCCTTCCTTCCCCGGCCGTGACACCGGGCGGTTCCCCGGTCCGGTCATCCGCAGGTCCACGGACAAGGCGGGATACCGCCCTTTCCGGATCTTCCGCGTATCCGCCCGTGCCCTCGGCGAAAGGTCCGGTTCCTCCCGGCGAAGTCTTGGAAATGCGGTTCTGAGATCCTGGACGTTGTCCCGCCGGGCCTGGAAGGAACTCCTTCCGGGCGTTCTTTGAGATGGTTCAAACGAATCGGCTGATACTGCCCTCGCGTGCGTATCAGCGGTTCCGAACAGGCAGGCACGCGATGTGCCGGTGTCGCTGACATGGAGGATGCGGCATCGGGCGCATGCGTACCTGGCGCCTGCCGGGGAAGCCCGCAGGCGCAAAGGCACCACGAATCCGCGTTGAAAGGAGGAGCCGCTCCCGGAAAAGGTCTGCATGGAAATTATATACTAAAAATTATAGAAGGATTCGAGGTAAGGAGGCCTCTAATAAACGATTCATGGAGGAATCAGTATGTCACTTACCATCAACCAGAACATCCTATCCCTGAAAGCGCACTCGACCCTGGCCACGACCTCGAGCCGACTCGAAAAATCGATCGAGAAGCTGAGTTCCGGCCTGCGGATCAACAAGGCCGCTGACGATGCCGCGGGGCTGGCCATCAGCGAAAAGCTCCGCCGCCAGGTCAGAGGCCTGACGCGGGCGGTGCTGAACGCCCAGGACGGCGTCTCGATGATCCAGTCGGCGGAAGGCGCGATGAGCGAACTGCAGAGCATCCTGCAGCGCATGCGCGAACTGGCCATCCAGTCGAGCAACGACACGCTCACCAGCAATGACCGCCTGGAAATCCAGAAGGAAGTGAACCAGCTCCGCGACGACATCAACCGCATCGCGAACAACACCGAGTTCAATACGAAAAAACTTCTCGACGGCAGTCAGACGGCGTTGATCAGCGCCAGCTCGCACTCCGTCAACGGCATGGTGACCGGCGTCGGGAAGGGAGGGGGCGACTACGACGTCAGCATCACCCTCGTCCAGGCCGGCATCAGCCAGATGCAGCGTTCGCAGATCATGACGCTGAACGACGGGACAGGCGCTCTTGCGAAGGGCTCGACGCAGCTCCAGAGCATTGCCCAGTTCTACGACACCAACGGCGTCTTCGTTCTTGCTTCTGCCCAGACGCTGTCATTGAGCGGCAATTCCAAGACGACGTCCATCTCCGTCGACGGGCAGATGTCGCTCGATAGGCTTTCAGCCGCAATCCAGAACGCTCTTGTCGGTACCTCGGGCCTTGGAATCGCCAACTCGAAAGTAGGTGTGGTAAACAGCAGTCAGACGGGCATTGCCGGCATCGGCGGATATCTCCAGCTTGTCTCGGGCTCGATCGGCGATATTGGAAACGTCGCCTTCTCCGGCGATCAGGCCCTGATGACCGCTCTCGGCCTCACCACCATTCGCGACGCGAAGAACAATCTCGTCGAACTCTCCTCGAAAGATGCGTTCGGCAATGTCATGCAGGTTCGGACCTCTGAAGACAGGGCGGCCGGCCTGCTGGAGGGAATCGACGTCCAGTTCACGTCGCAGGCGGCTCAGGTCGCAGGCCTTGGCGGCCTTGCAAACGGACTTCTCATCGGCTCCGGTGGCGAATCGTTCACGATATCTGCCGGTGGCGTGTCGAAGACGATTACCATCAGGTCTGGCAGATGGACCATGGAAGGAATTGCCCGAAGCATCAATGCCCAGTGGACAGCTGGTGCTACTGCAATGAGCGGCACCTCGGCGATGGTGATCGACGGGCAGATTCGTATCATGTATGAGCCTGTCGCGGCGGGTGCGGACTCCTCGTTCAACATCGCAAATGCCACGACGAACACGATCGGTATCCTGAACGGTTCCTACAGCGGATTCGCGCAGGGGTCCAAGGACACGACCAAGGTTGCGTTCGGCTTCAGCAAGTATGCGGATTTCTCAGGCGCGTTCACCTACTTCATCAGCGTCTCTGACGGAGTGAATACGGCAGTCCTCAGCATTGCTGCGGAATTCCGCATGACGAACGCCGACATGGTCAGCTTCGAGCTGTGGCAGCAGTCGGTGAACCAGACGCTGAAGACGCAAAGTGTCGCCATCAGGGTCGATGCTATTAACGGAGGTCTGGCGTTCACGTCTCTCCGGGTCGGAAAAGAAAACCACACATCCGGCGGTTCCACCATCAGCCAGGTTCGGATAAACTTCGGGCTGTCAGCTGGAGTCACCGCTATCGGCCTCGACAAGACGTTCGGATTCTCTCGCCAATCGACGGCCGTCGGGTCGGGCGACAAGAACTTCCGGATGCACGTGGTCGACAACACCCCAAGTTTCCAGCTTGGCGGTGACGAAGGTCAGAACATGAAGATCGCGATCTCGGAGATGTCGGCCAGTGCGCTCGGCGTCGACAATCTCGACCTGACGAGCATCGAAGGCGCCCAGAAGAGCCTTTCGAAGCTGAACAAGGCGATCGACAAGGTGTCGTCGGAGCGTTCGAAACTCGGTGCCTTCCAGAACAGGCTGGAATACTCCATCAACAGCATCAACACGATGAAGACCAACCTGAGCGCCGCCGAGTCGCGGATCAGAGATGCCGACATGGCGCTTGAGATGGTCGAGTTCACGCGCGACCAGATCGTCGCCCAGTCGGGGACCGCGATGCTCGCGCAGGCGAACCTGGTGCCCCAGGGAGTGCTCCAGCTCCTGAAATAGGAGTTCCGGGAAAACTATGGTACAGTCATAGGTGGTGAGTGACAGGCCGGGCGGGAAGGCGTGCCTTCCTTCCCGGCCGCACCGCCGGCTGGTCGGTTTGAATTCACGGGATGCCAGCATTCATTCCGTGAAAGGAGGTAGATCGATATGGAAATCGGAAATGTGAAACCTGTAACCATTCAAGTGCCAGAAGTGACCAAAGAACCCGAGGTGCCCCTTCCCATCCCCGGCGCCGGCGCCGACTCTCCCATGAAGCAGGAAGCGGTGAAGGCGCAGGCCGAAGCCGAGGATCCTGCCAAACAGATGGAGAAAATCAAGGATGCCGTCGATAAGTTGAACAAGACATCCATGATTTTCGATCGTTCTCTGAAGTTCAGGATCCATGACGCGACGAAGGAAATGATGGTTTCGGTCATAGACGTGGCCAATGACAAGGTGATCCGGGAGATTCCCTCCCAGGAAGCTCTCGACCTTGTCGCGAAAATGCAGGAATACCTGGGAATCATCTTCGACAAGAAAGCCTGAAAACCCCGGAGATTCCCGGTTCACTCGCGGAGCTCGTTCCGGCTCCGCGAAGGAGGTAATGTATGGTTAGCAATATTTCGAGAAACTGGGTCGGTGGCCTGTCCAGCGGACTCGACACGCAGAGCCTGATCACCAAGATCATCGAAGCCGAGCGGGCGCCGCTGAATCAGCTCGAACAGAAGCGCAACACGCTTGGCTTCCAGAAGTCGATGCTGCAGGACATCAATCTCAAGTTGTACGGCCTTCAGAACAAGGCCACCGACCTGATCTTCTCGAAGACCTTCAACTCCAAGACCGTTACCTCCTCGAGCGACAAGCTGCTGAGCGCCGTTGCGAACACGTCGGCGAAAGTCGGCAATTACACGATCAACGTGAAACAACTGGCTTCCGCCACGACCGTCTCTTCCGCCGGCAGGCTTGGGGGAGCGATCGAGATGGGGGAGAATCTCCGAAGTTCGAAATCGCTTGGCGGACCGAGCACGGCGCTGAGCAATCTCGGCATTACCCCCGGGGAATTGAAACTGACGATCGGTTCTGCGACGGAGAACATCACGGTCGATCCGAATGCCTCCGTCCAGAACCTGATCAACAGTATCAATACGGCGATATCCGGCAATGGCAACATGAACGGGAAAGCCGTCGCCGGGTATGACCTGAAGACGAACCGGGTCCGCGTTACCCTCCTCGACAGCAACAAGACGCTGGCCCTGGCGGATACCACGGGCAATGTCGTCGGAAAGATGTTTTCCGCCACGGGAAATTTCACCCTCACGAAGGACCAACCGGCGAAGGATTCGAGCCTGATGGCCATCAGGTCCGGGCTTCAGACGACGCTGCGCGACCTCGGCGTCGACCCCTTCTCCGGCATGACCATCCAGCGGCAGGGCGGGCCGGCGGTGACGCTCGACCTGGCTTCGGCGGGTCTCGATGAGAATTCGACGGTATCCGAGTTCGTGAGCGCGATGAATCGCCGGATCGATGCTTCCCCCGATCTGGTTCGGGGCGGCGCGGTCACCGGTAACCCGGCGGACCGCCGGCTCGAGTTCAAATACGATCAGGGGACGGGGAAGCTGATATTGGCGAACACAGACACCACGGATGTGACGAAGTTCACCGTCGGCACTTCGGGCGGGAATCTCACGGCCATGCTGTTCGGAAACACGACGGTCGCCTCGACGACGGACGCCGGGTTGAAACTCTACCAGGAGACGTTCTCCTCGATCATTTCCTCCGGGACGTTCACGCTCGACGGGGTGCAGATCTCGATCAACAACCAGAGTGACACGCTCCAGAACGTGCTTTCGCGGATTACCTCCCTGACCGGCATTGCCGCGACATACGATCCAGACAAAGACACGATCAGACTGACGCGCAAAGACGGGAGTTCTCAGCCGATCGGTCTCGGCGCCGCGAACGACACGAGCAACTTCCTTTCCGTTGCCGGCCTGATCAGCGGTTCCCAGGCGACGGCGGCAACGCTCGCGAGCGGTTCGAGCCTCGGTTTCTCGGCTGCCGACGCCCTTTCCCAGAACCTCGAAACACTCGGCCTTGCCTCACCCGGCACGGCTGGTCAGGTGCGGCTGACGGTGAACGGCGTGGCGAGCCTGGTCGACTGGAACTCGACGGATTCGCTTTCCTCCTTCATGGAGCGGCTGGACGCGATTTCGGGCGTCGAAAGCGTCTGGTTCGATGAAACCACCCGGACTTTCCGGATCACGTCGGAGCAGAAAGGAAGTTCCGCCGGGCTCAAGCTCGAAGACATGAGCGGCGGACTCGCCGATGCCCTTGGAATACCGTCAGGAATGACGGCAACCGGATCCGATACCGGCCCGGCCCTCGAAAGCAGTCGTCCGCTTTCTTCGCTTCAGACGTCCGTGACGCTCGACAAGGCGGGGTTTGCACAGGCCATTACGGCCGGAACATTCACCATCAACGGCACGACGTTCAACATCTCGAGCCCCGGCTCCGTGACCCTGGAATCGCTGATGTCGACGATCAACAACAACAAGAAAGCCGGCGTGAAGGCGGAGTTCGACGCGCACACCGGCAAGTTCATGCTGACCTCGACGCAGACGGGAAATACCTCTATCGCCATCGGGGCTTCGACCGACACCAGCAACTTCCTGTCGGCTCTCGGCATGATCACAGCCCCCCAGAACGTCGGGAAAAATGCGATCTTCACCGTCGAGGGGCTGTACGGCGGGTCGGATATCGTGAGGCAGTCGAATGACGTGTCTGACGTCATCAGCGGTCTGACCTTCACCCTCAAAGGCACGACGGTCGGAAGCGGCGAGACGATCACCGTCGCGGCCGACACGAAGAATTCCCGCAAGGCCATCGACGATTTCCTTGCCAGTTACAACGAAGTGATGGAGTTGATATACACCAAACTCAAGGAAGAGAAGGATTCATCGCTCCAGGCCCTGACGGAAGTCGAGAAGAAGGCCCTCTCTACGGAAGAACTCGCCACCTACGAGGAAAAATTCAAGATCGGACTTCTTGCCGGCGATTCGACGCTCTCGTCGATACGGAGCAGGATGCGCGTCGTCATGGCGGGCATCGTCGGCGGCGCAGACAAGCTGTTCGACAGCCTTTCCGATATCGGCATCACGACCGGCGAGGTCGGTTCGGATTACCAGACGACCCAGGTCGGAAAGCTGTCCATCACGGATGAGGACAAGCTGAACGACGTGCTGACCAACAATCCCGAAAAGCTTGCGGCGCTGTTCGCGAACGATTCGTCCAGCGAATCGAACATGGGGATCGCCCGCCGGCTCAAAAACATGCTGAACGAGTTCACCAAGAGCGACGGTATCCTCACGCTTCGCGTCGGCCGCTCGGGCGTCACGAACGCCGACAGTTCGATGGATCGCCAGATCACCCTCCTCAACAAGCAGATCAATCGCCAGGAGGAAAAACTCGCGGATCGCGAGGAAACGTTGCTGAAACAGTTTGCGGCTCTCGAAACCGCGATGTCGAAATATCAGAGCCAGGCGGATGCGTTCGCCAGCCAGCTTTCACAGCTGAGCGGCCGCTGACGGAGGAAGACCGAATGATGCCGGGTATCGAATGGAATGAACGTCATGCTGCCGGGCGAGGCAGCCAGGAGCAGCCCGAGTGAATATTCTGCTGAACGGTGAACCGATCACGATCGACGGCATCACGCCGGAGGTGACGTTAGCGGACCTGGTCGAACTGATATCGGCCGAGCTGAAAGACAGCGGGGCGGCGGTCATGGAAGTGGTTGCCGACGATACGCGGTTGTCCGCCGATCAGGCGGATGTTCTCTCGGCGCACAAGATCGTCGAGTACCAGACGGTGGAAATCCTGACCGCGACGGCGCGCGATCTGCTGGAAATGGCGCTCGAAGAAGGTCCCGACGTCTTCGATTTCATCGACGAGCGCGCCCTGAGCGTCGCATCGGATCTCCGGATCGGAAAGATCAAGGAAGCCATGGAGCGACAGCTCGAAACGCTGGACGGTCTCGAGTGGCTTTCCTCGATTTTGAAAAACCTGGCCGTCGGATTTGCCCCCGAGATGAGCGAACGATCGATCGAGTCGAGCCGCTCGCAGTTGATGGAGCAGCTCGCGGCCCAGATGACCGCATTGCAGAAAGCGCATGAAAACAACGACTGGGTGGGGTTGGCGGACATTCTCGAATACGAGATTCCCCCGATCACCGCCCAGGCGCGCGAACTGTTCGACGAGCTGAAGAGTCTGATGCCCGGGAAGAGCGAGCCCGGTGAGACCGAGTAGACCCTGCCGGCCCTGACCGCGGGCGGAGAAGGAGCATGATGGAATCGCCGTTCCTGAAGGCAAATCTGCAGGCGCTGGTACGCCACCCGCATCTCGTTGCGATGGCGCAACAGCATGCCGATGCTGCCTCCGATGCCTCTTACCGGGTGGAACCGGCCCGCACGGGGCTTCCAACGCTGACCATCGCGACCGGCGGAAAGACCTTTTCCTATCACAGCCGCTACGACCCCCTCGCGGAAGCCGCCCGCCAGGCGGATTCCGTGCTTCAGCCGCAGCATACGAACGTCATGATCCTGGGCGCCGGCCTGGGATACCTGGTCGACGTCGTCCTGGAGAAGCTCGCCCGGCCGGGGTTCGAGCGCCAGGTGTACGTCGTCGAACCCGATCCGCAGGTCTTTCTGCGAGCCCTGGCAAGCCGCGACATGCGGCCCGCATTGAACGATCCGCGAATCGAGTGGTGCGTCGGGATGACGCCGGACGAGTTCGGCGATCGGTGGGCGATGGGGCTCGACTGGGTCAACCTCGATGCGCTGGCCGTCGTCGAACATCCGCCGTCGCTGTCGCGTTTTCACGGGTATTTCGAACGTCTCAAGGAAAAGGTGCTGTATCTCGCGAACCGGTCCAAGGGCAACCTGGTCACGCTGATGCACACGGGGAACGAGTTTCATTCGAACTCGTTCGCCAATCTCCGTGCAGCCCTGACGCTGCCGGGCGTAGGGCGGATGTTCGGGCGGTTCGCCGGGGTGCCCGCCGTGATCGTCGCCGCCGGCCCGTCGCTCGAGAAGAACGCCGCTCTGCTCGCCGACATCCGCGACCGGTTCCTCGTGATCGCCGTTGACACGTCGTTCCGGCAACTCGTTGCACGAAATATACGTCCTCATATTGTATTGGCCGCAGACCCGAGTTACCTGAATTCGCTCGACTTCGTCGGGGTCGAGAACGAAACCGGCGTCGTTCTCGCCGTCGAGCCGATGACGCATCCCGACATCATCGAGCAGTTCCGGGGACCGAAGATGGCCATGACGTTCGGCGGCGGCCTGCAGACGCTGATCGAGCCGTTTCGCGAGCCGACCGGCAAGGTCGTCTGCTGGGGCTCGATCGCGACGACCGCGTTCGATCTCGCGCGAAGCTGCGGCTGCGACCCCATCGTCTTCGTCGGGCTCGACCTGTCATTCCAGGACGGCAAACTCTACGCCCGAGGTTCGTATTCCGACGACGTCTTTTACGACCGGGTGCATCCTCTGACGTCGCTCGAACACGAGACGGTCGAGTATATCCAGACCCGCGGTACACACCGGATCGCGATGTCCGACGGTTCGGTCCTGTACACGGACCAGAATATGCACATGTATCGCGCCTGGTTCGAGGACCAGTTCCGGCAGACCGCCGCGAAAGTCGTCAACGCCACCGAGGGCGGCGTGGTGACCCGGCACGTGACCTGCATGACGATGGCGGACGTCGTGAAAACGTATGCGGACAAGGGCGCCCCGATTGCCGGGATCATGCGGGAGGTCGTCGAAAAGCCGGTGCGGGCCGATGTTCCCGGCATGATCGCCCGCCTCGAAGAGCTGATGAAGGTTCTGCGGCAGCAGCAGGACGACGTCCGCCGAGCTGCCGCCCTCTGCAGGAAACTTGCCGGAGCGGCTTCCCGCGATGCGCAGCCGTCCGCCCTGACCGGCCCCGCGCTCGTCCAATACCGCGAGCTGCTCGAACTGCACGACCATCTTCTCGATGACATGACGGTGTATGGCTGGTATGCCGTTCACCAGACCAGGTTCGTCAACCGGCATGCGCTCGAACTCAAGCGGTTGAGAGCCGATGAAACGGCGAAAACGCTCGCCTGGATCGAGGAGATCGGGCTTTTCCTCGAGTCGGTGACGAAGTTTCACGAGTACCAGTATCCCCTGATGGAAGCGGCGATCCATTCGCTTGCGGCGCCCGCTCGGGATGCAGTCCAGGAAAGGCCGGTAACGCCCTGATGATGCAGAACGTCCAACAGGACTCCTATCGCAAGACACAGATCGACACCGCTTCGCCCGAAGCGCTGATCCTGATGCTGTACGACGGGGCCCTTCGCTTCATTGCCCAGGCGGAAGACGCATTCCTGGCGAAAAACAACGAGCAGATCAGCAACTCCCTGCTGCGGGTGCAGGCCATCATCACCGAGTTGATGACCTCGCTCGACAAGGAAAAGGGCGGAGAGATCGCGACCAACCTGGAACGGTTGTACCTGTTTTTTCTCGAAAAACTGACGGACAGCAATCTCAAGAAGAATCCGGAGCCCATGAGGCAGGTGAAGCCTCTGATCGAAGACCTTCGGAACACGTGGGCGGAGGCGATGAAACTCAACGCCAAGAATCCGACCACGCCGCAACAGCCGCCCAGACCGCGGCTGAACGTAGCCGTCTGAAGCCCGGCGAAAGGGGGTGGGGCGTATGTCCAGTGTGGGTGGAGTAGGTGGCGGGTCCCAGCTTGCCGAGGTCATGAAAATGCTGGAGGAACAGCAGGAACAGTCGATCGACATGGTCAAGAAACTGATCGGTGCGGCCGCGTCGAACAAGGTTTCCGCTGCCGAAGCGGAAGGCAAGGGGGGCGTCCTCGACCTGTATGCCTGAGGAAGCCTTGGGCGATCTACGCGAGCACGCAATGGAACGATGCATGACGGGAAAGTCGGTGTTGGAAAAAACCGGCTTTCCCGGGCTTGTCCCGGCGCTCATGAATAATATTCAATATAGAAAGTGAAGCGAATGTGCGGACCGGCCTGATCCTGTTCGTCGATGATCTGAAACCGCGATACCGGCCGGTCTGGCGGCTGGATCGGCGGATCGGTTCGCGCGGGACCCCGCTTGAAATCTTGACGGGGCGCCTCGGGAACATCCCGGGAATCGACGAGATCGTGCTGCTGGCCCCGTCCGGGGTCGAGATGGAGCCGCTCGCTGAGCAGGCTGTCGCTCTTCGCGCCGGCGTCGAGCGATATGACTCGTCCGGTCTGAAGGGGAAGCCGTGGTCGGCCTCGCAGGAGCGCTGGCAGCTCGAAAGCGACATCGGAACGGATACATGGGCGGGGACGCCCATTGCGACAACGGCGGCGAAACGCCGCTGGGACAGGCTTGTTCTCATCCCTCTCGAGAATCTGCTGGCGGACCGCCGCGGCATCGTCGAGAGTCTGCGCCTGCATGCGAGGGAAGGCTTCGACGTCACGTTTGCCGAAGACCGAATCTCGGGGGGCGGCTGGGCGATTCTCGAGGGGACCCTCGTGGCGGGCCTCCAGGCGAGCCATCCCGACATCATGGCGACGCGGGGCGGCCTGGCGTGGGCATTGAGGGAGCCGCTGTATCCCTTCAGGATCGGCGAGTATCACGCCCCTCGGAACAGACCGCGACTCCCGGCCGATCTCCGCCTCACCTGCGAACGGGTTTCACGGACCCTCGACGCGCGCGGCGGCGACGCTTTTGCGACCCCCGGCTTCGAGTATCTCGACTGGATTTCGACATCCGGTTGGGAAGAGGTCTATCTCGATCAGGGACCGCTCACCGCCTGGGTGGAGCCGTCGAGCGTCTGCGCCGGTTCCTGTCTGCATTGTCCCCAGCCGCATCTTCGTCGGCCGCATGGACTCATGTCGCCGGAAACATTCGAAACGATAACGAGTAAAATACACCATGTCGAGGGGCTGAGGTGGGTGTTTTCCGGTATGGGCGAGCCGCTCGCAAATCCCGGCCTGGGTGCCATGGTCGAACGCGTGAAGGACCGACATGTCACCATCCACACGTCGCTGAACGCCGGTCTGCACGACGCGTTTCCCTGGGAACACGTCGATCTGGTCAGAATCAGCGTCGATGCGCTCGACGCTGAACAGTTCCACGCCATGCGACCTGGCTGCTCGTGGGAAGCGGTCGAACGATTCCTCGCGGCCGAGGCGGCCAGAAAGGCCGAAGCGCCGGGCCGCAGACCGGAAATCGGCGTTTCCTTTCTGAAACACCGGGAGAACGAGGCGGCGGCCGGGCCGTTCATCAGTTACTGGAAACGGGTCTGTACCCCGGTTTTCCGAAAAAACTTCTTCGTGTGGCCGACGGATGCGCCGCCGCAGAAAGTGCAGTGGTACCAGATTCTCGGCGCCGCCGAGTTCCTGGGGTGCGTAGAGTATGCCGGAATGGTACGCTACGAGCCCCTGAACCGGAGACCATGCCTCCATGCCCTTCTCGGGATATATATTCTCCAGGATGGATCGATCGCACGTTGTCCGTTCGATATCGAGGGGGCCCATGGATGGGGAAATCTCGGATCCATGAAATCCTTTGAAGAGGCTTGGAGCGGGGACGCATGGCGCCGCTTCCGGCGCGAGCATCTCGAACTGAGCCTGTCCGAGGGATCGCCTTGCCGCCGGTGTCAGGACTGGTATCATCGGGAATAGAGCTCATTGACCGCCCGGGATCCTTGGGGTATGGTGAGAGGCTCTTATGGAATCATCATGCGGCGGTGCGAGATGCAGGAACTTCCAGAAGATTTCCGAGTGATGTCGGATGCCGAGGCTGCCGAACGCATTCGGTCGTGCAGGCGGGAGCTCGGTTCCGATCTGCTCATTCTCGGACATCATTATCAGAGCGACGGCGTGGTCGAACTTTCCGACCATCGTGGAGACTCGCTCGAACTGGCTCGCGCCGCGGCCGCAACGACGGCCCGGCTGATCCTCTTTGCCGGCGTCCATTTCATGGCCGAGACCGCCGACATTCTTACGGCTCCCTCGCAGACGGTCATTCTGCCCGATGCCGATGCCGGTTGTCCCATGGCCGATATGGCCTCCATCGGCGAAGTGGAGGATGCCTGGCAACAGCTGTCGGGCGTGATGGACGTGGAAAACGAGGTGATTCCGGTTACCTACGTGAACTCCAGCGCCGAGATCAAGGCGTTTTGCGGGCGTCATGGAGGCACGGTCTGTACTTCCTCGAACGCCGCGCGCATCGTCGAATGGGCGTTGAAACGCCGTCCGAGGCTCTTCTTCCTGCCCGACCGGAATCTCGGCGGCAACGTCGCGCGATCGGCGGGGATGAAAGACGAAGAAATCCTTCTCTGGAAGCCCTATCAGCCGCTGGGCGACAACACGGCAGACGGCCTGAAAAAGGCGAGAGTCCTTCTTTGGAATGGCCACTGCCACGTTCACACCCGCTTCACGGCGGAACAGGTTGCCGCGGCCCGGCGCGATCTGCCCGGCTCGAAGGTGCTGGTGCACCTCGAGTGCGAACGCGACGTCGTTGAAACGTCGGACGGCGCCGGATCGACCTCATGGATCATCAAACGGGTTGCGGCCGCCGCGCCCGGCGATTCATTCGTGATCGGAACCGAAATCAGTCTCGTGGAGCGCCTGGCGAAACAGTACCCGCACCTCACGGTGAAGCCGCTGGCCCTCTCGCGGTGTCCGAACATGTTTCGGAACAGCCTTCAGGACATGGCATGGGTGCTGAGCCGGCCGGGGGAACTGAATGTCGTGCGGGTTGCCGATACGATCCGCGAGCCTGCCCGCGAGGCTCTGGATCGCATGATGAGCGTCTAACACCAGGGATCGGGAGAAGGAGTCGGAAATGGGACTGACGGAAAAAAACTGCGTTCCCTGCCAGGGCGGGGTTGAGCCTCTGTCGCGCGACGCCGCGCAGGCATTTCTTGCACAGACGCCGGGGTGGCAGCTGTCGGAAGACGGCCTCTCCATTCACCGGCGATTTCCCTTCAAAAACTTCATCAAAGCCATGTCGTTCGCCGTGAAAACGGGCGAGCTAGCCGAGAGAGAAGGCCACCATCCCGTCATCACCATCGGCTGGGGATTCTGCATCGTCGTCTTCAGGACGGCGAAGATCAAGGGACTGCACGAGAACGATTTCATCATGGCTGCGAAGGTGAACGCGCATTTCGACCAGGTCGAATAGCGGGTGAATGTAACAAACCGCGGGGCCGACGGCCCCGCGGTTTGCGTTCAGGCTTGAAAACGCTGATTACTTGCCCGCGTCGGGGGTGCAGGCGGAACCGGCGCATTCGCTCTTCCTGGTTTCGCCCTTCTTGCAGCCGTGCTTCTTCCCATGCTTCTTCCCGTGCTTCCGGCCGTGCTTTTTGCAGGAATTCCTGCATTTCTCGCACTTCTTCATTTCGGCCTTGGGGCATTCCTTGCAGGAACCGCGCATTTCCATCCTGGCGCAGGGCGAGCCGGCCTTGCAGCAGCAGGTTTCGCAGCAGGGCTTGTCGGCAGAGCAAACGCCGTCCTTGCAGCAGGGGCAGCCGCACGAGCAGACGCATTTCGTCTCATCACCGGCCGGCCGGCAGGGCATGCCGGCGGAGGGGCAGGTCGCGCAGGCGGGAGCCTTGTCGCCTTCGACGGCGGGCGAGGGCTCTTTCTGAGCGGCGACGGGAGCGGCGGCGGACCAGCGTTTCGCCTCGTATTCCTGCTTGAGGGATTCGAGCTGGGCGCGATCTTCGGCCGTGGGCATCGGCTTGGAAACGAGCGACCAGATCTGGGCGCGAATCGCGCGCAGTTCTTCCATGCGGCCCTTCAGATCATCGGCGGCCGTGGCGGCGACGCAGAAGCCAAGAACCATGATGGCCACCAGGGCCAGCGACAACGATTTCTTCATATTCCCTCCCGAAATGCATGCGATGAGATGTTGGAACCGGACGGCGACGCCGTCCGTCTCTATCCGTTTATCAGAAACGGTTTTCGTTGGCAAGTACGGAAAACCGCATTCCGGAAAGAACATTCATGATATGTGGTGCAATATATGGACGCATTTATTTGAAGTCGCAGCGATAATGAGCCGTGATGGGCCATTCGACGAGAACATCCTCGAGCCGCGTGCCGGCACCGACGTTGTGAATGCAGAGGGGCCGCGGCGAACCGGTCGCGGGGTCGGTGGCGACGATGCCGATGTGCGGAAGCCCGCCGGGGAGGTTCCAGACGACCAGATCACCCTTGCGGAAGGAGGCCGGCGAAAGATCGGCGATCTTCATGCCGTGACGCGAAAAAAAGGTTTCCAGGTTCGGAACCCGCCGGTGATCGATGTTGGGATCGGGCCTGGTCAGGCCCCAGCGCTTCGGATAGAGGCGAAAGTGCCGCTTCATGTCCTCGTGGACGAGTTTCTGGAGATCGACGCCGACGGCCCGGAACGCCCTGACGATCACATCGGTGCAGACTCCCCGCTCGATCGGAACGTCGCCGCTGGGGTAGGGAAGCTTGACGTAGGACGGATCGTAGAACAGGGTGAGCCGCGTCTGCAGCATCGCCGATTCGAGAAACCGCTCCAGAGACAGCGGCCCGGGAAGGCGTGAAGCCGCCCAAAGGCCGACGCCAGACGCATTCAGCAATAGCAGGGAAAGCGCCGGGAGCAGAAAGAGCCATCGCGAGCGGGTCCTCATCGGAGGTCACCGGCGGGGCGGCGGCGGCGAAAAATGCCGCGAGTTGTCGTACTCGGGAGGGTCGGTATAGCGGCGAAGCCTCTCAGGCCACTCGTAGCGGATGGAAATTCGCTCCCGGGCGAATGTCTCCGGGTCGAAGGTGGTGGTCTCCACGGGGGAATACTCGCGCTCGCCGTAGCCCGTTCCGGCTTCGGACGATTCACGCATCCGGTCCGGAGCTATCTTTGACGAGGCACGGGGGGACGGTGCCACGCCGCCATCCTTCATCGAGAGCCGTTCTTCATAGAAGATCGGACGCCGCTCGTCGAAAACGGCGACGTTGATGCAGCCCAACTGGGAGGTGTCGCCCCACCTGCCGGCGTAGGAATCCTGTTCGTCGGTGAAATAAAACCGGGCAACGCTCCGGGTCGAGGTTCGCCAGCCGGAAAACTCGCCTTCCGACCAGGGGTTGAGGATGTACATTCCTTCCGACGGCCGCAGATACGACCGGTCGCCGGTGATGATGTTCCGGCCGTCGACGGCGATGACCAGGCCGACCCGTCGTCCGGAATCGTTGCGGACGCGCAGGCGATAGCGCTCGCCGCGCATGGCTTCGACGACATACGACGGCGGGCGGCTGCGTTCCCACCAGCCGCCGCCGGTGGAGACCAGGGACAGCGTTCCGCGCTCGTCGCCGATGACCTCGACGGTGATTCCGCGCTGCGGGGGCGCGATCCGCTCGACGTCGGCATGGCCGGCGAGAGACAGCGCGGCGATACAGACGAGGGCGAGAAGAAAAACGGTCAATCCATGGGTGACGCGATGCTGGTATGCCGGCATGACGGGCCTCCTCTCAGGCACAGCTTCATGCCGCACGCGGTCCCTGCGGCTTCCTCACTCGCCCTTGCGGGTGCTGATGAAATGAAGTGCGCCCTTCTCGATGCGTATTTCCTTCAGATTCAAACGGAAGGGGAACTTTTCCAGATTTAGCACTGGGTTGATCCGCTTGATGATGGTCCCGATGAACGCGCGCGGCATGCTCATGCTGTTGAGTTTCATCTTTTTCGCGTGGAACCAGATCTGCTGGGAATCGCGCACTTCGAAGTTGCCGGTGGCCCAGAAGTTCACTTTGACAAGCGAGTATTTTGTCGATCCCGAGAGGATGAGCTGGCCGGTCGCAAGCTCGACTCGCGGGTTGTCGACCTTGATTTTGCGCGCTTTTTCGCCCAGGTAGGCGTTCATGTCGGATTCGAGGATGAGCACGTCCATGTCGATGTTGCAGACCGCGATCGTGTCGATCTTCGCTTCGCGAAGCAGCTTGGTCGTGTCGAGCTGGACGTCGTCGAAATTGAACGACGCCCGGTGGAGGATCAACCCGTCGACCTCTCCGCCCTCGGTGTTGACGATTACCTGTTTGAGCCGACCCCGGCTCGTATACTCGGGCGAATATTCCACGATCCGGATGTCGAGCAGTTTCGGGTCTTTCACCACGGCCCGCATCGCTTCTTCCAGTTTCTGTTTCAGCAGCTGTGGGGAAGAGGCGAGTTCGGCCGTCACGGCGGGATCCGGCGTCCAGCTCGCGAGCCGTTCGGAGCAGGTGGCCGTCGGAACGGACGCGGACGCCGCGAGGACGGAAGGGGCGGAGGAATTCGGCACGGCGACGTCAGCCCCTGCGACAGGCGTGGAAAACATGATCAGCAGGATATATGCAAGAACCGCCGGCGGAGCGGGTTTCAACAGGGTCGTGTGAGTCATCGTGCGTCCTTGTCATCGTACGAGTTCGAAGGGGCGGGGAAGTTGCGGAAGTTCGCCGATCCAGGCGTCCCAGAGCGTCATACCTCGGTTTTCGGAAATATCGTTTCCTCCCAGAATGGATACAACGGATGGATCGTCGAACAGATCTTCGGAAACGGCAACCTTGTACACCGTTCGTTCATCGAGGGGGTGGCCGTTGATGACGAGGTTCTTCGGCATGCCCGAGGAAAGGGAGAGAGCGATCCCGTCGGAGCCGATTCCTCTTGGAAAGCTACCATGCAGAAGCCTGAAAAACAACTGACGAACGGCGGAACCGGGGAGGTTGTACAGGCGGAGCCTCTTGTTGTTGAAGGCGGAAACGACCGACAACGGAGTGACGACGCGGTCGCGGAACCAGGATGCTCCGTCTGCATCGGCGACGAGTGCGATGTCGGCCCTCATGACCCGCCGAACGATCCCGGCGTGGGCTTCCGCGCGCGGTGCGTAGGGGGGCGGATCGGAGCACTCGCGGGTGGTGATGACGCGGAGAGGGCGATGCAGCGTCGAAGCCGCTGATGACAGGACGGCGGAGATGCCCGCCGTTCGCATCTTCCCGAGAGGAAGACGCCGCACCTCGACGTCGGTTCGACCGCTTTCGGCCGAATACCTGCGGATGACGAGCAACGAGCGACTGCCGTTCCCGACGATATGCGTTTCGGGGCCCGCCGGCGGCTTTTCGAAGCCGGCCGGCCGTTCGAGCGTGCCTGCTTCGGGAGAAACCCGGAGCAGCAGTTCGTCGGCACGGGCGGCCCCGGCAAGGTCAGCGAAATCGCCGTCATCGAGATGGCAGACGAGTATCTTCAGGTCGGAATCGGGGGCCTGGGCCCGCATGCGGTGCAGCGCATGGAGGGGCGGCTCGACAACCAGTTGCCTCCAGCGGGACAGGGGGACGTCGGCAAGGCGGGAGCGGCTAATGAGCGATGCAATCGTGATGCTCCGATTCGAAATCCGCGTTCGCTTCCAGCCGGGAAACACCTGGTCGCCGTGGGCCGTCGAGACGTTCGTCCAGATGCGCCTGAGCAGGTCGCCGGGAATGGACCGCGCGGTTCCGCAGGCGGCGAGATCGGACGGTCCGAGGGCGAGAACGTCGATTCCGGCGCCGTTCGCCCAGTCGCGCTCGACCGACCCTCCGCCGGCGATCGACAGGGGCGAGCGGAAATCCGCATCGTTGCCGACGCCGATGACGAGAGACGATGCGTGGCGCTCGAGGCGGAGTTTCCGGATCAGTTCCGGCACGCTCCAGCACCCGGCCGGCGTGATCTTCCCATCTTCCGACAGGGCCGCGATGTTGCCGGCGAGATTCCCCGTGACGATCAGTTGGATATCCGTCGGCCAAGCCGCCCGGCAGACGGACGCGATCGTCAGGAACAGCAGAAGCAAGACAGGAAGGCGTGAAAACGGCATCTGCGGGAGATGGCTGCCGGAGGGCGCGCGCGGATCAGGCATTGATCTTGGAAACGAGATACGACCCGACGACGGCGAAGATGATGTTCTGCATCCAGGCCGAAAGCATGACCGGAAGCACCCCGGATTTGCCGAGGGCGGTCGAGATGCTCATCAGCACGTAGTAAATGAAGATGATCATGATCGCCACGCCGAAACCGATGAACGCGCCGCTGCGGTAACTCGTCAGGCCGAAGCTGGCGCCGATGATCGCGAAGAAGAAGCTCGCGAACGGCAGCGAGGTCTTCATCGCGAGATCGACTTTCAGCTCCGTCGTTTCCATGAACTGGGTCCGTTCATACGTCTCGATGCGCTTGCTGAGCTCGCTGTAGCTCATCTCGTTGGGGCGCTTGCTCTGCCGCGCGAAATCGGCGGGCGTTTCCCTGATGCCGGTCACGGGCATCTCGAGAATCGTCGTCGTCGAGGCGGGGCGGCCGTCGCGGTACCGCTGGTCGACGACCCCGTTCAGCAGCCAATGGGTGCCGAGCCAGCGAGCGCTCGTCGCGGAGAGCCGCCTGACGAGCACGCCGGCGTCGTAATACTCGACGAGAACCTTTTCCATCGTTCCCGCGGCTTCGAACACTTTTCGGGCGTAGACGAAGCCGCCGTCGGACGCGCGCATGATCGAGTTCTCGGTCGCTTCGGGATCGACCAGTCGCATGATCTCGCCGCGGCGGATCTCGTTGGCGCGCCGGTTCGAATACGGCACGACGAGCTCGTTGAAGGCGATGCTGATGCCCGTGATGGTCAAAGCGAACACGATGACCGGCACCATGATGCGGTAGAAGTTGATGCCGCCGGCCCGCATCGCGGTGGTTTCCGAGTCTTTCGACATGCGGCCGAACACGAGCAGGCTCGAGAGCAGCACGGACATGGGGAAGGTGAACATCATGTCCTGGGGCATGCGGTAGAGGAACCACCGGATGACGGTCGTCGCCGGAACGTTCTCGTTCACGATGTTCTGGAGCGCCGACATCAGCGGATCGATGGCGATCACGACCACGAACATGAAAAAGCCGAACAGGAACGGCCCGACGAGCTGGCTGAAAATGTAGCGATCGAGTGTTTTTATCATCTGTGACGTTTGTAGTATTATGGCACTCTCGAAGGAAGTATTCAACAGCTCATTCATCGAAGGGAACCTCGAAACCATGAAGATCGGCATGATCGGCACCGGCTATGTTGGCCTCGTCACGGGAACCTGCTTTGCGGAGTCGGGAAACGACGTCATCTGCGTCGACATCAACGCGGAAAAGGTCGAGCGGCTGAACCGCGGGGAGATCCCGATCTACGAGCCCGGTCTCGACGAGCTCGTCAAACGGAACATGGCCGAAGAGCGGTTGCATTTCACGACGAAGATCGAGGAGGCCGTCGAGGCTTCTCTGATGCTTTTTATAGCTGTTGGTACACCTCCTGGCGAGGACGGCTCGGCGGACCTCACCTACGTTCTCAATGCCGCCCGCGACATCGGGCGCCACATGAAGAGTTTCAAGATCATCGTCGACAAGTCGACGGTGCCGGTCGGAACCGGCGACCTGGTCCGGAAGGTCATTTCGGAGGAGCTGGCGCGGCGCGGCGAGAACGTGCCGTTCGACGTGGTGAGCAACCCCGAGTTCCTGAAGGAAGGGAACGCGATCGACGATTTCATGAAGCCCGATCGCGTTGTCGTCGGCTGTGACGATCCCCGCACGGCGGAATTGATGAAGGAGCTGTACGCCCCGTTCGTCAGGACGGAAAAGCCCATCCTGATCATGGACGTCCGCTCGGCGGAGATGACGAAATACGCCGCCAACGCGATGCTGGCGACGAAGATCTCGTTCATGAACGACATCGCGAACCTGTGCGAGAAGGTCGGCGCCAACATCGACAACGTGCGGCGCGGCATCGGTTCCGACTCGCGCATCGGCTACTCGTTCATCTTCCCCGGCGCCGGCTACGGCGGCAGCTGCTTCCCGAAGGATGTGCAGGCGCTCGTGCGGACCGGCAACGCGAACTCCTACAAGCTCGAGATTCTCGAGGCGGTCGAGGCGGTGAACAAGCGCCAGAAAGAGGTGCTGTTCGCGAAGCTGCGGGAGGCCCTGGACGGGCAGATCAAAGGCCGGACGGTCGCGGTGTGGGGTCTCGCGTTCAAGCCGAACACCGACGACATGCGCGAGGCCCCTGCCATCGTGCTGATCGAGAGCCTGCTCGCCGCGGGCGCGGCCGTTCGCGTCTACGATCCCGAGGCGATGGACGAGGCGCGCAAAACCTTCGGCGACCGCATCACCTACGTGAAGCGGAGCTACGACGCCCTCGAGGGGGCCGATGCGCTGGTCGTCGTCACCGAGTGGAACGAGTTCCGGCGCCCGGACTTCGAGCGGATGCGCACGCTGCTGAAAAAGCCCGTCATCATCGACGGACGCAACATCTACGAGCCGGCGCGGATGAAGACGCTCGGCTTCGAATACAGATCGATCGGGAGGCCGTGATGAAAGTCATTCTGCCGGTTGCCGGGAAGGGAACGAGGCTTCGGCCGCATACTCACACCAAGCCGAAATCGATGGTCCGCGTGGCCGGAAAGACCGTGCTCGAACACGTGATGGCGAATCTCGGCCGGATCAAGGTCGACGAGGTCATCTTCATCACCGACGAGAACGGCGACATCATCGAGGAGTTCGTGCGAAAGAATTATCCGAAAGTGAACGTGTCGTTCATCGTCCAGAACGAGCGGCTGGGGCCGGCGCATGCCGTCTGGCTCGCCGAGCCTCGCATCAAGGCCGGCGACGAAGTCCTCGTGGTATTCAACGACACCCTGTTCGTGACGGACCTCACGCGCATTCCGCGCCTCTGCGACGGCCTCGACGGCCTCATCTACTCGAAAGAGGTCGAGGATTACAAACGGTTCGGTGTCAACGTCATGAAGGACGGCGTGATCGTCGACATGGTCGAAAAGCCCGACACCCCCGTCAGCAGGCTTGCCCAGGTCGGCTTGTATTACCTGAAGGACGGGATGGCCCTGATGAAATACCTGCGCACGGCGATCGAGCGCAGGCTGACGGTGAAGGGTGAATACTATCTTCCCGAGGTCTTCAAGCTGATGATTGCGGACGGCATGAAGCTCGGCGCGCCCGAGATCGATGAGTGGCTCGACTGCGGCAAGCCCGAAACCCTGCTTGCGACGAACCGGTATCTGCTGGAAAACTCGACCCGGAGTCATTACTGCGTCGAGGGCTGCGTCATCATTCCGCCGGTCGCGATCGACCCGACGGCGCAGGTGCATCACTCGGTGATCGGGCCTCACGTTTCGATCGCCGGCGGATGTAAAATAGAGGATTCTATAATAAAAGACTCCGTCATCAACGCGAACTCGGTGCTTCGGAACGTCATGCTCGAGAACTCGCTGGTGGGTGACTCGGTCGAGCTGACGGGGCTGTCCCAGCGGATCAACATCGGCGACAACAGCGTCATCGACATGGGCAGCTGCCAGCAGAACTGCCCGGTCAAGCGCTGAGACGGGAACCATGGAAGGACAGACGGCCGAAAAACGGGTTCTTGTCGTGGGCGGGGCCGGATATATCGGCTCGCATACATGCAAACTTCTGAAACGGCGCGGGTTCGCGCCGATCGTGTTCGACAGCCTCGTCACCGGGTACGAGGAAAACGTCCGCTGGGGCCCGTTCGTCCGCGGTGACCTGGCCGACAGGCCCGCGATCGACCGGGCACTCAGGGAATTTGCCCCGTCGGCCGTGATCCATTTCGCCGCGTTTTCGCTCGTCGGCGAATCGGTCACGGATCCGGGAAAATACTACCGGAACAACGTGGTCGGAAGCCTGAACCTTCTCGAGGCGATGCGCGACGCCGGCGTGAAAGACCTGGTTTTCAGCTCGACCTGCGCGACCTACGGCGTGCCGCGGACGATCCCGATTCCCGAGACGCACGAGCAGCTGCCGATCAACCCGTACGGCGCCTCGAAAATGATGATGGAGCGCATGATGAGCGATTTCGCGGCCGCCCACGGGCTGAGGTTCGTGACGCTGCGGTATTTCAACGCCGCCGGCGGCGATCCCGAGGCCGAAATCGGCGAACGGCACGAGCCCGAGACGCACCTCATTCCGCTCGTTCTCGACGCGGCCCGCGGAAAGCGGCCTCAGGTGACGGTGTTCGGCGACGATTACGAGACGCCGGATGGAACATGTATCAGAGACTACATTCATGTCGACGATCTCGCCGACGCGCATCTGCGGGCTCTCGACTACCTCCGGAACGGCGGGACCGCGAACGCGTTCAACCTGGGCAACGGGAAGGGATACTCGATCCGCGAGGTCATCCGGGTCGCCGAGCGCGTGACGGGCCTGAACATCCCCGCCGTCATCGGTGCCAGACGCGCGGGTGACCCGCCGGTCCTCGTGGGAGACGCGAGTCTCGCGAGACGGGCTCTTGGCTGGGTTCCGGAGTATGCGGATCTCGACGTGATCGTCGCCCACGCCTGGGCCTTCAGGCGTCGGCTTGCCTGAAAACCGATCGGAGGAACGAAAGATGCAGAAGGGCAAGACCCTGCTTGTGACAGGCGGAACGGGTTCGTTCGGCCACGCCTTCATCCGGTATGCGCTCGACCATCTTCAGCCGCGCAAGGTGATCGTCTACTCGCGCGACGAGTTCAAACAGTACGAGATGGAGCGGAAGTTCAACTCGCCGAAACTCCGATTTTTCATCGGCGACGTGCGGGACCGCGATCGCCTGAACCGCGCGTTTTCCGGCGTGGATTACGTCGTGCATGCCGCGGCTCTCAAACAGGTGCCAGCCGCCGAATACAACCCGTTCGAAGCCGTCCAGACGAATATCATGGGAGCGCAGAACGTCATCAGCGCCGCGCTCGAAACGGGCGTGCGCAGGGTCATCGCCCTCAGCACCGACAAGGCCTGCAACCCGGTCAACCTGTACGGCGCGACCAAGCTGTGCTCCGACAAGCTGTTCGTCGCCGCGAACGCCTACGTCGGCAGCACGCGAAACACCCGGTTCGCGGTCGTGCGATATGGAAACGTCGTCGGAAGCCGGGGCAGCGTCGTTCCGTTCTTTCGGGAACTCGCCGCGAAGAAGGCGGAGATCCCGATCACCGACGAACGGATGACCCGGTTCTGGATCACCCTCACGCAGGCGGTGCAGTTCGTCGTCGACTCGTTCGAGATGATGTCGGGCGGCGAATTGTACATACCGAAGATTCCGAGCATGAAGATTCCCGACCTTGCCGAGGCGATCGCACCCGGGTGTCCCCGGAAGGTCATCGGTATTCGACCCGGTGAAAAACTGCATGAGTTGATGATCTCGCATGATGACACGAGAAATCTCTACGAAACCGAAGAACGGTTCATCAAGTTGCCCGAATTCCATTTCTGGGAGATCAAGCAGCCGAAGGATGCCAAGCCGGTCGCGGAGGGCTTCGAATACGCCAGCAACACGAACGATCGCTGGCTCGGCATCGACGACCTTCGGAAACTCCTCCGGAGCGAGGGGCTGCTTCCATGAGCCCGCGGTTTCTCTCCTACGGCCGGCAGTCGATCACCGAGGATGATATACAGGCTGTTATTGAAACTCTGAAGTCGGACTTCCTGACGCAGGGACCGGCCATTCCCCGGTTCGAAGAGGATTTCTGCGCCCTGACGGGAGCGCGCCACGCGGTCGCCTGTTCCAACGGCACCGCGGCGCTGCACCTGGCCGCCCTCGCGACGAAAATCGTCCCCGGGGATCGCGCGCTCGTCGCGCCCGTCACGTTCGTCGCGAGCGCGAACTGCATCAGATACGCCGGCGGGGACGTCGCGTTCGCCGATATTGACGCCGAAACACTCACCCTGTCGCCCGCCTCGGCGGAAACGGCCCTGAAAAAAGCCTCAGACGAGGGACGGCCCTTCCGGGCGATCGTGACGGTCGACCTGGCCGGCCACCCCTGCGACATGGAAGCCTTCGCCGGGTTGAAGAAAAAATATGATCTGATATGGATACACGACGCCTGCCACTCGCTTGGCGGTTCGTGGAGCGACTCGGCCGGAAAGGTCTGGCGGGTAGGCGAATATCCCGAACCGGACGCCGTCGCCTGGAGTTTCCACCCGGTGAAGCACATCACGACCGGCGAGGGCGGCATGATCACGACGTTTTCGGACCAGATCGCCGACCGGTTGCGACTTCTGAGAACCCATGGCATCAGAAAGGAGCCTGCTGCGTTCGTCACTCGCGATGAGGCCTTCGACGAGAACGGCAAGCCGAATCCCTGGTATTACGAGATGCAGGAGCTGGGCTTCAACTACCGACTCACCGATATCCAGGCGGCGCTCGGATCATCCCAGTTGAAACGACTCGAGGCCGGCATCACCCGGCGGCGCGAGATCGTCGAGTGCTACCGTGCCGGGTTCGCCGGACTGAAGGGAATGGACATGCCGCCCGTGAAGCCGGGAATCGGCCATGCGTATCATCTGGCGATCGTCCGCATCGACTTCACGCAGATCGGCCGAAGCCGCGCCTGGGTGATGACCCGCCTGCGCGAGCGAGGCATCGGGACGCAGGTCCATTACGTTCCGGTTCCGATGATGCCGTATTACGCGGGAACCACGCCCGTGAGCGAGCTGCCGGAGACGCTCGCATATTACCGGCAAACCCTGTCCCTGCCCTGCTATCCTGACCTTCGCGACGAGGACGTCGAACGGGTCGTGTACGCGGTTCGGGAGGTGCTTTCATGAGCGGCAACGATCGGGTCGAAACGCAGGCGGTCATCCAGGCGAGAATGGGCTCGTCGCGACTGCCCGGGAAAATCCTGCTCGATCTGCAGGGAATGACGGTTCTCGGCCACGTCGTCAGGCGTACCCGCGCCGTTTCCCGCATTGCCCGGGTCGTCGTCGCGACGACGACGCAGCCTGAGGACGATGCGGTGGAATCCTGGTGCAAAACTGCCGGGGTGCCCTGTTTCCGAGGCTCGGCCATGGATGTCCTGGAACGCTTTGCGAAATGTGTCACCGTATGGCCCTGCCGGCGGGTGGTGCGCATCACCGCCGACTGTCCGTTGATCGATCCGGGCGTCGTCGACGACGTGATCGCGATGCATGAAACCGGTGCGTTCGATTACGTTTCGAACCTGCATCCGCCGACCTTCCCGCACGGACTGGACGTCGAGGCCCTGTCGACGCAACTCCTGAAGCGCGTCGCCGAAGAGGCGACCCTGCCGTCGCACCGGGAGCACGTGACCCTGTTCATCCGCGAAAACCGCGATCATTTCAAATTCGGAAACGTTACGTTCGGCAGGGATGCCTCCCGTTTCAGGGTCACGCTGGACCGTCCGGAGGACTACGAATTTCTGAAGGCTCTTCTGGCGCTTATCCCCCCTGCGACCGAACTTCCCTCCCTCTACGAGATGCTCCGGCTTCTCGAGGCCCATCCCGAGATCGTCGCGATCAACGGCGGCCAGGACCGCTACGAAGGGGTCAGAAAAGCCGTCAAGGCCGAAAAGCGCACCTTGACGCTGGGATGATATGAAATGCCCAGACTGCTGATCCGGGCCGACGCCGGAGAGGAGATCGGCCTCGGGCATGTCATGCGGTGCCGCACGCTTGCTCTTGCGATGCGCGATCTGGGCTGGGAGCCGACGCTCCTGACCGTCTCGGATCCCGGCAAAATATGGAGCGATATATCCGGCGCGGCCATGCCCTGGGTCCCGACGGATGGCGGATCGGCGCAGGGGTTCAAGACGGCTATGGCGGCGAAGATGCACCGGGCCGACCTCCTGGTCGTCGACCATTACGGTTTTACCACCGAGGATTTCACCGCGCTTTGGGCCGCCGGACCCCGCCTTGCCGTCATCGACGACCTGGCCGATCGCATTCTGCCCGTCGATGCCGTGATAAACCCCAATCCGGGCGCAGTCCCTGAGCCGTATGCGAAACGGGGCGTGCCGCTCTGCCTTTGCGGCGAGACGTATGCGCTGGTCCGTCCAGAGATTCGGGCTTTCGCCGGAACGCCCGTTCCGGCCGACGGGCATATTCTCGTCACGCTTGGCGGAGGCGACGTACAAAATCGGCTCATGGATATACTTGCATCTTTATCGAGCGAGGCGCGTGAAGCTCCGGTCGTCGCGGCCGTCGGGCCTGCCTGTCCCGTCGACAGACTGTGCGAATGGGAGCAAGGCGGAGCCCGACGCAGGCTCGTCAGAAACGTGGACTCGCTTCCCGGCCTTATTGGCGGGGCCGCCGTCGCCGTGACGGGCGGCGGAACGACGCTGTGGGAGACCTGCTGCATCGGCCGGCCGAGCGTCGCGGTCGTCTGGGTCGAGAACCAGAGACGGACGCTGGACATCGTCGCGAGATACGACACGGGCGTGGTCGTTGACGCCCGTTCGGACCTGCCGGTACAATCGATCGTCGAAGCCGTTCGCCGCCTGAAACGCGAACCGGTCGCAACGGCAGGCATGATCGCGCGACAGCGCGCCATGATCGACGGCTGGGGAGCGGACCGTGTGGCGGCGGCTCTCACCGCGATGATGAAAACGGGCTGAGGAGGCTGCATGCAGATAACCATCGGACATCGCCATATCGGAGACTCGAGGCCGTGCTTCATCATCGCCGAAGCCGGCAGCAATCATAACCGTGATTTCGACACCGCGATCCGCCTCATCGACGTCGCAGCAGACGCCGGGGCCGATGCGGTGAAGTTCCAGATTTTTGCGGCGGAGAAGATCTACTCGAAGAAAACTCCGATGGCCAGCTACCTGAAAGACAAGAAGCTGGCGAAGGATGGCGAAACGCTCTGGGACATCATCAAACGCCTCGAAATTCCTCGTGGCTGGACCGACCAGCTGATGAGCCATTGCCGCAAGAAAAACATCATGTTTCTCTGCACGCCGTTCGACATTCCCGCCGTCGAAGAACTCGAAGCGGCCGGGGTCGAGGCCTACAAGATCGCGAGCTTCGAGATCACCCATCTCCCGCTCATCGAGCGGGTCGCGCGGACGGGCAAGCCGCTCATCCTTTCCACCGGCATGGCCAACCTGGAAGACATCGAGGTCGCCCTGCAGACGTTCAAACAGGCGGGGGGAAGGGACGTGGCCCTGCTGCATTGCGCGATCGCGTATCCGCCGGCATACGAGAACCTGCATCTGCGGGCGATGGACACCCTCCGGCAGGCGTTCCAGGCGCCCGTCGGTTTCTCCGACCATACGATGGGATATATAACGGATGTCGCCGCCGTGGCGCGCGGGGCATGTATCATCGAAAAACACTGCACGCTGAGCCGGAATCAGGAAGGGCCGGATCATCCCTTTTCCCTCGAGCCGCACGAACTGAAGGAGATGGTGACGGCCATCCGCCAGACCGAAGCGGCTCTCGGCAGTCCGATCAAGCACCATACCGCCGCCGAGCAGGAACTATACCGCATCGCCAGGCGAAGCCTGGTGGCGGCCCGGGCCATTCCGCGCGGATCGGTTATCACGCGGGACATGATCGAGGTGAAACGTCCCGGTTTCGGTATACCGACGAGGTTTCTCGATCTCGTTGTCGGGCGCAGGGCCGTCCGTGACATCGAGGAGGACGATATTCTCACGTGGGACATGGTGTGAGAACGCTTCGCCCGTTCCGGCCCGGGGACATGGAATTGCTGCTGCGCTGGCGCAATTCCGATGAACATCGGCGCTGGTCTTTCACGGATCGTCCGATCGATCCGGCGGAACATGCCGCCTGGTTCAACCGGTTTCTCGGCGACTCCAGGCGCGTCGGATTCATCATGGAAGACGCAACGGACGGGCCGGTGGGGCAGATACGGTTCGATCCGGCGCCGTTGCCTGGAACGCTGACCGTATCGATCGGCATCGCCCCGGAGCATCTCGGAAAAGGCATCGGCACGCTCCTGCTCGGCAAGGCTGTCGAACGCTCCGAAGTCATCGAGCGCGCCGTGCTGATCCGGGCCGAGACGTTTCTCGACAACCTCGCTTCCCGGCGGATCTTCGAAAAAGCCGGATTCCGTTCTCTCGGCGATCGGGTGCGCGGCGACCGGCGGTATTTCGAATGGGTCAAGCCCGTCGGCGTCGGCCTTTCCGGGTGTGCGTGCCGCATTCTTTCCGATTCGGGATGCGAAGAGGCCGTCACGATGCGAAGGATCCTGGCTTCCCTGGGGTGCTCTGAAAAAACTGCGGGTGATGCCGGTCTCGTCACGATCCGTCTCGACGACGATTTCCGGACGGGCGAAGCGGCGAGAGACCCGGATGCGGAGGCCGTGTATGTCATACCGGCGCGCGGGATAGGTATAATATCAAAAACTATTCTCGTTTCCGAACTGCCCGTTGACGCGGCCTCTTTCGGCGGTCCGGCGATCGACAGAGCCGTTTTGCTGACCGCCTGGATCGCTCACCGGCGCAGAACGGCCTGACGACGATTCGAAGCCGGGAGTTGTACGAAACCCCGTGAAGGTATATCCTGAACGGCGAGCCGGCGCTGTGACGTTCTGAATATCCCGAAACCGGGCCGGCGCAGGTTCCGGAACCGATTGCAACCAGGAGAAGAGCATGTCATCGCCAACCCCCTACGCCAAGAACATGAAAGTCCTTCGCAAGCGGTTTCCGGTGCTCGCAAAAGTCGTCGAGATGAACGAACCGAGCCCGATCGCGTATCTCATCGAGCCGTCGAAGACGAAGGTTCCGACTCTCGCGGTGAAGGTCGGCGAAACGGTCACGCAGATTCACAGCAAGTATGACCCCGTTCGCGAAGCCGAGCAGCAGATCGCGGGGATGAATTTCAAGAACCCCAAGCTGCTGATGATTCTCGGACTGGGGTTGGGGTATCACATCAGGGCCGCGCTCGAACAGCTGAAGGAAAACTTCTTCATCGTGGTCGTCGAGAAGGACATGCAGGCCCTGACGCAGGTGGTGAAGCATGCCGACATCTCCGATCTTCTCGAATCGGAAAAAATTCGCTGGGTGATCGGCGTGCCCGAGAACGAACTGTTTGCCGTCATGAACGACATGATCAAACAGTCGGGCATATCGCTGCAGCTCTTTCTGAAAACGCTCGTCGTCTTCGATCATCCGGCGTTGTCGAAACTGCACGGCAGCTATCACACGGAAGCGGTGAAAGCGTTCCGGGAAGCGGCGCACCAGATCGTGCTGAACTACGGCAACTGCCCGAAGGACTCGATGATCGGCGTCGAGAACATCATGGCCAACCTCAGCATCATCATGCGCAACCCGGGCATCAAGGACCTGTTCGGGAAGTTCCGGAACGTTCCGGGCATCATCGTCTCGACCGGACCGTCGCTCAACAAAAACATCGAGGAGCTGCATGCGGCGCAGGGCAAATGCGTGATGATCTGCGCCGATTCGGCCCTCCGCATCCTGCTGAAACACGGCATCAAACCTCACGCCGTGGCGTCGCTCGAACGCATTCTCAAGACGGCGAGTCTCTTTGAAGAGTTCACGGAAGAGCAGCTGAAAGATATCTGGCTTTCGGCGACGCCGGTCATCATGCCGCAGACCTACGCGAACTGGAAAGGGCCGATCGTCATCGTCTATCGCGCCTTCGCCCATTTCGACTGGATCGACATCCCGAAAGGAACTCTCCCGTCCGGCGCCTCCTGCTCGAATCTTGCGTTCAAGATTCTCGAGGCCCTCGGCTGCAACCCGATCATCCTCGTCGGGCAGGACTGCGCCGTGAAGAGCGCCGACGTCACGCACGCCGACGGCGTGAGCGATGCGACGAAACTGAATCTCAAACAGCACCAGTTGTTCAAGGTGAAGGGCAACTGCGAGGAGTGGGTGTATACGACCGAGATCTTCAACATGTTCAGGAACGGCTTCGTGACCGATGTCGCCCATTACCAGGGAACATGCATCAACGCGACGGAGGGCGGCGCGTTCATCGAGGGAACCCAGGTGATGCCCCTGCGCGAAGCCATCGCGAAATACTGCACCCGACCGGTCGACGCCGTCGCCCAGTTTCGCAGCCTGCACGTTCCGACGGAAGAAGAAGTCCAGAAACTCTGGAAACGATTCAAGCAGACGATCGAGAACACCCGGATCGAGGTGGATAACGTCATCGAATACTGCGAGAAGGGCGAGAAGCGGGTGACGGACTTCGAAAAGGAGCTGGACGAGGGAGGCTTCCACGAGCTCAAGGATTTCCTCGACCGGTTTCCCACCGAGCGCCTGAACGAGATTCATGATGAACTGACGCGCGCCAGAGGGCGCATCATCATGTTCGGGAAATATTTCAATCTCTATCTCATGCATATCGTCCAGATGATCATCATCAAGTTCGAAATGGACTTCAACGAACTTCGCTCCCTCTGCGACGACGAAAAGCGCGTGAGACTCCAGGCCGTCCGCATGATGAAGCGCTGGTTCCCGATGATCGGCGACGTCTGCAAGATCGCCCGCGACCTTCTCGAAAACGCCTACGTGAAGCTGAAAGCCGAATTCGGAGAGTGAGCCGGAAGGCGGATACTGTGATATAATCCGCCCCATGGGAACGGGGCGGATACGGAATCAGACGCGCGGCGGCTCATGCCCGGGTGAACGGCAATGACGTTCGCCATCGGCCTCGATCTCGGCTCCCGGCGCACCAAAGCGGTGCTGGTCGAGGATGGCCTGATCCGCGAATCGGTCGTGTTCGAGTCCTGGGCCCTGGAAAAAGCCGTCGTCATCGACTGGGTCGGGCGCCTGCGGGCCCGGTGCGCGGCCGATGCGCTGCCGATCGGAACGACCGGCTACAGCCGCCGACCGGCGGCCGATGCGTGCCGGGGAACGGCCCTCACGGAGATCCGCGCGTTCGCCGTGGGCGCGCAGGTGCTGGCGCCGGGTCTGCGCACGCTGATCGATATCGGCGGGCAGGATGCGAAAGCGATGCACCTCGACGAGTCCGGCAAGGTCGATGATTTCGAGATGAACGACCGGTGCGCGGCCGGGACCGGCAAGTTTTTCGAGCTCGTGGCGAACAGCCTCGGCGTGCCGCTGGCCGGCTTGTCCGATCTCGCCGCGAAAGCCGCCGAACCGGCGCGGCTTTCGAGCACGTGCGCCGTGTTCGCCGAATCCGAAATCATCGGACGGCTGGCCGACGGCGTCGACCGCGCCTCCCTCGCGCGAGGCGTGTTCCGCGCGGTTGCGGAGCGACTCCATGCGATGCTCCAGCGGACCGGCTTCGGCGCCCCGGCCCTGCTCGTCGGGGGCGGCGCGAACGCCGCGCTGGCCGCCGAGCTTGGCTCCCTGCTGGGCTTCGAAGTCGGGCTTCACCCCTCAGGCTCCTTTTTCGGCGCCCTCGGCGCCGCCATGCATGCGTTACGGCCGCCCAACTCCGAATAGAACGACAAGGAAAGGTCATGATCGAACTAACCGGTACACGTCTCACGCTTGAACAGTTACGTAGGATCGCCGACGGCGAGCGGGTGTCGATCGCTTCGTCCGCCATGGCGAAGGTGCGCGAGTCGCGGGCCGTCGTCGAACGGCTCATCGCGGAAGATCGCGTCGTATACGGCATTACCACCGGGTTTGGCCATCTCTGCAACACGCGCATCAGCAGAGAAGACCTCGGCAAGCTCCAGACGAACCTGATCCGCAGCCATGCGACCGGCGTCGGAGAGCCGTTCGGCAAGGAAGAGGTGCGGGCGATGATCGCGATCCGCATCAATTCCCTTCTTCACGGGGTCAGCGGCATCCGGCCCGAGGCCGTCGAGGCCCTTGCGGCCCTTCTCAACAACGACGTGACGCCGTGGGTGCCGAGCCAGGGCTCGGTCGGAAGCTCGGGTGACCTGGCCCCACTCTCGCACATCATGCTCGTGCTGATGGGCGAAGGCTTCGTCATGGATGCCGACGGCAAGCGCGTCCCCACTGGGCCGGTGCTCGAACGCGCCGGCCTGAAGGCGATTTCCCTGCAGGCGAAGGAAGGGCTGGCGCTCATCAACGGCACATCGGTCATGACCGGCGTGCTCGGCCTCGCGGTTCAGCGGGGCATCGACGTCGCGCGGGCCGCCGACGTGATCGCGGCGCTGTCCCTCGAAGTGCTCAAGGGCTCGACGAGCCCCTACAACCCCGATTTCATTGCCCTGCGTCCCTACGAGGGCCTGAAGCAGACGGCCGCCAACGTGCTGGCCTGCGTCGCCGACAGCGAGGTGCGTTCGAGCCACGTGAACTGCACGAAGGTGCAGGACGCTTACAGCCTCCGCTGCGTTCCCCAGGTGCATGGGGCCACACGCGAGACGCTCAACCACCTCGCCGCCCAGGTCTCGATCGAATTGAACTCGGTCACCGACAACCCGATCCTGCTCAGCGCCGACACCGTCATCTCCGGCGGCCATTTCCACGGCCAGCCGATGGCGCTGGCGGCCGACTTCTTCGGCATCGCGATGGCCGAACTCGCCAACATCAGCGAGCGCCGCATCGACCGGCTCGTGAACCCGCTCGTCAGCGGCCTTCCGCCGTTTCTCGCCGGCGATGCGGGCGTGAACTCCGGTCTCATGATCGTGCAGTACACGGCGGCCTCGATCGTCAGCGAAAACAAGGTGCTGGCCCACCCGGCCTCGGTCGACTCGATTCCCACGTCGGCCTATCAGGAAGACCACGTCAGCATGGGCACCGTGGCGGCCCGCAAGGGAGCCCGCATCCTGTCGAACACGGCCCAGGTGCTCGCGATCGAATGGCTGTGCGCCTGCCAGGCCTACGAATTCCTCAAGCCCCTCGCTCTCGGAAAAGGCACCGCCGCAGCTTACGAGGTGCTGCGCGCCGCCGTTCCGCCGCTCAAGGAAGACCGCTTCCAGGCCCCCGATCTGGAGATGGCCCGGGAGCTTCTGTGGAAAGGAGATCTCGTCACCCATGTCGCAAAACGCGTCCAACTCGTCTAAGGCCCGCATCGTCCATCCGCCGACCGGCACGAAGCTCAGCTGCCGCAACTGGCTCACCGAGGCTGCCTACCGGATGATCCAGCACAACCTGGATCCCGAGGTCGCCGAGAAACCCGAGGAACTGATCGTCTACGGCGGGATTGGCAAAGCCGCCCGCACGTGGGAGGCGTTCGACACGATTCTCGCCACCCTCAGGCGGCTGAAGGAGGACGAGACCCTGCTCGTTCAGTCGGGCAAGCCGGTCGCCGTGTTCCGTTCGCACCCCGACGCGCCGCGCGTTCTGCTCGTCAACTCGATGATCGTGCCGCGGTTCGCGAACTGGGAATACTTCCACGAACTCGACCGCAAGGGCCTCATCATGTACGGCCAGATGACGGCCGGCTCCTGGATCTACATCGGCACGCAGGGCATCCTGCAGGGCACCTATGAAACGCTCGCCGCGGTCGGCGCCAAACATTTCGGCGGCTCGCTCGCCGGCACGATTACGCTCACCGGCGGCCTCGGCGGCATGGGCGGCGCCCAACCCCTCGCCGTCACGATGAACGACGGCGTCTGCATCGCGGTCGAGGTCGACCCGACCCGCATTAAGCGCCGCATCGACCACAAATACTGCGACGTCATGGTAGCCTCGGTCGAAGAAGCGATCGCGAAGGCGAAAGAGGCGAAGGCCGCGAAGAAGCCGCTGTCGATCGGCCTGCTCGGCAACTGCGCCGAGGTGCTGCCGCAGATGGTGAAGATGGGCTTCGTCCCCGACGTGCTTACCGATCAGACCTCGGCCCACGACCCGCTGAATGGATATATACCTGCAGGTATGTCTCTGGAGGAGGCTGCGAAGCTGCGGAAGAGCGATCCCGCCGCCTACGTCGAGCGGGCGAAAGATTCGATTCGCACCCACGTCGAGGCGATGCTGGCGCTCATGGACAAGGGCGCGATCACGTTCGATTACGGGAACAACATCCGCACCGTCGCGCTCGATCGCGGCCTGAAGCGCGCGTTCGACTTCCCCGGCTTCGTACCGGCCTACATCCGGCCGCTGTTCTGCGAGGGCAAAGGCCCGTTCCGGTGGGTCGCTCTTTCGGGCGATCCCGAGGATATCTACACGACCGACCGCGAGCTGCTGAAGCTGTTCCCCGAGAACGCCGCGCTGAAACGCTGGATCGAGAAGGCCGGAAAACAGGTGCATTTCCAGGGCCTGCCCTCGCGCATCTGCTGGCTCGGTTACGGCGACCGGGAAAAGGCCGGCGTGCTGTTCAACGAGCTCGTGCGTACCGGCAAGGTCAAGGCGCCGATCGTCATCGGCCGCGACCACCTCGACACCGGCTCGGTCGCCTCGCCGTTCCGTGAAACCGAAGCGATGAAGGACGGCTCCGACGCGATCGCCGACTGGCCGATCCTGAACGCGATGATCAATGCCGTGAACGGCGCGACCTGGGTCAGCGTTCATCACGGCGGCGGCGTGGGCATGGGCAACTCGATCCACGCCGGCATGGTCATCGTCGCCGACGGAACGCCGGCCGCCGAGGCCCGCATCCGCCGCGTCCTGACCAGCGACCCGGGCATGGGCGTCGTCCGCCACGCCGACGCCGGCTACGAGCTGGCCGTCGAATGCGCGAAGAGAAACGGCGTCGACATGCCCAGCCTGTGATCTTATCCCGTGCCTTGCAGGGGCGCATCCCGCTGCGCCCCTGCGAAGGTCGGACGACATGCGTGACGAACGAAAAATACATGGGAGAATATAAAAATGGAAATCATCGAAAGCATCATCAATATCAGCGAAGGCCAGAACAAGGAAAACGTTGATTATATCGTCGATTCTATCAAACAGACGCCCGGTTGTTTTCTCCTGGACTACTCGTCCGACGCGGATCACAACCGCACCGTCATCACGTTCATCGGCAACCGACAGAGCCTGATGCCCGCCGTGAAGGAACTCTACAGGCGTGCGCTCGAGAAGATCGACCTGCGCAACCACAAGGGCGAGCACCCCCGCATGGGCGCGGTCGATGTCGTTCCGTTCGTTCCGATCCAGGATGTCACGATGGAGGAGACCGTCGCCTTCAGCGTCGACGTGGCGAAGATGATCAACGAGACCTACAAGGTTCCCGTGTATCTCTACGAGGAAAGCCAGAAGCAGGCCGACCGCAAGAACCTCGCGGCCATCCGGAAAGGCGAGTTCGAGGGCCTGCCCGAGAAGATGAAGAAGCCCGAATGGAAGCCTGACTTCGGCGAGTGCGCCCCCCACGAGAGCGCCGGGGCATCCGTCGTCGGGGCCCGCATGCCGCTGATCGCCTTCAACGTGAATCTCGGCACCAGCGATATCAAGATCGCCGACAAGATCGCGAAGGCCGTGCGCGGCATCTCGGGCGGCCTCTCGTCGGTCAAGGGCATGGGCGTCGAACTGAAGGAGCGCAACATCGTCCAGGTTTCCATGAATATGGTAAACTATAAAAAATCGCCGCTGTTCCGCGTGTTCGAGATGATCAAGGCCGAGGCCGAACGCTACGGCGTGCCGATCGTCGGTTCCGAGATCATCGGCCTGGTGCCGCAGGACGCGCTGTTCGAGACGGCCGAATACTACCTGCGCTGCGAGAACTACGCGCCGAGCTGCGTGCTCGAGAACAAGATCAACGGCGTGCTGCACAGCATGCTGCCGAAGGCGTGACGACGATGACCCGTCGCGTCGCCGCCCCGAAGGCCGGCAAGCCGGCCGCCGATCTCGTCGTTCACGATCTCGACTGCGCCGTCCGGTTTCCGAAACCATACTGCGGCAAGGGCACACCGGTCGGATGGGAGATCCGGGAAGATCACCGGGTCTCGATCGCCGGTCTCGACGGCGTCATCGTCTGGATCGGCCCGTCGGACAGGCTTTCCGATGAAGTCCGGATCCTGCCCGACTGCCGGTTCGTCGAAGGCGCGGGGCTGACGGCGCTTCCGGGCTTTGTCGACGCGCACACGCATCTGGTGTATGCGGGCGACCGCAGCGGCGAGTTCGAGATGCGCATCGCCGGGAAGAGCTATCTCGAGATCATGGCGGCGGGCGGTGGCATCATGAACACCGTCGAGACCGTCCGCCGGATCGACGAGGAGGATCTCTTCGAGGAAGCCTCCGAACGCCTCATGGAGGCGATCGAGTGGGGCGCCACGACGGTCGAGATCAAGAGCGGGTACGGTCTCGACCTCGACACCGAGATCAAGATGCTCAACGTCGTGAAGATGCTCCAGGCCGAGTTCCCGATCCGCATCGTTCCGACCTTCATGGGCGCTCACGCCATCCCGCCGGAGTTCAAGAAGAACCCGGACACGTTCGTCGACCTGATCTGTCGCGAATGGATTCCGCAGGTGGCGAAATACCGGCTGGCCGAATTCAACGACGTGTTCTGCGAGAAGAAGGCGTTCGACGTCGATCAGACCCGGCGCATTCTCCTGGCAGGCCTCGAACACGGTCTCAAACCCAAGATCCACGCCGACGAGATCACCGTCATCGGCGGCGTCGACCTCGCCGTCGAGGTCGGGGCGGTCAGCGCCGACCATTTGATCTGCACCGATCGGAAGGGAATCAAAAAGCTCGCCGGATCGGGCGTCATTCCGACCCTTCTGCCGGGCACGTCCACCTACCTCATGGAACCGCATCACGCGAACGCCCGTGCGATGATCGAGGCCGGCCTGCCCGTGGCGGTCGCGTCCGATCACAATCCCGGAAGCTGTCAGTTCCTCGGCGCCGGGCTGATCCAGACGCTCGCGATGCTCCAGTTGCGCATGACGGCCGGGGAGGCGCTCATCGCCGGGACCCTGCATGCCGCGCATGCCCTTGACCTCGGAGACGAGACGGGCGCGATCGAGATCGGCCGCCGCATGGATCTGGCGCTGATCGTCGCCGATTCCTGGAAGTCGATCGGCTACCGGGCCGGCCAGAACCAGGTGCATACCGTTATAGCGAATGGCATCGTCGTCATGACGCCCGATGGTTTCGAATTGGAGTGAAGGCATCATGCGGAGCCGCGAGGTGCGTCCATGATCATTGTGCTGGCCCCCTGGGCGACGGCAGATCACGCCCATAAAATACTTGACCATGTAAAAACGCTCGGTCTCGACGCGCATCAGCTCCAGGACGAATACCGCATGATCATCGCCGTCATGGGCGACGAGCAGCCCGCGATCGATGCGGCGTTCGAGACCTGGGCCGGCGTCGAACGGGTCATGCCCGTCAGGCAGCCGTTCCAGCTCGCCTCCCGCGAGTTCAAGCCGGAAAACTCGTTCGTTCGCGTCGGCGGGGATGTCGTGTTCGGCGGCGACGAAGTGCATATCATCGCCGGACCGTGCGCCGTCGAGAATGAGGCGACCGCTCTCGCGATCGCCGAAGCGGTAAAGGCTCACGGGTGCAAACTGTTCCGGGGCGGGGCCTTCAAGCCCCGCTCCTCGCCCTATGCCTTTCAGGGGCTGGGCGAGGAAGGATTGCGCATCCTGAGCCGCGTGCGCGAAAAAACGGGCCTCAAGATCGTCACGGAGGTCCTCGATCCGCACGATGCGGAGCTCATCGCGGAACATGCCGACATGCTGCAGGTGGGAACCCGGAACATGTCGAATTTCAGCCTGCTCAAGACCCTGGGCGAAATTCGCAAGCCCGTTCTGCTCAAGCGCGGCATGAGTTCGACGATCAAGGAATTCCTGATGGCGGCCGAGTATATTCTGGCGAATGGAAACCCGAACGTCGTGCTGTGCGAGCGGGGAATCAGGACGTTCGAGAATTACACCCGGTTCAATCTCGACATCAGCGCCGTGCCTGCGATCAAACGGCTTTCGCATCTGCCGATCATCATTGATCCGAGTCATGCGACCGGCCAGTGGCGGCTTGTCGAGCCCGTCGCTCTCGCGGGCATCGCTGCCGGCGCCGACGGCGTGATGATCGAAGTCCATACCGATCCCCAGCACGCCCTGAGCGACGGAAGCCAGGCCCTCAAACCGGAGCGCCTTCCGGGACTGATCGAGAAGCTTCGCGGCATCAGCGGCATTCTCGGCCGGCGCGCATCCTTCGGTTGACGGGAGACGACAATGAGCGGTCACAAGTTCGACCCCCGGAATTTTGAAAAACTGGACAATCCCGAGCGGCTGTCCGTGTTCGATCCCGACACGCTCTTCGCCCCTCTGCGCCTTCCCGCTGGGGCCCACGTGGTGGATATCGGCGTCGGAACGGGCTTCTATTTGCCCGCGCTCAGCCGGCTGGCCGGCTCCTGCGGAACCGTCACCGCACTCGACACCGAGCCGGCGATGCTCGAGCATGCGGCCCGCAGGATCGCCGGACAGGCGTTGTCCAACGTCACGCTCATGCGGTCTGCCGAAGACGAGCTGCCCCTCGAGCGGGGAACGGTCGATTTCGCCCTCCTGGCCTTCGTCTACCATGAGATCGAGAATCCCGTCGCGCTGATGACCGACCTGCGACGAGTGCTCAAGAGCGGCGGACGGGTCTGCATCGTCGAGTGGACAAAGGCGGAACGCGACAAGGGGCCGCCTCCCGATCACGTGCCGTCCCTCGAAACCATCCGCGAACATGTCGAGAGTTGCGGCTTCGTGGTCGAGCGGGTCGAGCAGCCGAGCATCTATTGCAATGCCATCCTTCTGACATGCTGAAAGCCGTGCGAACCACGTGACGATATTGCAATCTGGCGACGCTTCCGAACCGGGAACCAGGCGATTTCGCCTGCTCGAGGTCGGAATAGGGACCTTGTTTTTCGGAATCTTCACGGCCCTTCTCCTGTCCGGCTCGCTCGACGGGCTCGAGAACCGCACCATCGACTGGCGATACCGCATGCGGGCCCTCCAGGAGCCAAAGGCGAAGATCGCCCTCGTTCTCATCACGGATGATTGCCTGCCCCAGCTGGGAAGTTGGCCGATTTCGCGCTCATTCTACGCGACGCTCGTCGACCGCCTCGCTTCCGCCGGGGCAAAAACAATAGCGTTTGATATAATGTTTGAGGATCTCTCTTCCGCCGACCCCGGAGGCGACGCGGCGTTCATCGAGAGCTGCCGCAGATTCGGCCGCGTCCTGTTCCCCCAGGTATTTTACGAGGGGTATGAAGATTCCTCGATGACGAAGCTGAGCGAGAATTATTCCCTTCCCTTCGATGGCCTCGCCGAGTCCGCCGCGGGGTTCGGGTACATCAACGCTGACTTCGAGTATCTGAACCCCGACGGCATTCTGCAGAAGACGTTTCTGACCCATCGATTCGAAGATGAATGGTATCGATGCTATTCCCTCGCGATCGCCGAACAGGTCACGGGCCGGCGTGCCGCCATCACGGACGGGGGGGTGACTCTCGGCGATACGTGCATCCCGCTCATCGACCTGCCGCCCTGGAAGCCGATAAAGGGCCTGTGGCACGGCGGAACGGGGAAAGCGGTCTACATCAATTTCCTTGGCGACAGGCAGAGAGAGCCGTTTCCGACCTGCAAGTTTTCGGATCTCGTCAGGGAAACCGCCCTTCCGGCCACCTTCTGGGACGTGTTTGCCCCGTCGGTCAGCCGTGACGCGTCGATTTTCCGCGACGCGATCGTCTTCGTCGGCCCCTCGGCAAAAGGACTCGGTGACCTCCGGATCACCCCTCACGGATTGAAGCCGGGAGTCATCGTTCATGCGAACCTGCTCGAGAACATTCTCGCGTCGAATTTTCTCGAAGCCCCTTCGTTGGCAACGCAGGTCGGTCTTCTCGTCGTGTTTGCCTCGTTCACGTTCGGCGTTCTCTGCTGGGAAGGCGCCTTCGTTGCCTCGACGGCAGTGTTTGCCGGCATGCTGTCGGTGTATGCCGGTTTCTGTTTCCTGATGTTTTCGGGCTGGCGGCTGGTGCTCCCGATGACAATCCCGCTGCTGATGTCCGTCGTCCAATACGTCGTCGTGCGGTTCGTGCAGTTGATAACCAATCTCAAGCGGGCGAACGCGATTCTCAGCGAGCAGAACATCAAGCTCGATCAGAAGGTGCGGGAACTGATGGCCCTCCACAGCGCCGGAAGCCGCTTTCCGGCGATTCTCGAGATGAGCATCCTGTCGCGGGAGGTCATCGCGAAGTTCTGCGAGCTTCGGGGCGCCGACGCCGGCCTTCTCGTTTTCTTCGAGCCCCAGTCCGGCCAGGCCCAGCCTCTGGGACAGGTCGCCGGCACGCGCGGAGAAACGTATATACAAAAATATAGAACGGAGCTTGCGGAGCGCCTCCGGACCGTCTTCGAGACGAAGCGGCCGCTGACGGTTCCGGGATCGCATTTGTACTCCTCCTATATGCCACTGCTCGTCGGCGAGGCCTGCTGGGGCGCGGTGTGTCTCCATGATACCGATGCTGAGCGGCTTCCCTGGCAAAGCGAGAATTTCTGGGCGACTCTGCTCGGCATTTCCGGCACGGCTCTCCAGAATGCCCGGTTGTACGAGATGGCGTGCGAGGTTTCCCTGGCGCGACAGGTCCAGGCGAACTTCCTTCCGAAGAAGCCGCTCGAACTGAACGGCTACAGGGTTTTCGGCCACTCGCGCCCGGCGACACAGCTGGGAGGCGATTATTTCGACTACTTCGTCGTCGATGACCGCCATCTGGTCGTCATGATCGCCGATGTCATGGGGCATGGCGTCCCGGCTGCGCTCGGCATGGCGATCGTGAAGACCTCCGTCCTTCAGCGGACGAAAGACGGGTTTTCCATCGAGAATCTCGTGAATACGATCAACTATACGCTCATGAACAGCCAGGAGCGGCGTCTCATGGTTACGGCCCAGTTCACCGTGATCGATACGATCGAACATCGGGCGACGATTTACCACCGCGGCCACGTATTCCCGTTCCGGCGAGCTCCGGATGGAACCTGGACCCAGCAGCGATGCACGATCGCTCCGCCACTTGGCGTGATGAAGCAGGCCCAGACTCCCGGCACGCCCGTCGAGATCCTTCCCGGCGAACGATGGTTGTTCTATACGGACGGACTGTACGAATCGCTCGGCGAAGGCGGAGAAGACGAAATGAAGATCGTCGCGCTCCAGACGTATCTCGGAACGCGACCTTTCATTCCGCTGACCGACGCCTGCAGCGACATTCTCGATCATCATCCGTCGTTCCTGACGGGCCAGCCGCAGCCGGACGATTACACGGTTTTGTTGCTCGAAAGGGTTTCGGATTCGGGAATTCCGGACCAGGAGAAAACAGCCGGATAGAAGGGCAGGAACTGGGCGATGTTCGAAAGAATCAGGGTGTTCGATTTCGGGACGGTGGCTATCACCTGGATCATCGTATTTTTCCTGGTGTTTCTGGGCTGGATCATCGCCGGCCAGATTCTGCGGCCGCTGCTCTTCCCGACGGCGAAAGAGGCGATGGATCCTGCGTATGCGTCTTCCTATCGCCTCGTTCCGACGCTTGTCTGCGTCGCGATCCTGTACGGGCCTTTCCTGATCGGTCTCTGGTGGTCCTGGAACAAACCGGTCGTGCTGATGATCGAACGCGACGGGGAATGGGTCCTTCGGAATTCCTTATACGTGCCGCTCCTGCGAGTTCCGCCCGAGCAGCCCCGGCAGCTCGAAGCCTGTTTCCAGCGGGAGCTTCATGAAGACTCGCTCCGCGATTATTATTACGCCGGCGATCTTCGCATTCTCATCCCTTCGCAGCCGGGAATCTCCATTCGCACCACGTGCGACGAGCAGCCCGACGGGGAACCCGATTTTTTCGCGAAGTTCGGCTACGGAACCGACACCGTCCTGCTCGAGGGGCCGCACGGCGGGAGGGCGACTCTTCTCCATACCTGGAGCGCTTCCGGCCCCGTTTTTCTCGCGGAACAATCACCCGCCGAATCGGATTCAGCCTCCCTGAAATCGAGTCCTGCAGAATGAAGCCACCCGTTCGCCCTGAGCCTGTCGAAGGGCGAACGGCCTCTCGTGCTTCGACAGGCTCAGCACGAACGGGAACGAGAAAATCGTGTCATGCAGGGATCGCCACCCTCCCTGGTGGGGTACTCCGGGATAGGCGGATTCCGGGTATAATGAGGAAAAACTCATTGAAGGGGCATTGCACGCATGCGTCTGAATCGAGTGTCGGTTCTGGCTCTCATCGTTCTCTGGTGCGGATTCTCACCGGTTTCGGCGGGCGAGTTCAAGGACTGGCTGAAACGTTCGAACGGCGAGCATTATCAGCAGAGCGGGCTCCAGATGGTCGATCCACGGGGTGACGCCTATCTCATCCGCAAACTCGACCAGATTCCCTGGAAACTGCTGAAAACCCTCGTCGGCGGCTCGTATCCACAGGCCGAGATCGAGAAGGAGCGGGAGCTCGAGGCGATCGAGACGGCCCAGAAAACCGGGCAGGCGGAAGACCCGCTCAAGATCGGCCGGACGAAACCGATTCACATTCCCCGGCTGATCAATGCCATACACCGGGTCATCCTCGAAGAGTATCCGGCCATCACGCCGGTCATGGGCGAAGAGCACAAATGGTCGTCCGAAGCCCATCGATATCTGTGGTACGGATTCTGGCACCGTGTCGGCCGGTTCATCATCGGCAAGCAGAAAGAGTTTCCAACCCTTCTGTTCATGCGCTCGAAGATCTTTCTTCTGCTTGCCTGCGGCTGGACATCGCGGTATGCCGTCACGGGGCAGGAACCCGCCCTCGAGCGGTGGATCATGAACCAGCCCGACCGGAGCATTCAGCTGCACGAACTGTTCCGCGAAAGCTATCTGCTGAACAAGGGAAACATGTATCTCACGATGCTCACCGCGGAAAACGTGCTCGCGAGCGACCCCTACCGTATCGACCGCGGGGATTCGCCGCTTCAGCAGAAGCTCGCCTATATCCGGCACGATTCTCAGCCGCTGGGTGACAACTACGGCGCCTGGTATCACTTCTTCGGCATCGGGATGTACGGCCTGATCCGGGCTCCGTTCGTCGCCCGCGCCGTCGCCGAGATCGAGAGCTTCGGCTCCCTGTTTCTCGAAGGCAAGGACAAGCAGGAAGATTATATCAACCGCTATGGCGCGATCTTCGGCCGCCAGCTCAACCGCCTGATCGAAAAGGAACTCTGGAAACAGCCGCTTCCGAAAGATGCCCGGTATGACTACATGCTTCCGCTGACGGACAAGAGCTTCAAAAAATAGATCCCTGTTTTCTTCCCCGTTGTTCCGGAAAACCCGCCGAGCAGAATGAATCGGCGGGTTTTCTTCATCCGGCGGTTCCGGGATAGGGGCTTGTACGGTTCGGCGGAAGCTGGTAAACTTTCACCGACCCCGAATCGCCCGATGTGACGCAGGAGGTACCCGACCGATGAAACGTGCGCTGTGCGCCCTGATATGCCTGTTGCCTTTGCTGGCCGGATGCGGTATGAGCAGCACTTCGAACAGCGGCTCTGCCACAACCACGACACTTTACGGCCAGCTGCAGCCGCCGGCTCTCAACGCGACGGCGCTGGTGGGCGGCTCCTCCCGCGCTTCGGCCGTGAAGGCCCAGTCGGGTTACAATACGGAGCTTCTGAAGGACTTTGCCGAGAAAGGCACCTGCAAGGTGAATGGAAAGGCCGTTTCCTTCAGCCTGAACACGGGCGACAGCTCGTTCAAGGTCACGGGGCTCGAGCCCTTTGGCGCCTATGAAATCCGCTTCGACCTGGCCAGCCTCTCGTTGCGCGCGACAAAACCATACACCGGCACCCAGATGAACATGGGAACCGTCAACCTTACCTCCACGGCAAAATCGCTCATCTACGAGGCGTATAACGCGAAAATCAGCCAGATTCAGGACTATGACATTCTGGATGAGTTCTGCGCTTCGCTTGCGACCAAACTCGCCGTGTGGCTGGCCGATGCCGGCATGACGCCTGCCACGTTCGAAGAGGGGGTGGAGGATGCGCTCGCCGACATTACGAGCCAGCATACGCTGGACAAGATTTCCCGCTTCACAGGCAACGACATGTCGGGAACCTGGACCGGTCAGGGAACGCTGTATACGAAGACGCTCGACGGAACGACGGTAGGTCACCGGGCGACCGTCAATCTGACCCTTCATGTCGAACGCAGTACGGACAAGTTGACGGGCTATGTCAACGTCGAAGTCGTTTCGAGCACGAAGGTGAACGACAATGGAATGATCCCCGTCAGCGGAAAGCGCGATTTTACCGCGACGGTCGACAAGGAAGGCGAGTTTTCGTTCGAGGCTGTCAATTCGTCCCGGACACCGGTTGAACGTTGGAAATTCGTTCTCGATGCCACCGATGCGCTGGTTTGCACGGTCGTAAGCCTGCATCCGCAGGGATACCAGTCCGGTGCCGACAACCTGCCGAAATTGCGCCAGCAGTAATACTCGTCTCATATGTTAGGCGACAACTATCGTGTATGAAACATATCGTATGCGATCTGACATGATGCAGCTGGTCGCCTTGAGCTTGTCGAAGGGCGAGAGCTGTCGTGCTTCGACAAGCTCAGCACGAACGGCATCGAGTGTGCGAGTATACGGGATGAGTGTCGTGTTCCTTTTGCGACGAGTAGGAACTCCGTTGCCGCACGTATGTGAGCCGGTGTAGGGGGCCCCTACAGGAAGAACTCCTTGAGGGTGGCGCTCAGCAGGACGAGATCGATCGCTGTAAGAATATAAAAGCTGGCCCACGAGATGCGGCTGAGCCAGGGCGGGTTCGCGTATTCTCCGAGCAGGGAGCGGTCGTCGCCGAGTTTGACGAGAAAATACAGGAAGGGCGGCAGGATCAGGCCCTGCGCCACTTGCGACACGCGCATGACGGCCAGATACAGGAAGCTGATGCCGGGAATCAGCACGATCGCGGCGCCGGTGACGAGGAGGGACGAGAAGATCCAGTAGAACCAGGGGGCCTCGTCGTAGGTCTTGTTCATGCCGCGTTCCCAGCCCATGCCCTCGCAGATCGCGAACGCCGTCGAGAGCGGCAGGATCGCGGCGCCGAACAATGACGCATTGAAGAGACCGAGGGCGAACAGGTAGCCGGCGTACGCGCCTGCGAGCGGAACGAGGGCTTTTCCGATGTCGTCGATGCCGGTGACCGCGGGGGCTCCCGGCGTGAAGTGGAGTGTGACGGCGCAGGCGACGATGATGAAGAACGAGATGACATCGGTCGTCACACATCCGAGTCCGACTTCCCATTTCGCGTCGTCGTAATCCTTGAGCGTGATCCCTTTCTCGATCAGGGTCGACTGGAGGTAGAACTGCATCCAGGGCGTGATGGTGGTGCCGATGACGCCGATCATCGTGAAGAAATACCCGGCGTCGAACCGGAATTTCGGGGTGACGAGAGCGGTCATCGCGCTTCCCCAGTCGGGCTTCGCGAGATAGGCCGAGATCGGGTAGGCGAGATAGAACACGATCGAGATGAGAAAGAACTTCTCGATCTTCTTGTAGTCGTACTCTGTGATCAGTTTCCAGATGCCGAAGGTGAGCAGGGGGATCAGCAGGTATTTGAGCCAGGTGAAGACTTCCGGATACCCCGTCGCGGTGCCGCAAATATCTATAGAGCTTGCTATTCCAGCGAATTCGCTGATGACCGTGCCGTAGTTCGCCATCAGCACGGTCAAAAGCATCCAGAACGTGACCTTCACCCCGAATCGCTCCCGAAGAAGATCGGCGAGCCCCTGGCCCGTCGCGGCCCCGAGCCGGGCGCTCATCTCCATCGTGATGATCAGCAGGACGGTGATGGGCAACAGCGTCCAGAGCAGGTCGAACCCGTACAACGCTCCGGCGAGCGAGTAGGTGGCGATGCCGCCCGAATCGTTGTCGACCGTCGCCGTGATCAGGCCGGGGCCAAGAACGGCGAGAATGGCTAGCAGACGGCGTCTGGCGCGGGCAAAGGCGAGAAAGCGCTGCGGCATCGTCCGGTCCTCAGCTCGTCAGCGCTCGCCGCTTCCACATACGCGGCATATTGTCGAGCAGCAGTTCGATCACGTCGTCGATGGTGACGACGCCGATCATCCCTCCGTCCTCGTCGAGAACGGGAAGCGCGAGCAGATCGTATTTGGAGATGAGCGCCGCGACCTCTTCCTGGGGCGTGTCGGGCGAGACGAAAATCAGCTTGTCGTTCATGATATCGACGACTTTTGCGGACGGATTGGCCACGAGCAGGTCGCGGATCGAGACGACGCCCAGCAGCTTGTCGTTCTTGTTCACGACGTACAGGTAGTAGATGATCTCGAGGTCGACCGCCATCAGCCTCAGATGCTTGAACGCCTCATCGACGGAAAACTCCTCGAAGATGGTGGCGAAGCCGACGCTCATGAGGCCGCCCGCCGTGTTCTCGGGGTGCTTCAGCAGTTCCCGTACATCGTTCGCCTCTTCGGCATCCATGTGCGAGAGAATCTCGGCGGCCTTGTCCTCCTCGAGGTCCTGGAGGATGTCGACGGCTTCGTCGGGCTCCATCTCCTCGAGAATGTCGGATGCCCGTTCGGTGGGCATCTCGGCGATGATCTGGGCCTGGGTTTCGGCTTCCGCCTCGGCCAGCGTTTCGGCGGCCGTTTCGGTGTCGAGCCCTTTCAGCAGGGAGAGGCCTTCCTGGACGCTGAGGTCGTCGAGAATGTCGGCGAGGTCGGCGGGATGGAGCTCGCGGATTTTTTGCGAGGGAACGGCGAGCTTCAGATGCGTGAAATTCGTCGGTACGCTTTCGACGATGTCCCAGCCGATGATTTCATTCTTCAGGGGGCCCGAGAACCGTTCGATCAGGGGGCACAGAAACTTTTCGAAGCCGAGACGGCGCAGCAGGCCGCGAAAGCCGACGTCGACGCCCAGCAGGCGGAGTTCCCCTTTGACTTCGGCGATCTGCAGGTCGTTCACCCGCACGACGCGCGCGTCCGATGTGTCGACGATCTGCTTGTCCCAGATGTTGCGGACGAGCACCGAGTCGGGGACGTCGGAAAGCAGAGGCAGATCCGATACCGGTTGGGCGAGTTCGAGCGAGCCGGGGGCGAACCGGGCGAACTGGTCGCGTCGCACGAGGCGGCGGTCGCCGGCATCGCATTCGATGACGATATGGGAGAGGCGAGGATACTTCTCGCCGAGGAGAAGGGTGAAATCGACGACGCGGGCCGGGACGGCGCCTTCCGCGGAACGGATGTCGGCTCCGATCAGATCGGCGAGGAAATACTTCGTTTCCTTCTCCCGGCCGTTGGGCATCAGCTCACTCCATGAACAGATATTTCCCGGACTTGATCATGATGTGCATCATACGTCTCCAACCTGCTTTTTTCCACCGTTTTCTGTACTTTTTTTCTTGCCCAGAACCGCCCGAAACTCGGGGCGTTCCGATGGGCGCCGTTGACCGGGACGGCCGATGCGGGTAAACTGGACTGTACAGAATGTCCAGAAGGAAGGAAAGGAGCATTTCCATGTCGATGCATCCCTGGTATGACAGTTGGCTCGAGCGGAAAAACAAGTATGCGCGCACGGACGAGCCGTTCCTTTCGGCCGACCAGTTCGCATCTATAGCGGTTGGAATAGGTCTGCCCAATATCGTCCAGAAGTCGACGTTCAGCTTCCGGAACGTCAAGGACGGCGCCGAACGGTTCCTCGGCGAGTCGAAGAGCGGCGAGAAGCCGTTCGCCCGCATCTACACCCGTCTTGGCAACCCGACGACCGAATACCTCGAGAAAGTCCTGTTCCGACTCGACTGCCAGCACCTGATCGATGCCGCGCTGGCCGCGGACGAACGAAAGCCCACGATTGCCTCCCTGGTCTGCGCTTCGGGCATGGGTGCCATCGCCTGCACGACGTTCGCGCTCGTGAAAAGCGGCTCAGAGATCATTTCGGGAAGCGTCTACGGCTGCACCGACAGCTTTTTCCGGTCGCTCGAGAAGTTCGGAGTGAAGACGCATTTCGTCGATACCAGCGACGTGAAAAAGGTCGAAGAGGCCCTTGCTCGGAGCCCGAACGCGGCGATGGTGTATTTGGAATCGCCCGACAACCCGACCCTGAACGTATCGGATATCCGGGCTATCTCGAAACTTGCGGAAGCTCGCCGTATACCGTTTGTCGTCGACAACACGTTCGCAACGCCCTATCTGCAGCAGCCGTTCAGGCTCGGCGCAGATATCGTCATCCAGAGCCTGACGAAATATGTGAATGGCCACTCGACGTCGGTGGCAGGCGTGGTGATCGGGCCCTGGTCGTTCATGGGCGAGTATCTGTTCCCGGTTTACAAGGATCACGGCCCGACGCCGAGTCCCTTCGACTCCTGGCTGAATTCTCAGGGACTTCAGACGCTCGCCGTGCGCATGGAGCAAATCTGCGACAGTGCAGACGAGCTTGCCCGTCGCCTCGAGGCCCATCCGCGCGTTGCGCGCGTCTGGTTCCCGGGGCTGGCGTCGCATCCGCAGCACGAACTGGCGAAACGACAGATGCGCAGAGCGGGCGGCATGATCGCCTTCGAGCTCAAGGACGGTTTCGAACCGGCCCAGAAGCTGATGAACTATTTTGCTGGATATACTACTCCCATGGAACTGGCCGTCAGTCTCGGCAGTGCGATCAGCTACATCCAGCACCCGGCATCGATGACCCACTCCGGTATCCCCGAGGCCGACCGCCTCGCGCGCGGGATCACGCAGGGGCTCGTCCGCTGGTCCGTCGGCCTCGAGGGTGTCGAGACGCTGTGGGCGGCGATGGATGAAGGCCTGAAGCTTGCCTATGCATGATGACGCTTTGCCTGACGTCGCTGACGCTCAGGTTCATGGGAGAGGCAAAGTGAGAACCCCCCGTTCGCCCTGAACGTATCGAAGCTTGTCCTGAGCCTGTCGAAGGGGGCGAGAGTCCGTTCGTGCTTCGACAGGCTCAGCACGAACGGAAACGGTGAGGTTTGAGAAGGTCCGATAGACACGAGCGGGGCCGAAGAATTCTTCGGCCCCGCTCGTGTTTGATGTCTGATTATTTGCGAAGAAGCTGCTGGAGACCGTTTTTGGCAGCGTCCATGACCTGCTTGGCCTTCCGGACGACTTCGGAGCCCTGGGCTTTCTCGACGGCTTCGCGATAGGCCTTCGAAGCCTGTTCATACTTTTCCTGGGCTTCGCGGATCAGGTTCGCCTTGGTGTCTTTCGCCTTGTCGGTGACGATGTCCACCTTTTCCTTCACGGTGTTCACGACCTTCTGCATCCCGTTGTTCAGGTCGCTCTTCACCTCGCCAACCTGGGAAGACACGGACATCGAAGGCGCCTGTGCAGCCTGTGCCTGGTTGAGAAGAACGCCGCCCGTCACTTCGCGGTCGGCCTTTTTCAGCAGGCTGAAAGCCAATTTCCCGACCAGCCCGCCAAGCAGGAAGCCGCCGACCATGCCGATGGCGCTCGGCCCGAGGGCGATGGCGCCGGCCACGCCAGCCGCTATCGCGGCGAGGTTGGACAGGCTCGCGCTTCCGTAATCGGCGATCATCCCGCCGACGATCCAGCCGGCAACGCCGCCCACGATCGTGCCGAGGGGAGGAACGATCGCCGAGGCCATCGTGGCGCCGGCAATGGCGCCGCCGACGTGGCCGGCGATCTTCACGACCGGCCTGACGAACGACCAGACCTTGGACAGCACTCCGGCATTCGCCGGAGCCGGCATGACGAACAGCGAACAGACGAACGACAGGACGACCAGAAGATGAATCGACGTATGACGCCGTAAGGCGATGCTGTTCATAAGACACCTCGCTTCGCACATGATTTCAAAAAGACGAATGTACAAATTATAAGAATCGGCTGGGGGGGTGGCAAGATGCTGACTGGAAGAAAGGTACGGAAATCAACCGTGTGATCGTCAGCGCTTGTTTGCCGCATTCATGAGCATGAGGAGGGTGGCCTGCTTTTTCGGAAAGAAGATGCGCTGGGCCCGCTTCTGCCCCATTTCCTCATACGGCGAACCGTCGGGAAAGAGGAGAAGGGTGACGTTGACGGGGCTACGCACGGGCGCGTCGGCAGCCAGTTTGGCAGAAAAGGACTTGAAATCGCCGATGGGCTGTTCCGCCGGCGGAATGCGGATGATTTCCGTTTCCGACAAGCCTGGGGGAAGGGGGGCGTCGAACGTGACCGCGCCGAGGGCCGGCGCTTTGAGGCCCATCCAGACGCCGTTCACCACCTGAATTCTCAATTGAATCGGTGCGGTGGCAAAGGCTGGGTCGGAAACGGGCGGCGGGGGCGTGACTCCCTGGCTCTCGAGCCAGTCGTTCCAGGTAAGCCCGAGATCCGTCAGATACAGGTCGGCGAGAACATACGCCCCGTCCCTGAGGATCTCGCGTCCGTTCGTGTCGCGCTGGAGAATGAACTCGCACGGCTGCGAGGCGAGCGCGGCGCAGGCCTCGGGTTTCAGGGGGGCGCTCGAGGGCGGTGCGGGAAGCCTGATGGCGGTGCAACGGCCTTCGATGATGCAGTCTGACGCCGTGCCGTCCGACAGGAGGCGGCCCATGCGGCCGCCGGCCCATCGAACCGGATCGACGCTGATTACCTCCGCCTTGAAGGGGCGAGTCTTGATCTCCCGGAGCTTGCGGTCGAGTTCCTTCTTCATCTTCCGGACTTCTGGCGGCAGGTACCCTTGCGGCAACAGGTGCGCGATCGACATCATCCCCCCTCCGCCGCCGCTTCCCGCCGTGCCAGCGCCGGCCTTCGCGACGCCCGGTGCTTTCTGTGCGCCTCCCTGGCCGTCCTTCAGCGCGGCCGACATCTCGAGAAGGCCTTGCGACTGAACCTCCTGGACGTAGGCGCGGTCCTCGAACGGCGGCTGGCGGCTGACCTTGAACTTGTAGCCCCATGACCGCAGCGTGGCGAAGTAGCTCATCTTGAGGGTTTTGAGATAGATGTCCGAGGCGAACAGGACGTTTCCCGACCTGATCGGCTTGTTCAATTCATCGTGATAGATATGGAATACGACGTCCTGCTTCTGGATACCCGCTTTCAGCCGTTGTTTGAACTCCTCGCGGTCGAGTTCGGACGTAAACTCGATCCGCGGAAGGCAGACGACCTCGGGTTTTCCATTGATCTCGCCTTGGATCAGGGTCGTCGTCATGTTCATCAGCCAGGTTCCGTTGACGGTCGATATCCGGTATTCGATCCCGGCATCGGTCTGACAGGCAGGGAAAAGCAATAACACGCAATATATAAAAGCGGTCAGCGGCGATCTGCCCGGTTTGAGGCTGCTGAAAGGCATGTTCGACGTCTCCTCTGTCGATTGAGTGATCCGCGAGTGCGCGGTCTTTAGTATAGCATGGAGCCGGGTGCGTTCCGCACTCCCCTCTTGCTCCCGGCAATGAACAGGGATACACTGAAGCGAAATGGATTCTCGGATGATACGGAGTCGGCGATGATCGGTACGACGGGGCGGGCTGGCTACCAGGAACTGTGGCAGAAACAGCTCGGCATGATCCGCATGATGCAGGCCACGAGCGAGCGCAAGGCCCTCGCGGCCCTGACCGTATCGGGGCATGTCGTCATGCTCGACCACGCCGGGCAGGAGATGTGGCGCACCTTCGTCGGGGCCGCCATGCGCACGATCAGCCTGGCCGATACGCTCGACGTCCTCGCGGTCGATGACAGCGGCAATTCCCTGCTGATCGACGCCAGGGGCCAGATCCAGTGGAAGAAGCGTCCGGCGCCGGCGGTATACGGGCTCATCAGCTCCGACGGGCACTACATCGTCCTCGTGACGCGCGAGCCGACCGTCGTTCTGGCTGACCGGCAAGGCCGCATACGCTGGACCTACCGGAATCTTCTCAAGGTTCCGGCCGCTCTCGACATCTCGGCGAGCGGGCTGACCGTCGCGTTCGCCTGTCGCGACGAACGCGGCGAGGGACTTCAGGCCGTGGCGATAGACGGTCGGCATTACGACGCATTCATGGGCCTCGACCCGATCCAGGATCTCGCCGTCAGCGCCGACGGACAGGTCACCGTCGCGCTCGACCGCGGCAAGGGTATTTTCTGCATCAACTGCGTGAAGAGCTTCGGTATCTGGAAAGGGAAGTTGAATGCGGATTTCTCCGGCGTCTCCTACGCCGACCAGACGAAACAGACGCTCCTCTATTCCCGGGAAGGCCTTCTGACCATTCTCAACGCCGAAGGCCAGCCCGCCTGGGAACACCGGTTTCCCGAGCCTCTGATCCGCGCCCGGCTGACGAGCGACGGCCAGACGATCTGGTATGCGACGCCCGAAGGCCGGGTCGGATGTCTTGTATCGACGGCTTCCCGCGACTTCAGCCGCCTCGAGTTCCTCGACGTGGAGCCCCCTCCGGCTGACGGGGCAAGCGTTCCCGCGTTCAGGAAAATCTGGCAGATCGATCTTGCCGGGGGAGCCGGGGCGTCCCGGAAGCCCTTCGTCCGCACCTGGCTCGGCGCCGACCAGATCGAGTATGCCCTGGTGTGGGACGGCCGCGATACCCTTCACTGCCGGAACGACGTCGGGGATGAAATCTGGACCGCGCGTCTCCCCGCGGGAGACGTCGCGGATATCGCCGTTTCAGCCGTCGCGGATCTCGCCATCGCGGTCGGAAAGAACGGCGTCGTCGGCTTTCGGAGCGACGGAAGCGAGGCCTGCCGCTTTTTCGGAAACTTCCGCGCGGCCCACCTGTTCGCATCCGGAGCCCTTCTGCTTCTCGACGAGAAAGGGACGGTTCACTACCACCGGCATCCCGGACAACCCGTAAAGACCATCGAGTGCGGGGAGACGGTCGCCGCCCTCCTTGGTTCCGAGCATTACGCGAGGCTTGTCGGGAAGAGTCGGGTTGCATGCGTCGATCCCGAAGGAAATATTGTTCACGATATTGAACTTCCCGCCGAGCCGATGTTCCATCGGATGGATGCATCCGGAAAAGAGCTTGTCGCGGGTCTCCGGAGCGGAGACGTGCTGGTGATCGGCGAAAAGGCCGACATCCTTCGCCGGGCGAGCGTCGAGGGCGGGGCAAAGCAGGTCGTCATCCACAAAACCGAGGACGCAATGTTCATCGGCGGCGCCGCCGGCGACGGAGTCACGATCCTCCGGAGCGGCGACGGAACGCGGATACGCCTTCCCCTGACCGGCGGCGTTTCCGGCATGTGCCTCAACAGGCAGGGGGCCGTGATTGCCACGGGAATCGACGAATTGATTCTCGTCGCGCCCGACGGGCGGGTGCTGGCAAGAACGACGTTCCCCGACAGGATCCTCCAGGTGCTCCCCTGCCGGATCGATGGAAGCGTCTACGTTCTCGGCGAGAGCGGGTTCGGAAAATACTCGCCCGGAGCCGAAGGTCGGGACACGCCTTCCGCGATCGGTTTCCTGGAAGTCTGATGGCGCCCACGGCATCTCCGCCTGTTGTCGATGTTGACCGGCTCCGGCCCGATGACCGAGCCGGGGTGGAGGGCGTCGCGGCGCTCGAGCGGGAGGCGTTCCCGGACGATGCCCAGACGGCGCCCAATCTCGCCCTGATGGCACGGGCCGGCGAAATATGGGTCGCCCGTCGCCCTGACGACGGCATCGTCGGCGAGGCGATCGTCATCGGCGGAGTGGGGGAACCGCGGGCGTTTCTTTTCAGTCTCGCCGTGACGCGCTCGTGGCGGCGCCGGGGTATCGGTTTCATGCTGATGCATGCGGTTCTGGAGTCGTTGACGGCCAGAGGAGTGAGAAGCCTCGAACTGACGGTGGATCCGGAAAACCGTCCTGCGCTGGGGTTGTATCTCTCGAGGCTCGGATGCGAGAGCGTGGAGTTCCTTTCGGATCATTTCGGGCCGGGGCGTCACCGGCAGTTGTTGCGGAAAATTCTCGGAGCCGGGGGGGCTGAATGAGGTCGTGTCGTCGAATTGCGCGTATGGTTCTCCTGATGGTCGGAATCTTTCTCGTGGTCGGGGCCCGGGTCGAGGCCCGACCGCGGATCGCCGTCCTTCCGTTCGCGAACCCGTCTGGATTCGATTCCAGCTATCCGATCGGGTCGGGGCTCGCTCAAATGCTGAAACAGCGGCTGATGCAGGCCGGAAAGGTGCTCGTCGTCGAACGGGAAGAACTGAAGGCGATGAAGGACGAGCTCAACCTCGCGCAGGACGGCTTCTTCGACGTCTCGACGATCCAGGCCAAGGGCGGGTTCCAGGGCGCCGATTACATCCTGCGAGGCAAGGTGATGGATTTCGGCCATTTCCAGCGGGACACCGGACTCGGGACCCTAGGCAAGCTCGCCGGCGGCTTCATGCACACGAAGGTCACGGCATACGTTCGCCTCAGCGTCGAAGTGATCGATCTGAAGAACGGCCGGCTCGTGTTTTCCGACAATGCCGAAGCCCGTCACGACAAGACCGGAGCGGTTCTTCTCGCCGGCGACCTGAAAAAGGCCCTCGGTGCGGCTCTGAAACTCGGCTCCTCCGAGTTCGACGCGTCGATGATCGGCCAGGCCACGAGAAAGGCGCTCGATCGGGTGATGTCGCGCCTGAACGGCCTGTTTCGGCTGGAGGCCCGGGTGCAGGCGGTCAGCCCGGAGGGCATCGTCATCGACATGGGAACCTCGAGCGGCCTCTCGGAGGGCCGGGAAGGCGTCTTGTATGGGGTGACGGAGATCCGTAACCGCGCAGGCGTGGTTGTCTGGTGTTCGAAGAAAGAGCTCGGGACCGTCCGCGTCACGGACGTGCAGCCCGACGGCTCGATGGCGACGGTTCCGCCGGGCGTCACGGCATCGGAAGGGGATATCGTTTCCTTCGAGGCCCGGTGAGCGTTTCCTGAAAGAATCTTTCAGCGGCATTTCCTCGCTCGTATTGCGGGGGGCGGGCTACGATTGGTAGAATAGAGTGTACGGGACTTACTCATGCCCCGTCAGGAGGTAGTGCCATGATCCGTCGACCGGTGCGCCGCTCAGGGCTTGCATTGTTTTTTACGATCGCGACGATCGTCGTGATCAGCATTATCGTCTACGGCATGATCCATTTCATGCGGGGCGAGGTCCATCTGACTGAGAATTACGTGGACAGCACCTGCGCCCTGCTGTTGGCCGAGGCCGGCGTTGAGGAGGCCCTGTTCACGATCAAGAGCCGGATGAACGACCCCGAAAACGCTTTCTACAAGCTGATCGCCAAGAGCGAGGAGGGGAGCGTCGACATCGACATGTCCCGCCTCGAAGGGAAGGATTCTGCCGTCCCTCCGCTGATCCGCGACGGAAAGATCAAGACGCGCGTCACCTGGAAGCGCAATCCTGACGCCTCGAAGGAACTCGAGGCGAAGGGCCTTCCGCCCGACGTCCTCCGGAGCGGCCTCATCGTGATCAACTCCCGCGGCACCTACCACCGCACCAGCCGCCAGATCGAAGTGAAGAAGACGTGCAACGCCATGCTGGTTCAGTCGCCGTTTCCCGGAAACTCGGTCGGGATGATCGCCCCCGAACACGGTCTGTATCTGAACAAGACTCACCAGGATTCCTTCAAGATCCTTCCCTTCGACTTCTGGGATCCATGGGGATTCACCGTGAAGGGCGGCAAGGTGTTCATGCGCGACGGCGCCCGGGTCGATCTTCCCAAGTGGTTGATGCTGACCGACCTTCGCAAGGATCTCGACAACCCCTGGCTCGACATGGGCATCGGCTGGACGGGCTGGAACGGCGGCGCGAACTTCGCCGGCGCCGACTCGATCGAGTATCAGAACGACGCGGTGACGCGACAGTATTATAAGTGGATGGGCCTGTTCCACTGGCCCTGGTGGTCGAAAGTGAATAATGAGGCCTATAATTCGAACACGAAAAAAGTCCAGGCTTACGAGACGAGCAAGATCAACCTGTACGACGAGGACGTGTACCGTCGTCTGTCGAACAGGATGGTCGACCCCGAGAAGACGCCGAGCCAGGCGAAATACTTCACCGATGTGAATTTCCGCGAGGCGTTCGGCCGCAACGAGGTGACCTACCGGAAGGTGGTTCCCCTCTACGGCTGGGGCGACTGGCGGAATGTGCCGAACAAGATCACGCGGTTTCTCGGCAATCCGACGCGTGCGCACGACACGTCGCACGCCGTCGAGATCAATGGTCTGACATATATAAAGGGCGATGTATATATAGAGGGATGGATGAAGGGCAAAGGCCTGCTCGTCGTCGAGGGGAACGTCTACGTCGGCGGCGACATCCTGACCATGACCGACGACGACGGCAGCAAGTCGGCGCTCGGCATCATCGCCATCCGCGACAAGGAGCGCGATACCTCGACCGAGAATCCGACGACCGGCAAGATCGTCTACAAGCCCCATCACGACAGCGACTGGTCGCGGCTTGGCGTCACGCATCCCTTCGTCAACGTGAGCCCGCGATGGGAAGGCTGCTTTCATGCCGCCGGCGGGTTCGAACTGGACACCGAGTCGAAGATGCAGAAGATGATCAACCTGCACGTGGTCGGGAACCTTTCGACCGATTATTTCGACCGGCGCAAGATGCCGAACGACATCAAGGTCACCTATTACAACTGGCAGGAAATCCTTTCCCAGTCGAGTTACGACTACATGGTCGACAAGCCGGTTCGATACGGAACGAAATATAATATGGCCGTCATGAAAGAGTTGATCGGCTGGAAAGAAGTGGAAGCGACCTTATAACCGGGCGCCTCCATGCCGCGCCTGAGGCTGCTACCGAGATCGCTGTTCGGACGTCTGTTCGCGACGATGCTCGGAATCGCTTTCGCGCTTCTTCTCGTGTCGGCGGCTCTGCTATACAGGCAGTCGTTTGCTCTCCTGGACGACGAGGCCGGTCGGAACCTGGAAGCGATGGCGCGACGGCTGATGGCGGAATGGAACTCGCGTATTCGCGAGCAAACCGGGGGCGACTTGTCGTCCGATCTCGAACGACTGCTTTCCGCGGGAGGAACTGCGGCCTGGATCAACAACGTATACTGGGTGGAGTTCCGTGATCACAGCCCGCGGTTCGTTGCGTCGTATTCCGTGAAAATGCCCGGGGAGACGGACCTCCTGCCTCCCTCCATCGAGGACGTCGACGACCTGATCGAGGACGGCATGTTTGCGCTCGAGGAGGGACGCGCGTTCTTTCCAGATCCGGGGATGCTGAACGTGGCGCGCAGGTGCAAGATCGTGCTGGTTCCCCGCCTCGATCGCGACGGGATCCTGAGCGGCGTCGTGGGCGTCGAGGCAGACCTCAGGTATATGGAGTTGTTCGGGGTGATCGGGCGTGCGGCCGTTTCCGCGTTGCTGTGGGCCGTTCCCCTGTGTGTCGTTGCCGCCATGTTCCTCGCCGGAAGCGTGTCGCGCAGGGTCGGCATGCTGGTGACGAGCCTCGAGCGCATCGGCAGGAATGAGCCGCCGACTTCCGAACCTCTCGGAATCTTCGAGCTCGACCGGCTTCGCGAAGGGTTGTGCCGATTGTACGAGCGCCTGTCCGAGCGCGAGACGCAATTGCGAAACATCCACGCGGAGAGGATCCGCGAACTCGCGCTCATGGGAAGCGCCATCGCCCACGAGGTGCGGAATCCGCTCTCAGCCATCGGGATGCACCTAGGGTTGTTGAAGCGAAAATACCTGCCAGAGGGCGCCGATGCCGAGCCGTTCAAGGAAATCCAGGGACAACTGGAACAGCTGAAAATCCTCGTGGACAGGTTCCTGGGCTATTCGCGCGACGTGAAGCCCGTGCGTGAGCGGTTCCGGCCTGCGGACCTTCTCCGTGACGCAATTTCCGCGAGAGTGCCCACGGGCGGCCGGGTCGATATCCGGTGTCCTGAGGTCGAGGTCGAGGGTGATATCATGATGTGGCGGCAGATCGCCGAAAATCTGATCGACAATGCCGTTTCCGCATGTTATCCGAAGCCCGTTGAAATGAATATAGACATATATCGTAAAAATGATATGGTATGCTTCTCGTTCGCCGACGCCGGCCCCGGAGTTCCTCAGGAGCTCGTGCCAAGGCTGTTCACGCCGTTCGCGACGGGCAGACCCGGCGGGCACGGGATCGGCCTTGCCCTCGTGCGGAAATTCGTGGAGGCCCATGATGGGTCGATACGGTATGAATCGGCCCCCGGCGGAGGGGCTGCATTCCTCATCGAGGTGCCGGTCAGGACATGAACATTCTCGTCGTCGACGATAACCGCTCGCTCGTCAAAGGTCTCTGCACCTTTCTGGGGCAGGAAGGCCATGCCGCCGTTCCCGTCGGAACGATCGCCGAGGCCCGTTCCGAGATCGCCGCGCGGCCGTTCGATCTGGTCATCACCGATCTGAAACTCCCCGACGGCGAAGGGCTCGAGGTGATCCGCGCCGCCCGCGAAGCCGAGAAACCCGCCGAAGTCATCCTCATGACGGCGTTCAGCACCATCGAAACGGCCGTCGCCGCGATGAAACTCGGCGCGCTCGATTACCTCACCAAGCCGGTGCCGCTCGAGGAGTTCGCCTTTCGGATCGCGCGCGTCGCCGAACGCCGACGATCGGCCGAACAGGCCGACACGCTCAAGAGAGCCAACGCCGCGTGGCGGGCTATCGAGGGGCTCGAGGACCCCCTGGCGACGATGGTCGGCGAATCGGACGGCATGAAAACCGTGAAAGGCCTGATACGCAAGGCGGCGGTTTTTCCCTCGACGGTCCTGCTGTGCGGCGAAACCGGCACGGGAAAAGAAGTGGCGGCCCGGGCCATCCACGGCCTTTCGCCGTGGGCTGAGGGGCCGTTCGTGCGCGTCAACTGCGCCTCGATCCCGGCCACGCTGTTCGAGTCCGAACTGTTCGGACACGAGAAGGGGGCCTTCACCGACGCCCGGGAAAAGCGGATAGGGAGATTCGAAGCGGCCCGCGGCGGCACGCTGTTTCTCGACGAAGTCGGCGAAGTTCCGCTCGAGCTCCAGTCGAAGCTTCTGAGGGCTCTCCAGGAAAAGGAAATCGTGCGCGTCGGCGGTTCGAAGCCGATCAGGATCGAGGCCCGCATCGTGGCGGCCACGAACCGGGATCTGGAATCCATGGCCGTCCGGGGAGAATTTCGCGAGGATCTGCTCTACCGGCTTGCCGTCGTCCGGATAACCATGCCGCCGCTCCGGGAGCGCCCCGATGACATAACGCTCCTGCTCGAACACCTCCTGGGCCAATTCAGGCGGGAATTCGGCAGGCCCGGGCTCAGGCTCGATCCTGCCCTGCTGCCCATCCTGCGCGCCCACCGCTGGAGAGGAAACATCCGGGAACTGCGCAACGCCATCGAGCGTGCCGCCGTCATGGCCGAATCGGACCTCATGGGGCCTCGGGACTTCGGGATCGCTTCGATCGAAACCGGCGCGCCGTCGGCGGAACAGTCTTCACCCGCTCCCGTGTCTCCGGACAGCGGTCTGACCGAAGCCCTGGAAGTCGTCGAACGCCGCATGATTCTCGAGGCGCTCGAACGGTCCGGCGGGGTCAAGAGCAAGGCAGCCGAAGAGCTGAAGATTCCGAGGACGAACCTGCTGTATCGCATGAAAAGGCTTGGCATCGCCGGGTCCGACGATAATCACGGCTGAAGAGAAACCGGGCCCGGCCTTGGCGGCCGGACCCGGCGATACGCGAACCTTGCTCGAGCGCGATCAGTTGAACTTGGCCAGGACTTTCTGGTAGGTGTCGTCGAGTTTCTTCTGAACCTCCGCCGAAATCTTCGTGATCTCCGCGGAAATATCCTTCTGAGCGGACTCGAACGCCGACATGACCTTTGCCTTGTCCGCATCATTCAGATGCGCGATCCGCTGCTGGAATTTTTCGCGGCGCTGCGTGGCGCGCTGTTCGAACTGCTCTCGGCGTTTCGTAATGCGGGCCTTGAGTTCCTCATACCGCTTGGTGATCTTTTCCTTGGCCTGGGCCGAACGATCGGCGGTTCCGCTGGCGACGCCTTCCGAAGCCCGCTTGTTGCGACGCTCGGCAAGACGGTCGGCACGCGATTCCAGCTTTTCGAGACGTTCGGGAAGCTTCGCGAGACGTTCTCCGATGCGGCCGAGAATTTTTTCCTTCATCTTCCCGATCCGCTCGATGATCTGGTCGGCGGTCATCTTCTCGCGGTTTTTGAGCCCCTTGCGAAGCCCCTGCCCCTCATCCGCCGGCCCGATCATCTCGGTGTCGTCGTCCTTCCCCATGTCGCCGCCCGTCGCCGCCGCCGGCTGGGCATACGCAGCCGCGCTCAACGAAAAAAGACCTGCCATCAACAGCATCGTCCAGAATTTCTTCATATTCTCCTCCTGAATTGTTGTGCTTGATGCGGACACGATGAATAACGCATCCGGCATGCCAGGGCGAAAAATCCTGCGACGATCGATGCTTTGAGGATGCCGTCGAGCAGGGACGTCAAAAAGAGGACGTTCCGTGGTCCTGGCGCGTCAAAAAGTTGACGCGTTGTCGCTCACTGCTGAGAGGCGGCCGGCTCATTCCTGAAGGCGTCTACTTCTTCCGGTGTTCCCAATGCGTGGACTCTTGAAAAAGGAATCTCGTGGATGCGGACGATGCGGCCCTGGCTGATCAGGTGATTGTACAGAGGAGCAACATATCTTTCGCCCCGCTCGAGATGTTCGGGGATAGAATAGTATTCGGTGTATATACTTTCGTAGAGGGTAGCGGACGAAAACCAGTAGAATCCGATGGTCGCATGCGGCGACACGCGCACTTTTTCGCGGACTTCCACCGCTTCGCCGCGGTCATTCGTCCTGACGAAACTCCAGCCGTCCCCCTTTCCAGGAAAACAGGGAATCCATCCGTCGCAGGCTGGAACGTCCCGCGGGAGGAACAGGGGCTCGACGAACGTGTCGATGTTGTAGATGGAGATCGGAAGAGCCGGATTTTCGATGCCCGGAAACGCGCGCATGGCGGTCGTCGCCTGGCCGTCCGTGGGCGCGTCCAGTTCGACCAGAAGATGGTCGGCAATCCCGAGATCCCGGCAGGATTGCTCGATGAATCGGCCGGCCCGGTCCTCCGCCCGTGCGATGAAGTGAAAGCGGACATCCCCGCCGAACCAGTTGCGAAGGCTTTCCATCGCCCATGAAAAGAGCGTCCGTTCCCTGACGACGATCTGATACTTGGGAACCGTGTAGCCTGCCTGTCGAAATCTCATGCCCAGGCCGGCCATGGTGACGATCATGTGGTGTGCAGGCATATGCCCTCCCGATATCATGTGTGAAATAGTAAAAAATATATTATTACGACGGTGAGCGCTCGAACCGTTCTTGTCTCTTGACGTCAACGGATGACGCGGGGGCGCGCATCGATTCCGTCAAGCGTTTTCTGGAAAAGCAGAAGTCCTTGGGCAAGAAACGCTTCCTGCGAATCGAAACGGTCGGCATGCAGAGGAACCATACTCAGGAACAGCAGACACTCGATGAAGCGGACCGTCGCCAGGTCTTTCGGCCAGCCGCGCTGCAACCATGCGGAAAAGAGGGCTTTGACCTCTCGCTGGCGGGAATTCAGATGCGGCGCGAAGCGATACTCGCCTTGTTCCCAGGCGTGGTCGAAAAGACCGTTCACGAGAAAGTCGTAATCCCCCTCGAAACTGTGGGCGAGCTTGGCGAGATCGTATCTGCGGTCTCCGTAGAGTTCGATTTCGCCGAATTTGCCGCGCGGATCGATGAGCCGGAGGATGGTGTTCCGCTGGTCGAACAGGATATTGCTGAGACAGAGATCGCCATGAATGAGGGAAAAGCGGGTCCTATTATAGAGGCTGATATTCTCCGCTACCTCCGATAACCGGTTCAACACCGACGGGAGTCCGGCGCAGCTGACTCCGTTGATGACGACCGTATCGGTGCAAAAGCCGGCGAAGGCGGGATCGCTCGGCAGGTTCTGGAGCCTTTCTCTCGTTTTCCCTTCGTACATTTCCCGCATGGCCCTGACCAGGACATCCGGACTTGAAGGGACGAAGGAATACTCTTCGAAATCCTGCAGCAGGCGGCCCAGGGCGATGAGAATCTGGTTCCAGGTGCTGATGGAACAGTCCCCAAACAGATACAGATCGTTGAGGGCCGGATACCCGTAGAACTCCATTTCGACGAACGGGTTTCCGACATGCAGGTTGTAGTCGAAAACGCGGGGAGCAACGTGCTGGAGACCTTTGGGCAGTTTCAGATACCACGTTATCTCCTCGATGAACTTCTTGGCGTGAGCGCTTGTTTTGCGCAGGATGCCGCGATCCTGGTCGATGCAGATGTGGTTGAAGAACCGCCGGCCGAGGAAAAACTGTTTCTTGGTCTTGTAATAGGTGTCCAGATGCCCGAAATCACCCCAATTGTCGATACGCTGAAACTCCTTCTCGCCGGAGGGAAGCCTGTTGAAATAGGCTACCAGCGCCCTGTAAAAGGGATCCAGTTGATGGGGATGCGCGTCGGCCAGTTGCTGCCTGAGTTCTTCGACGAAATCTCCGATGCGGCCGATCGAAAACGCGCCTATGAAGATCATCCAGTCCTGGGAGGGGCCTTCCTTGTCCGTATCCTTTTCGCGGATATCGCGAATGTTCTTCCGCTCATCGATCTTGAACGTCGTCCAACGAAAGGTGTCCGGAAGACTCGCGTATCCCACGGCGTTCGCCGCCGCGAGCGGGGTGTCGATAAACGTGTCGGCGAAATTGATGACCAGTTTTTCCGGCAGAGCGGGGAGTTTCTGAATAGCTGTAAATATTGTGTCGCCCAGGCTTCGCGTCAAGCCCACGTCCACCGCCTCGGCATGAAGGTCGGGATGGCGTTCCAGAAATCCGGAGACATGATCCGCCCCTTCGTGAACCGCAACCAGAACTTCGTATCCCGCCTTCACATACGGCTCTGCGATGTGCTGGAGAGCCGGCCTGCTGCCCAGCGGGACCATGCCGGACGCGATGCGCCCGAACTCCGTCTGAAGTTCGGGTGGAACGAAGCGGGCACTTGGAAGCAGGAGCAGATGTTTCACGATCGTTTTTTCCTGGCGGAGTTCAGGGAGTTCTTCCCAGCAGCGCCTGAATCTCTTCGTAGCTCAACCGGAGGAATTCGTCGGGGCGGATGGTCTGATCGTCGACGTAAAATCCCCCCTTGCCGGACCACGGCTTCCCCAAGTGGATTTCGTCATACGGGATGGCATGGCGGTCGAGCCATTCCATGGTGAATTTCCCGGTGTTTGCGACGATCAGACCCACGTTTCCGTCATAGGTCTGCATGTTCCGGGCGCTATAAAGAATGATATAGAATCCTCGCTCCTTGTATTCCCGAAGTTTGGCAACCACGTCCGGATAGGGTACAAGGTCGGAATACGACTGGTCGGGTTTTTTGACAGGGCAAAGCGTCCCGTCGATGTCGATGACGATGCAGCGTTCTCTGCAGATCACGAAATTGCTCCTTGTGCCGTGGGTGTTCCGAATGCCTCCGCTCGATCTTTCTCGAGAAGCGAACGAATGAAACGCCGTAACGGGTGATTCAGATACCGCTCGACCCGCTTGACCCCGTAGAGATGCCCGACATCGTAAGACGTTGAAGGATCGATGTCCAGAGCGGATTTTACCGCCGGCTTCTCGAGTGACCCTTTCCGATATATCTGCAGGAAGGCCCGAGCGAGCTTTTTCGCCTCACCGAGGGCTTTTTTATACCATTCCCCCGGCGAAGGGGGAATATACCCCGTTCTTCGGTAGTTTCTGTAAGCTTCTTTCAACGTCGCCTTCGAGAGAGTCTGACTTCGGATCAGTTCCACGACTTCGGGAACGATCTCGGGAAGGCCGATGAGCTCGCTGAAGACATACGGTCGCCCTATCCGGTTCGCAAGTTTTGCCGCGAGGGTGGGGTAATAGGTTTCCACCCGCTCGTAGTTCTCCGCCGGGACCGAGAAGTCGTAATGGCGATCGATGACGTCGACGATTTCCTGAAACATCTCCCTCCGGTAGAAGGTTCCCTCTGCTTGTGACGTCAGGATCTCCGACACGCCGAAATGCCTGCGGATATTTCGAAACGCTTCATCGCGAAAAACGCGGGGAGCAGCCACCCATGTTGAGTCAGGGGAGAGGACTCCCAGACCGCAGGCGGCGTCCAGATCTTTCATCCAGTCCGTTGCCCCACGCCTGACGAGCAGGTCGTTGCTCGAGTGGATGATGAAATGATCGAACTCGACCTTCCCGGCGGCAAAACGGAAGTTCGAATTATGAACATGGACGAAACTTCCCCAGCGCGACCATGTCGGCAGATGGTCGGGATTGACCAGGACGCCGTCCAGTTCGGTGAAATCCCGCTTGAACAGCCCCCAGAACGGCCAGACAAAGTTTCCGCTGACATGGAGAACGATCCAGGCATCCGGAAGGTAAAACCGGATATTGCGTATCTGATCGAGAATTACGTCCGGCTGTTCGTGAACCGGAATGGATACGCAGGCCTTCATGAAAATTGCCGCCTCGTTTCACGCTGAATGAAAAACAACGCTTGTGATGACGTGAGAAATATAGCAGGAACGGCATTTCCATGACAACTGAGGGAAATGCCGCGGAGCGTTTTTCGGCCGTCACATCCTGTATCTCACCTCGTTCGGCAAATCTGCCGATAGCAGATGTGAATAATCCTCGGACGAAAGGGGGTGGGGCCGGTGAAAGACTCCCTCAAGCTGTTCATGGGACTGTTGCTCCTCGGGCAATTGTTCCTGGTTGGGGCCGCCTCGAAAGACCAGGGAAAGAGCTCGGGGCCGTCGGAGAAGGCCGTCGTCGTCGCCATGTCCCCCATTGCGTCCGAAACGGCTCCCATCGAAGAAAAGAAGAGGGCTCCAAAACCGCCGATGACCGCGGCCGTGCCGTCGGAAGAGAAGCCTCTCAGGAAGCCTGTAACCCTCCTGGGCGTGACGCATCGTGCCGACGAGCCTTATCAGGCTCTGGACTTCGATTTTTCCGGCTCCATGTCTTTACAGGTGCCGACGAGATTAGGAAAACTCCTTCGCGTCCGCATCTCTCCGCCTCTGACGCCGATCGTCCCCGAAACGGAACGCAGCATCTCTGCGTTGTTCGAGTCGTTCCGCTATTTCAGCGCCCCGACCTATACGGAACTCGTTTTTGCAGGGAAGGGCGGATTCGGTGACCCCATCCTTGCCACGGGGCCGGTCGGCCTTCCGCGCCTGACGATTTTGTTCCGCGCCGGCGAAGGCGAGTTCCCCCTCGCGGGCGGTGAACAGCTGGCTCCCGGGGTGGTGTATTACACCGACCGTACGGCCACGAAAGCCGGCCCGGCCGACGCGCATATCCTCAGGGTCGATCCGCTGGCGAAGAATCTCGCCGTCTTCCCCGTCCTTGCGAATGAAGGGATCTGCCAGAAGGAGATTCTCTCCTCCATGGCGAAGCGCTACAAGGCGGTAGCCGGCATCAATGCCGCGTATTTCACCCACAACGGAGACCCGATCGGAACCCTGATCATCGATCGGCGCCTCATCAGTTCGCCGCTCTATGCGCGATCGGTGTTCGGCCTCGCACGCTCCGGCCAGCCTCTGTTCGGCAACCCGGATTTTTCGGGCACTCTCAGGATCGGCGGCCTCGCCGTTCCGATCGATGCCGTCAATCAGCCTCGGAACGGCGATCAGCTTGTGGTGTATACGCCGGAATATGCCCGCAGCACGCTGACGGACGAGGCTGGGGTCGAACTCGCCCTGATCAAGGGGCGGGTGATCGGTATCCATAAGGCCGACACGCTCATCCCGCCCGACGGCGTCGTGGTGTCGGCCGGCGGCGAAAAAGCCCGCTTGCTCGCGGGGGTCAGGCTGGCCCAGATGGTCAACCTCGACTATCAGGTCCTTCCCCCGTGGAGCGACGTTCAACACGCGGTCTGCGGCGGTCCGCGCCTGATGACGGACGGGCGCATCGACATCAACGGCCATGCCGAGAAGTTCGATGCTTCCATCCGGAACGGGCGGCATCCGAGGACGGCCGTCGCGCTCACAGCTACCGGAGATCTGCTGTTCATCGTCGTGGACGGGCGATCGAAACGCAGCGCCGGGATGACCCTGGCCGAACTGGCCGCCTATATCAAAAAACTCGGCGGATTACGCGCCATCAATCTCGATGGCGGCGGCTCCTCGTCAATGTTCATCCGTGACCGGATCGTGAACAGGCCCTCGGATGGAAAGGAACGGCCCATTTCCAATGGCATACTCGTTACGACACGCTGACGCGCGTTCCCTGCTCTCCTGCCGGCTGCTCGTGCTGCTGGCTGTTTTTGCCGTTATCGGCTCTCAGGGGATCGCGGCAGAGGAGATGTTGCTGCTCAGGGATCTGAAGGTCGGGATGAAAGGAATCGGCAAGACCGTTATCCACGGCCGGGAAATCGAAACCTTCAACGTCGAAGTGATGGGCATTCTCGCGAACAACAAGATCAACGAGAATGTCCTGATCAGCGGAAAGTCGATCCTGGTGCGCGTCGCCGGGAAAGTGATCGACGACGCCGGCGGCATCGCCGCCGGCATGAGCGGCAGCCCGATTTACATCAACAACAAGCTCGTCGGCGGCCTCAGTTCCGGGTGGGTCATGACCGATCACACCGTCGGACTCGTCACGCCGATCGAGGAGATGCTCGAAATCTGGGATTATCCCCTGATGACCAGCCGATCAGCCGATCCGGACGCCCCGGTACGCTGGAGTTGCTCCGAACCGATCCGCTTAGGCGGCAGAGAGATCCGGAGCATCATCGAGTGTGACGATCCCGAATCGCTTGGAAGGGATGTCGCCCAGGACGAAGCCGTGTTCATGCGCGCGGCGGCCCCCGTCGTCATTCAGGGACTGTGTGAGAAAGCCGTCGGCGTTTTGAACGGTCGGAACAGGAAATTCAAGATGGTGCCGGTGCCGGCGGGCGTGGGTCCGTTGCCCTCCCTGCCGGCAATCCCGAGCCAGGCTTCGGGCGCTTCCGGCATCTCCGATCCTCTCGAGCCCGGCTCGGCGATCGGCGTGCAGCTCGCTCGCGGCGACATCAATCTGACGACGCTCGGAACCCTCACATATCGCGATGGGAAGCGGATTCTGGGGTTCGCCCACCCCTTCATGAAGAAGGGGAACGTTTCGTTCCTGATGACGGGAGCGCATATCTATCACTGTTTCTCGAGCGTCGAAATGCCCTTCAAGATCGGCGCGCCGACCGACGTGCTCGGCATCATCACCCAGGATCGGGAAAAGGGCATCGCGGGCGAGGTCGGCCGCTTTCCCGCCATGATCCCGATCCAGATCGATGTGACGGACAAGGATCTCAAGCGAACGAGAAGCATCAATTTCCAGATCGTGCGCGATCCGGAAGTGCTGACCTCCGTTCTGGAATCGACCCTCGTTCAATCTATAGAGGGAGTTATAGATCGCGGCGGCGAAGGCACGGCGCTGATGGGGATCGCCCTCGAATGCACCGGCAGTTCCGGCCAGAAATACAATCTGCGCCGGGAGAACCTTTTTTACTCGCGGGACGACATCGTCGGATCGCTGATCGAAGAGGTGACCGGCTTGTTTGATACCCTGACCGGCAACGAGCTCGAAGAAGTCTGGCCGACCCGCCTGATGCTCAAAATCGAAGTCGAGAAGCGGCGCCGCACGATGACGGTCGAGAAGGTCGAGGTGAAGAACACCTCGATCACACCAGGCGGCATGCTCGAGGTGTGGGTCTCGATGCGGCCATACCGTGAAAAGAGCGTTGTTCGGAAAGTGCGGCTGCCGATTCCCCTCGAAATCGGCAAGGAGAATCTCACGCTGACCGTGTACGGGCTCACGATGAACCGGACGGACGAGGGCGTGTCGTCCGACGCACCGTCGAAAGACAGTGGCAAGACGGGTCGCGAGAAGGTCCGGCTCGAGGAGGCGGCGCATGACACCTTCGAAAGCTCGATTCGCTCCTGGGTGAGCGCACCGCGCAACTCGGATCTGGTGTTTCAGCTCGCCGTGGAGGGCGACGAATCGAAAAAAGTGAAGATCGACGGCAGAGACTTTCTCACCGAATCGACCAATCTGGTCGTGCTGGGACGGGTCGACAGCACGATCACCCTGAGCGAGGACTGAACCGTGATCCTTGTAAACCTGGCTCGCAGCTTCGTTGAACTGTTCGGGAACCTGTCGCTCCTGTTCCTCCAGTCGCTGTACTGGACGTTTCACAGCCTGCGGAACGGCAGATTCGGATTCGGCAATCTCATCGAGCAGATGTCCAGGATCGGCGTCGACTCGCTGCCGATGGTCATGATCACCGGCTTTTCGACGGGCGCCGTTCTCGTCGTCCAGATCGGGTATCAATTCACCCAGCTCGGCGCCGAGCGATACGTCGGCGGGGTCGTCAGTCTCGCGATGGCCCGCGAACTTGCGCCGATTCTCACCTCGATCGTCGTCGCGGGCCGCGTCGGATCGGCCATCGCGGCCGAGCTCGGCACCATGAAGATCACCGAGCAGATCGACGCGCTCGAGACGATGGCGACCAATCCCGTCGATTATCTCGTCGTGCCGCGGTTCTGGGGCTGCACGATCATGCTGTTCATGCTGACGATCTTCACGAACATCGTCGGCGCGATCGGCGGCTCGATCGTCGCGGTCTACCAGATCGGCCAGACTCTGACCACCTTCAGCGACTCGATCCTCCAGAATCTCAAGATCTACGACCTGATGGGCGGCCTGTTCAAAGCGATGGTGTTCGGCGCCCTGATCGGCATCATCGGCTGCTACAAGGGGTTCACGACCGAAGGCGGCGCCGAGGGCGTCGGCAAGAGCACCACGGGCGCCGTCGTGCTCGCGATCATGTTCATCCTCGCCGTCAACTACTTCCTGACCGTCGGCATCAATAATTTCAACATGGCATACCTGCAATGATCATCATCTCGAACCTGTCGAAAGCGTTCGGTCCCAAACGGGTGCTGAGCGGAATAAATCTAAAGATATACAAAGGCGAGTCGCTCGTGATTCTCGGCCCGTCGGGATGCGGCAAAAGCGTGCTCCTCAAGCATATCATCGGCCTGCTCAAGCCTGACGAGGGCCAGGTGCTCATCGACGGCGAGGACATCACGAACTTCAGCCAGATGCGCCTCGACGCTCTGCGTATGCGCATGGGCATGCTGTTCCAGTCGGCCGCCCTGTTCGACTCGCTCACGGTCGAGGAGAACATCGCGTTCGGCCTTCGCAAGCACACGAACCTCTCGAATCTCGCGATTCACCACATCGTCTCGGAAAAACTCGAGATGGTGGGATTGCCGGGTTCCAACAACCTCATGCCGAGCGAACTCTCGGGCGGCATGCGCAAGCGCGTCGGCCTCGCCCGCGCCATCGCGATGGAACCGGAGATCATTCTCTACGACGAGCCCACGACCGGTCTCGATCCGATCATGACGTCGGCGATCGACGAACTGCACCTCAGCCTGAAGAAACGACTGGGCGTCACCTCGATCGTCGTCACGCACGACCTCGGCTCCGCCTATCGGGTCTGCGACCGTCTGGCGCTGCATTACGGCGGCAAGATCGTCGCCATCGGCACGAAGGAAGAGATCATCAATTCCCCCGATCCTGTTGTCCAGCAATTCATCCGCGGCGAAGCCAAGGGTCCCATGACGCTCCTGTGAAGGCGAGGAAACAGCAATGAACTCAACATTCAAAGTCGGAATCATCACTCTCATCGCCACCTTCCTGCTGGTGTACATGGTGTTCATCATCGGGGACATCCAGCTGACGGAGCGCGGCTATCGCTTCTACGTGACCTTTTACTCGGTCAACGGCCTGAGTACCGGGGCTTCCGTCTCGATGGCCGGCGTCAAGATCGGCAAGGTCGAGACCATCGAGATTCGCGACGACCAGGTCGTCGTCAAGTGCTATATCCGTGAAAAACGCCATCGGATCCGGAATCGCAATACCTTCACGATCGGAACCGCCGGCCTGATGGGCGAAAAATTCATCGAAATCGTGCCGACCCGCGACCAGTCGGCCCCCTATGTCCAAAACGAAAGCGTCGTCGAGGGAACCGACCCGACACGCATGGAGGAACTGTTCGAGCAGGGAAACGAGCTGCTCAAGAAACTGCAGAGCCTGACCGCCTCGGCCAAGGATATCGTCGGCGATCCGGAACTGAAGCAGAGCACCCGCGCGATCTTCAAGAACGCCGAAACCGCCTCCAAAAACGTCAACAAGATCATCGAGTCGGTGCAGGATCGCACCGACAGGATCGTCGAGCATCTCGAGAACGTCCTCCGCAAGGTGGACGAGGAGGTCGACGCCAACCGCCAGTCGATCCGCGACATCGTGAACAACATGAAGGACTTCAGCAAGCGCATCGGCGAGATCTCGAGCGAAAACAGGGAAAGCCTCAAGGAAATCGTCGACAACGTGAAGACCGTGTCCGACCGCCTCGACAAGATGATCGAGGAACTCAACCGTGATCAGAAGCTGACGAACGACGTGAAGTCGACGGTCGAGTCGCTGCGCAAGGCCAGCGAAAACGCCAAGGAGATCACCCGCGAGGTGAAGGAGATCGTCACCGAGAAGGATATCCGCAGCAAGATCAAGACGGGCCTCGACGACGCGCACAAGATCGCCCAGGCCGTCGACAAGGTGTTTCTGAATATCAAGCAGACCCGCATCGACTTCAAGTATTTGCTTAGATATAATAAAGAAGAAGACACCTTCTTCAGCGACATCATGGTCGACATCTGGCCGAGCGAAAAGAGTTTCTACCGCGTCGGCGTCGAAGACATCGGCGGGGATCCGCTGTTCAACCTGATGGTCGCCCGCGACCCGCAACAGCGGCTGATCAAGCGTGCCGGCGTCATCAGCTCGAAGGTCGGCCTCGGTGTCGACTACCAGTGGGCGCAGGACATCAACTACAGCCTCGACGTTATCGACACCCGCGATCCGACCGTGCGCTTCACGAGCGGGTATGCGATCCGGCCGGGACTGAAGTTCCAGCTGCGGGTCGACGACGTGACCGACAAGAAGGACGTGAACTTCGCGATCGAATACAAGTTCTGACGAAGGGCGAGCCATGACCCTACTGAAAACGGACGGAAAGCCGCGTATCCTGATCGTCTCCACGGGAGGCACGATCACGATGGTGCGCGGGAGCGACGGCGGTCTCGCTCCGTGCTCCGATGCCGGAATGCTGCTGAACAAGGTACCCGAACTGCGGCAACTGGCGGAGATCGAGGTGCTTCCGCTGGTGAATCTCGACTCTACGAACCTCCAGCCCGCGTTCTGGCTGGATCTCGCGAAGGCGATCTACCGGCGGCTCGACGCGTGCGACGGCGTCGTGATCACGCACGGTACCGATACGCTCTGCTACACGGCCTCGGCCCTTGCGTTCATGCTGCAGGAACTGCCGAAGCCCGTCGTGATGACCGGTTCGCAGGTCCCTCTCGACGAGATCGGATCCGACGGTCGGGCGAACCTGATCAATGCTGTGCGCGTCGCGTGCGGCGACGTGGCGGAGGTGCTGGTCGTGTTCGGGGCGCTGGTGATCCGGGCGGCCCGGGCCAAAAAAACCTCGGCGTTCGATATGCAGGCGTTTACATCGGTGAATGCCCCTCCGGTGGGCACGATCGGCCTGACGATCCGAATGGACGACGGGCTACGCATGCGCGGAAAGCGCCGGGCCCTGCTGAGGGCGTTTTTGAATCCGGACGTGGCGATGCTCCCGGTGTATCCGGGCCTGAAGCCCGAGGTCGTGTCGCATCTCGTCGCGACCCACGCGGGACTCGTTCTCGAGGGATACGGCGCAGGGCATATTCCGAACGCGGAAGGGGCGTCCCTGGTTCCCGCGATCGCCGAAGCGACGGCGCGGCGCGTTCCCGTCGTCGTCTGCACCCAGTGCCTCGTCGGTTCGACCGAAATGGAACTGTACCAGGTCGGCAGGTCCGCGCTCCTGGCGGGGGCGATCCCGGCCATGGACATGACGCCTGAAACGGCCCTCGTCAAGCTCATGTGGGTGCTTGGCCAGACGGACGATCCGGCGACCGTCGGATCGCTCATGCAGAAGGCTTTTGCAGGAGAACTTCACGAGATCGCATGAACGGACGACGATGCCCCGAATGCGGGAATGAACTGCAGCGGCAGGCGGTGTTCTGCACGACCTGCGGAAGGGATCTCGCGTCGCTTCTCGATACCCGTCGTCACCGGACGCTGCTGTTCGGCACTCCCGTTTCGCTGGTGATCCTCGGAATCATGCTTGCCTGGGATATCGGCTGGGAGTCCCCGCTCGAATCCGGGGCCGACCTGGGCATGATTCTGGCTCTCGTCTACATCGGCGGCGCCGTAGGCCTATGGCTGGCCGCCGCGACTTCAGGCAGAGCTCCCGACATGATCTCGGCCTGGCGGGGAGGCGTCTATGCCGTTTCTCTGCTTCCGGTGACCGTCCTGATCGGAATGACTCTCGAACAGGCTATTCTTGGCAACGGACACCCCGGCATTACCCTTGCCGACGAACCGTATCTGATGCTGGGAATCGAGTTCTGCATATTTATAGCGTTCTATATTGCCGGTGTCGTCGGAGGTGTGAGTCGCCTTTCTCGGACGGAGATGCCGCCGATCGGGTTTCTTCCGGCGGCGGCCGATGGCGGCGAGCGCTCCCCGGGGCGCCAGGTCCCCTCGGGTTCTGCCGACGAAGGGCTGGCCGCGCTGATCGGGTATGGCAACGGCGTCGGCGCCTCGAGCCGGTCGCCGGGGATGGCCCGCCTGCTGGGGCTTGCCCTTTGTCTGGCTGCCCTGGGACTGGCGATACTCCCGGCTTCATCGAGGCTCGTCGTCCAGGCCCGGATCGCCGTGCTTCTCGGCCGGCACGAACGTGCGCTCGCCTGGACCAGGGACGCGCTGGCGAGAAGTCCTCAGGATGCCTCGGCCCATCATCTGCATGGGCTTCTACTGCTGGCCCGCGGGCGAGATGCCGACGAAAAGGCGGCAGGACTCGAGCATCTCCGGAAGGCGGTCCGGGCCGAGCCCCGGGCGGCCAGATACCATCTGGCGCTGGGCATGGAGCTGAACGGTCTCGGGCTCGCTTCCGAGGCTGTCCAGGCGGCATCGGAGGCCGTGAAACGGCATCCGGGCGAATATCGGCTGTGGATGCTGCTCGCCGACATTCTCACGTCCCAGGACAGGCGGAACGAGGCCGTCGACGCCTACAGAAAGGCGGTCGATCTCGAACCGCAGGATCCCGTTCTGCTGAACAACCTGGCGTTCACCCTTCTCGAACTCGATCGGGAGCCTGCGTTTGCGCTCGAGCTGGCCAAAAAATCCGTCGATCTCCAGCCCGGGTACGTCTTCAACCTGGACACGCTTGCCTGGGCTCTTCACAAGAACGGCCGATCGAATGAGGCCCTCGAAGTCATGTTTCGGATCAGGGAATCGGTGGCGACCCCCTCCGCGGAAATCGAGTTCCACAACGCCGTCATCTGTCGGGAAATGAACCTGCTCGATGCGCCGCGCGCCGTGTTCGAACGCATCGCGGCGCGACCGGACGCGAACGCCGTTCCCGGGCTGAAACGGCAGATCGAAGCGGTCCTCGCGACGTTGCCCGCGCAGGCGGAGGCCGCCGCAGGCCAGGCTTCGTCCACGGCGGCGCCGGCCGGCGCCGAAGGGCGGTGACGACATGAAACGTGCGTGCGGACTGATGCTTCTGATTGCCTCGGCCCTGCTGCTGTGGACGGGAAACGGGGAAGCCGCGCTCAACATCGACACGAGCTACGCAGGCCGGTATCGCGGCACCCCGCAGTATGAGAAGATGCTCGCGGATCTGCCGTTCGTGTATCAGGAAGCCCTCCAGAAGATCAAACGCTCGCTCGGCGTCCCCGTTCCGGACCGCCTCGAGGTGATCGTCGTGTTTTCGGACGAACTGACCCACAACGGCCTCAGGCTGCGGGGAAAGAGGCGTTCTGTCCAGTCCGCCGGCCGCAGGATCCTGCATTATATCTATCTCGATCTCGAATTCCTTGTCACCGGCCAGGCGACGCTGATCGAGGAGATGACCCACGAGTTGACGCATGCCGTCATGGCAGACGTCACCGGCCTTGCCACCTACGAGGGAATGCCGATGTGGATCAAGGAAGGGACGGCCGTGCATGCCGCCGACCAGGGGCTGGCCCGGATCAAGGCGCTGATGCGACGGGGATTCAGCCTGGCCCAGTTCAGCAACGAGGATGAAAGCGACGACGGCAATCCGATATCGCTGGAGCGATACGTCGAAAACTATTTGAAGGTGCAGTTCCTCCTGAAAACCTTCGGGAACGAGGCCCTGCACCGGTTCATCAACAGGCTTCTCGAAAGCGGGGACGTGGCGGCCGAACTCGATTCGTGCTTCAACGGCCTCTCGGAAGAGGTCATGACGAAGTATGCTAAAGATTATATAACGAAGACCCTCGTCGCGAACGCGCGGCCGAAACACGCCCGCGACCAGTTCCTTCAGGGCGTGAAATTCTTCGAGGAGGGCGAGTATCTCTCGGCTCGCCTCGCTCTCAACGATGCGCTCTACGGCGGCCTGAGCGAGGACGAGTTCCAGAAGGCCGCGTTCCTGCTGGCCGAGTGCTACATCCAGGAGCGGAACCCGCAGGCGGCGTTCACGTTCCTGCAGCGCGTTCGCCCGGATCCGAAGCGCATTCCCGTAGACCGATACCGGTTTCTGAACGCCTACACGCAATATGCGATGGGCCAGACGACCGAGGCGTATTTCGGCTTCAGATCCGCATTCGAGGGAACGAACAACGTCGCCGTGAAGGAGGGAGCTCTGTATTACCTGATCCGCATTCTGATCGAAGTCGGCAATCTCGAGGAGGCGAACCGCGTGCTGACGCACCTCCGGAGCGCCTTTCCCCGGAGCGCGTACGTGCCGCTGGCTGATGCCGTGTATGCGGCGGCCCGATGAAAATGTGGTGATAAATATAAATGCATAAGTATGCAAAATGTTCCGGCGCATGTCGTCTTCGTGCCATGAGGACAACGGAACATTCGGTGCCTGATATAAATAACGATGGATGTGAGGAAGACGCATGCTGAAAAAACTGGTGATTCGAATGATGGCTGTCGTGGTGATCGCGTCCGGGATCTCCGCGTGCTTCGCCCAGGGAGCCGGCCGGGCATACGAGGAGGCGATCAAGAGCCGCGCGACGGGAACCATCGAGGAAGTGACGGCGAAATTCATGGAAGCCGCGGAGCAAACTTCGGACAAGACGCAGAAAGGCTTCGTGCTGTCGAGCCTCGCCGAATTCCTGATGGAAAAAGAGGAATGGGCGTCGGCGGCGAATGTCTACCAGCGGGTGATGCGCGAGGGGGCCGACGCCAACATCCCCGGCGCCTGTTATGGAGCCGCACAGGCCTGGGTGATGATGGGCAATCATGACCATGCCAAAAAACTCTGCAAAATGCTGAAAGCGAAATATCCCGCGAGCGGCATCGAGGAGTTCGCCAACCAGATGAAAGCGGATGCGCCCGACAGCGTTCATGCGCTGCTGGCCGAGTATCTGGCGGAGTTTGAGGGAGTGACGGGAGAGGACGTCGATGTGACGGCCCTTCCGGGGGAGAAAGAGCCGGTGGCGGAAGTTCCTGCCCCGGGGGAGCCGGCGCCGGCTGCCGCTTCGACGAGCGAACCCGCTCCGGCCGTCCCGGTCGCCTCAGCTGCGGAACCGGTCGCAGAAGAGACTGCCGAGGCGGTTGTGGAAGAAAAAGGCGTGAGCGGGCAGCCCCGGATAACGCTTCAGTTTCGCGGATGGCAAAGCGATCTGTCCGGAAGAATGGAATCGAGAGGGATGAACCTGGATCTGGCGGATGAGACGAGCATCGACGAGCAGAACCGGTTCGCGATGAAGGCGGCCTGGAATATATCCAGGAGGAACCAGCTCCGGTTCGATTACATGCATTTCGATCACAGCGGCTTCCTGAAAAAGAACATGACGTTCGACAACCTCAATTACGGGTTCGGCGCGTTGCTGAATATCGAGGCGCGGTTCTTCGACGCCGGATTCGCTCGTCTGATCAGGGAAACCGGGGATGTGGCGTGGCGGATCCTGTTCGGCGGAAAGATGAGTCATGCGTTCATGCATGTCGAACAGCGGGTTTCCGGCGGTTTCAGGTCCGGCGAACTGAGCCAGGACTTCCCGATCCCGTACGTCGGCTTCGAAGGCCATGGAAAGATCAATGCGAACGCCGCCTTCAACGCGTCCCTGAAATACTTCACGGTGGAGCAGGGTGACACGGCGGGCGATCTGACCGATCTCGACATGGCTTTTCTGATCGGCCGGGATTACGCGAAGATGCCCTCCGAAACCGAGTGGTACGGCTCTCTCGGCTATCGATATTTCCTCCTTCGGGGGAGAACGGCCGATGAGACGGTGAAGGTCAGCTACGCGGGCCCCACGTTCGGCGTCGAAAGCAGGTTCTGAAGCTCAGGGGTGCTGAAAGGCGACGCCCCGGGCGGCAGTCGGTCAGACCGGTTGCCGCCCGGGGCGTTTTCCGTCGAAAACGGGCTGCCGCGCCCCGGCGCCGTTTGACAGTCCGGAATGGCCGTGTTAGGCTTCGGGTCTCGATTTGAACGAACTTTTCGACGCGGGGGAAGGTATGAAGACCAAACTGGAACAGGCTCTTGCGATGCTTCGCGGGAGGATCGCGACGCCGCCGGCCGTGGCCGTCGTGCTCGGCTCGGGACTGGGAAAATTCGCCGAAAAGGTCGAAGATCCGGTCGTGGTCGAGTATCGAGACATCCCGCATTTCCCCGTATCGACCGTGAAAGGCCACTCGGGCCGCCTCGTCTGCGGCCGCGTCGGCGGAAAGCAAGTCGCCGTCATGCAGGGCCGGTTCCATTACTACGAAGGTTACAGCATGGCCGAGGTCACCTTCCCGATCCGCGTTCTTCGAGGACTGGGGTGCGCCGACCTGATCATCACCAACGCCTCCGGCGGCCTGAACCGGACCTTCTCGGTCGGCGACCTGATGGTCATGACCGATCATATCAACCACATGGGCGACAACCCCCTTCGCGGAAAGAACGACGACAGCGTCGGGCCGCGGTTCCCGCCGATGCAGGGCGTATACACGCCGGAGTTGGTGAATCTGGCGATGAAAATCGGCCGCGAGATCGGGGCGCCGATGCAGAAGGGCGTTTACGTCGCCGTTTCCGGGCCAAACTACGAAACGGCCGCCGAACTTCGGGCGTTCAGGATCATAGGTGCGGACGCCGTCGGCATGTCGACGGTGCCCGAGGTGCTCGTCGCCGTGCATGGCGGATACAAGCGCATCTGCGGCATCAGCTGCGTGACCGATATGGCGACCGGTGAAGGCCACGAGAACGTGAACCATGAGGACGTGATTGCTGCGGCAGCCGCTGCACAGCCGTATTTCCTGGCGCTGGTCAGCGGCCTCATCGAACGCATGTGAGCATTCTCGACCGCCTCCAGGCGTTGTGCGAGCTGTTCGACCAGCTCACGCACAAGTTGTCCGACCCTGCCGTTCTCGCAAACCCCGCCGAGTTCCAGAAGATCGCGAAAAAGCGGGCCGAGATCGAGCCGATCACCGTCGCCGTCGCCGCCTATCACGATCTTCACAAACGTTTTACCGGGGCCGAGCAGATGGCCGCGTCCGAAAGCGATCCCGAACTCAGGGCTCTCGCCGGGGAAGAGGCTGCCGAGCTTCGACCGCAGATCGAGCGCATGGAAAAGCAGCTCCGCATGCTGCTCATTCCGAAAGACGCCGACGACGAGAAGAATCTCATCTGTGAAATTCGCGCGGGAGCTGGCGGTGACGAGGCGGCCCTGTTCGCGGGACAGCTGCATCGCATGTATGTGCGGTATGCGGACCGTCGCGGCTGGAAGACCGAGCTGCTCAGCATCAGCGAGACGGGAATCGGCGGCGTGAAAGAGGTCATTTTTTCCGTCCAGGGCGCCGGCGCCTACGGGCGCCTGAAGTTCGAAAGCGGCGTCCATCGCGTGCAACGGGTGCCGGCGACCGAGGCGTCGGGACGCATCCATACCTCGACGGTCACGGTCGCCGTGCTTCCGGAAGCCGAGGACGTCGACGTGAAGATCGACGAGCGGGAGCTGCGGATCGACGTATTCCGTTCCTCCGGGCCGGGCGGACAGAGCGTGAATACGACCGACTCGGCCGTTCGCGTCACCCATATACCTACCGGTATAGTCATCAGCTGCCAGGACGAGAAGAGCCAGCACAAGAACAAGGCCAAGGCCTTGCGCATTCTTCGGACGAAGCTGCTCGACAACGCCCGCGCCGAACAGGACAAGGCCCGCGCCGAAGACCGCCGCTCGCAGGTCGGAACCGGCGACCGGTCCGAGCGCATCCGCACCTACAATTTTCCGCAGCAGCGGCTGACCGACCATCGCATCGGGCTCACCCTGCACCGGCTCAGCGAGATCGTCGAGGGCGACATCGACGAGGTGATCGACGCCCTGATCGAGGCCGACAACCTGCGGAAACTCGAAGCGGAAGGCGCCGCCTCGCTTTGATTCTTCGATGCTGACGGTCCGGGATCTCCTCCGCGAGATCGTCGCCAGGCTCGAGGAGGCAGGCGTGTCGGAGCCGCGCCCCGGCGCTGCCCTGCTGCTTTCCGCCGTCATGAACGTGGAGCGTGGCCGCCTGCCGCTCATCTACCCGGAGCCGGCGAGCGACGACCAGATCGCTCGGGCCCGCGAATGGGCGGAGCGACGCTGCCGCAACGAGCCGATCCAGTACATTCTCGGAAGCTGGGAATTCGCAGGTCGCCGCGTCCTCGTCGGTCCCGGCGCGCTCATCCCGCGCCCGGAAACCGAGGAGTGGCTCGAACGGCTCGCTTCCCTCATCCGGACCGAAATTCCCGTGGGGCGGCGCTGGACGTTCGCGGATATCGGGACCGGGACGGGCATCATCGGCCTCACCCTCGCGGCCTGGTTTCCCGATGCCTCCGGCTGGCTGGTCGATCTCTCGCCCGACGCGCTCCGCTGGGCGGGAAAAAATATTGATATATGTACAATAGCGCGGGATCGCGTCGGACTCGTCCGGGGCGATCTCACCGATGCCCTGAACGCCGGCTCTCTCGATCTGCTGGTGTCGAATCCGCCCTACGTCGACCGGGACGATCTGCCCGGCCTGATGCCGGACGTCCGTGACTGGGAACCCCGTCTCGCTCTCGACGGCGGCGCCGAGGGGCTCGAGCCGTACCGCCGCCTTCTGGCCGATGCGGCCCGCGTGCTGAAGCCGGGCGGCCTGTTCGCCGTCGAACACGGCCACGGGCAGCGGAAGCGGATTCTGGAGATGCCGGCTCCCGGCCTCGGATTGCTCTCGGCATACGACGATGCCGCAGGCCTGGAGCGCTGTATCGTGTGGCGCAGGGAGTGAATGGAATGACGCATATCCTGACGATTTCGGATCTGCTCGGCAATGCCGCCGTCTGGAGCCGCTTCGTCGACGACATGAAAGCCGGCGCCGTCGCCGCGCTGCCGACGGACACTCTGTACGGCCTGGCTGCCGATGCCGACAGCGTCGAAGGAGTGAAGGCCATTTACCGGGCGAAGGGCAGGGGAGAGGAAAAGCCCCTGATTCTCTTTCTTCCCGACTCGACGGCGCTCGAAGGGCTTGGCGTTGCGCCGGACGGCCGTGTCCGGCGCGTTCTCGATGAGAACTGGCCGGGCGGCCTCACGGGTGTGTTCCCCATCGCAGGAAAGCCGCTCGCTGCCTTCGAATACCCGACCCTCGGCATTCGTGTGCCCGATCACGCCGACCTGCTCCGACTGCTCCGTACGTATCCTGGCCGGTTGCTGACGACGAGCGCCAACCGTTCGGGCGAAGCGCCGCTTTCCGATGCCGCTTCCATCGCCGATGTCTTTTCCGGGCGCGTGGCCTGGATCCTCGACGGCGGCCGTCTTGCGCCTTCCCTTCCCTCGACCGTCATCGACTTTTCCTCCTGGCCTCCGCGCGTGCTCAGGCAGGGAGCGGTGCGCCTGATTGTGGCGGAATGAGCCGGGGCGGCCGATGTCGCGATCTCGATCGGACGAACCCGTTCCGATACCGTCTGTTGCGATGTGGTAGAATACCAGCCGCACGAAACGCCGTATGAAGAACATCTCATTACAGAACAAACTGTTGATCCTGCTCGTCATCACGCTTCTCATTCCAGTCGTGGGAGCGAACGTCATCCTTTGGAAGGCGAAAATGGCGACGGAGCAGCGCAGTACCGTCCTGGCGATCAGGGCGCTTCCCGGCCAGGCCGAATCGAAGCTCGACGTGATCGAATACGTCGACTCGTCCCAGGAGAAACTCAAAAAGCTCGACGAGGGGCTGGGCCGGCTGGCCTGGTGGTCCAACGCCTACCTGATCGCCTCGATCGCCTTCATCCCGCTTGCCGTCTCGGTTTTCATGGGGTTCATCTCATACGTGCTCTCGCCGCTGAAGGATATCCTCGACCGACTCTCGCACTTCAAGAACGAAGACGTCGAGACGAAAGAAATAGACCTGCTCAACTGTGCAGCCGAATTCGACAGGTTTCTCGTCACCTCCCGCAACGTTCTCAGTGAAACGCGGGCCATCGCCAACGAACTCCGGGCCAAGCTCGAACCGCTCACGAACATGGTCGTCTTTTCCGACGAGAACGTCCGGGTCTTCTTCACCGACGTGCAGGAAATATCCCGAAGTTCAAATTATATAGCAAATACTCTTGAAAACACGACGGCCAGCATCCAGGAAGTCTCGACCTCGGCCCAGACCATCGCGGATCGTTCCCAGAAAGCCGCCCAGAACAGCGGCGAGGCGTCGGACGTCGCGACCAGCGGCGGAAAAGCCGTCACCGAGACGATCGGCACGATGGAGGCGGTCAAGGACGAGGTGCTCGCCCTCGAGGACGTCATCGAGAACCTCAACTCCGCCAGCATCCAGATCGGCGAAATCGTCAACACGATCACCAACATCGCCTACCAGACGAACCTTCTCGCCCTGAACGCCGCCATCGAGGCCGCTCGGGCCGGGGAACACGGCCAGGGATTCACCGTCGTCGCCGAAGAGGTGCGCAAGCTGGCCGAAGAGTCGGGCGAGGCCGCCGAAGATATCGGCAAGAAGGTCAAGGGGATGCTCGAGAAGACCGGCATGGCCGTCCAGACGATCAACAAGGGCACGGCCAAGGTCATCGAGGGCGTGAACGTCGCCAACGTCGCCGGCAACAACCTGACCCTCATCGTCTCCTCGGTCACGAACGTCAACGGCATGATCCGCGAGATCAGCGAAGCGAGCCGCGAACAGTCGGCGAATATCGATTCGCTCAGGCAGAGCATCGAGAGCATTTCCGGAGCGACGAAGATCACGTCGGAGGGAACGAAGCGCGTTGCCAGCGCCGTGAACGAACAGCTGAACTATATTCGCCAGTATGTGGCGACGACCAAGGAACTGCTGACGCTCGTCCAGTTGATGGGCGACATGCTCGACAAGTTCAACTACCACTGAGCCGGTCTTCCCCGTTCGCCCGAAAAGAATTTCGTCGTCCGGGGTCAGGATTTGGCTTCCTTCTGCCGATGATCTGACTGGAGGCTCATGATGTCCGATCGCCCCTTGCTGTCATTATCGTTTGACGAATTCGCCGCCGAACTCAAAAAACTCGGTCTGGAAGGCTTTCGCGCCCGGCAAGTCTGGGAATGGATCTTCCAGAAGCAGGTCTTCGAGTTTGACGCGATGACCAATATCTCGAAGGAAACGCGCGCCAAGCTCGCCGAGCGCTTCCCTTCGATCCTGCCCCGCGAGGCTCAGCGGCTCGTCGACCCCGATGGGACCGTCAAGATCGTGGCCGAGTTGTCTGACGGCGAACGCATCGAAGCGGTCGCCCTTCCCGACGATGAAGCCGACTCGCTGACGTTCTGCCTCTCGACGCAGGCCGGCTGTCCCGTGGGTTGCGTGTTCTGCAGGACCGGCGCCGGCGGTTTCCGACGCCATCTCACCCGTGACGAGATCATGCTGCAGGTGCTCATGCTCATCAGGGTCATGCGGCGCAAACCGACGAATATCGTGTTCATGGGCATGGGCGAGCCTTTCCTCAACCGACGGTCGCTGTTCGATGCCATCGACATGATGACGGATTCCAAGGGACTCGGGCTGGCCTCGCGGCGGCTGACGATCTCGACATCGGGCGTCGTGGACGGCATTCTCGAGCTGGCCGACCGGCCCGGCGAAGTGAACCTGGCGATTTCCCTGCACGCCGCCGACGACGAGACGCGCAGCCGGCTGGTGCCACTCAACCGGAAATACCCGCTGGCGAAACTGCGCGAAGCGGTTGCAGCATACATCGAGCGGACAGGCAGACGGGTGACGTTCGAGGTCGTTCTGCTCAAGCAGGAGAACGATCAACTCAACGACGCGTTGAACCTCGTCTCGTTCTGCGAAGGGTTGTTGTGCCACGTGAACCTGCTTCGATTCAACGCATTTCCCGGATCGCCGTTCAGACCGGCTGACGAGGCCGCTGAAAAAGAGTTTCGGAAAGTGCTCAAGAAAGCGGGTGTGCCGGTCACGGTGCGCCGCTCGCGCGGGTCGACGATTCTGGCCGCATGCGGGCAGCTTTCCGGAAAGCAGGAGAAGTGACAGATGGCCAAGAAAAAATCCTGCCTCCTCATTCTGGTAAAAATGGTCCTGCTGATGAGTCTTCTCGTGGCCTTCCTCATCGCGGGGTTCTTCTACGCGAAGGACCGGCTGAACGAGTTCTTCAACAGGGGCGAAACCGTCGAGGTGCCGGATTTTCGGGGAAAACACCTGTTGGTTGTCTTCAAGGAAAAACCCGCCGATCTCATCATCGAGAAGCGCGATGAAAAGTTCGATCCCCGCTATCCCAAGGACTATGTTATCGCCCAATATCCCGATCCCGGCACCCGTGTGAAGCCGAACAAGAAAATCCTGCTGACCATATCGATGGGGAGCAAGATGGTCGCCGTGCCTGATCTCATCGACAAGAGCCCTCGCGAAGCCGAACTCGCCCTGCTCAACGCCCAGCTCAAGGAGGGGAGCCGCTCGTTCGTGGCCAGCTCCAGGATCCGGCGCGACCGGGTCATCACCCAGTCCCCTCTTCCCTCGAATGAATGCGAAACACAGGGAGGCGTCAACCTGCTGATCAGCCTCGGAACCGGCCAGAACCGGGTCCCGCTTCCCAACCTGACCGGAAAAACGCTTGCCGATGCGAAAACCAGCCTTCAGAGCTGGGGCTTGCGCGAAGGCAAGATCGTCTTCAGACGCGATCCGAACAAGCCCAAGCTTCAGGTCATCGCTACCAAACCGGTTCCGTATGAAGGGGTGACCGAGGGAATGGCCGTTGACTTGCTGGTCTCGAACGGCGCGGATCCCGAGACATCCTCGCCGGAAGAGTTCAAGCGGTTCGAACTCACAGACGTCGTTCCTTCCCTCGCACCGGCTCCCGCGCAGCCTGTGGCCGCGAAACCGGCCGGCAAGCCCGCCGCTGCTGCAGCGAAACCGTCCAAGGCACCGGATGCCCCGCCGCCGCCCCGCATCATCATGGCCGACGAACCCGAACCGGAAGTGCCGCCCGAGGCCCTGCCGCCGGCTTCTGCGGACCGGCCTGAAAGCGAAAAACCGGCAGCGCCCTCCGCAGACAATGCAACCGTGATGTTCGCCATGCCCGACGGCTTCATGCCCAAGGAAGTGAAATTCTTCCAGGTATCGCCCCAGGGCCGTCGCCAGGTCTACGCCGGCACGCACAAACCCCTCGACCAGATCAGGGTGGAGGTGCCCCGTATTCCGGGGAGCAAGGTCCAGATCTATATCAACGATGTGCCGATCGAGGACCGTCCCGTTCAGTAGCCGTTTTCCCGATGTGAAGCCAGCAGACCCGTGGAGGCAGACAGAGAGATGATTGGAAAAACCATAAACGGAAAATACGAAATTTGTCAGTCGCTTGCCGAAAGCCTCATGTACGAGGTCTACTCCGCTCTCGAGGTCGAGACGGGCATGCCCGTGGCGGTGAAACTTATGCGCGGAGAAATGGCGGAAAACCAGGAGCGGGTGAAGGCGTTCAGCGATGAAGTGCGCCTCGTCGCCGGCATCTCTCATCCGTCGATCGTCCCGGTGCTCGACTTCGATCTGTACGAGGGCCGCCCCTTCGCCGTGACCGAGTTCACCGAGGGAACGGACCTGCGCGAGTGCATTCACGCCGAGAAACCCCTGTCGTTTTTCGATGCCTGTCGCGCCGTCCAGCAGCTCGCCGTTCTTCTGCAGCATGCATGCGACCAGCGGGTTGCCGTTCGCTCGATCAAACTGTCGAACATCATCCGCACCAACACTGGACTCATCAAGGTCCTTTCCTTCTCCCTGCCACGCCTGCGACTGGTCGGCGTGGGCGCGGACGAGGCGGCCGGGATCCAGTCGGATCTCTACTTTCTCGGAACGACCCTATACGAGCTGATCGCCGGGGAGTCGCCGATGCGAAAACGTGGCGGGATCAACGAAGTCTGGGATGACAAGTTGCGCCAGGCTCTTCGGATCCGCCATTCCCAGCTGACGCCGGAACAGATCGAGATGGTCGCCGAGTTCGTCGAGAAGACCCTGACCCGCACTGTCAGGAACCGGTTTGTCGATCACGCGGCCTTTCTCGTAGGTCTGTCCGACCTGATGCACGTATCCGGTGATGCCGAACGTGTCGAACGCGAGATGAAGCGACGCAAACTTTCAACGGCGTCTGAAATAGTTGATGCTATAAATGGTCGGAGGGCTTCCGCCACCGTGACTGCGGCAGCTGCCGGGTCGGGAGCGATGGCGGCCGGAACATCGGGGCAGGGCCGGCAGTCCGTTGCAGCGACGGCGAGCGCAGCCGTGTCCTTCGTCGGTGCATCGGCCGGCCGGGCGGCGGACGAAGGGGTATCGTCCGTGCCGCTCAAGGCAATTCCTGGAGGGGTATCGATGACCGGTCGTGTCGGCCGCTGTGCCGGAACTGCCGCTCTCGCCGTGGCTTCCGATGCTGTCGAAACCCCCGCTTCGGCCCTTTGTCCTGCCGAGGAAATGCAGTTGCAGGGCGATATGGCGGCCGCGGCAAAACCCGTTCTGCGTCTCCTTCAGGGCGGCCGCGACAAAGCGCAGGGCCGTTCGGCCGGAAAAATCTGGCAGGGTGTAGAGGAACAGCCGTGGATCCGGCACCCCTATGCCGCGATCGGGATTGGCAGCTTTCTTCTCGCCCTCTTCGTCAGCCTGCTGATTTTCTGGTGAGCGGCGCATGAATCGCAAGATTTTAGTCGCTCCTTCCGTTCTTTCTGCCGATTTTTCCCGTCTGCACGAGGGTCTTGCCGCCATTGAGGCATCGGGGGCCCACTGGGTGCACCTCGACGTGATGGATGGCCATTTCGTGCCGAATCTCACGTTCGGTCCTCCGGTGATTTCCGCCCTGCGCCCTCATTCAAGCCTCCCGTTCGACGTGCACCTGATGATCGAAGCCCCACACCAGTGGCTGGCTGCCTATCGCCAGGCCGGCGCAGACCGCATCACGTTCCATCTCGAGGCGTGCCATCATTCTCAGCGGTATCTCGCCCAGATTCGCGAGCTGGGCGCTGCGTCTGGAATCTCCCTGAATCCGCAGACGCCGATCGATGGGCTCGAGTATCTGCTGGATGTCTGCGATCAGGTGCTGATCATGACGGTGAATCCGGGATTCGGTGGCCAGGCGATGATCGAACCGGTCATCGAAAAAATCGCGAAGCTCCGCAGGCTCATCGACGAGCGGGGTGCGAAGACCCTCATCGAGGTCGACGGAGGGGTCGACCGAAAATCAGCGCGAAAGATTATCGACGCCGGTGCCGATGTATTGGTTATGGGATCCGCTTTTTTCCGTGATTCGGACAAGTCGGGGCTCGTGCGGGATATCGCATCCCCCAGGACCTGAGACTCCCGAAATGCCCGCGCACGGTGCGCCAGGTTCCGGAATACGTCCGGATGGCGTGTGTGTGGAGGAGGTGCCATGCTCGAACGGCCGAAGGCTTTGCCTGAACTGCTCGCCTCGATGGAGGAGCAGTGCCGTGCCGTGCCTGGAGACCTGGGGCTGCTGCAGAAGCTCGGCCGCCTGTATGTTCGCCAGGGAGCCCTGAACGAGGCCGTCCGGACATATCGTCGTCTTCTTGCCCAGGATGCGTCACAGATTGCCGCCCTGATCGAACTCGGCCTCTGCCTCGCCCGCCTTGGAAATCACGACGAGGCGCGGTTTGCGCTTGAACGTGCCCAGGAGCTTCAGCCTCAGTCTCACTCCGTTTTTCTGGCCCTGGCCAAACTCCATGAACTCATGGGAAACCAGGAGCAGCAGGTCACGTTCATGATGCGTGCGGCAAATGCCGCTCCCGACCGTGCCGACATCCGCCTCGCTCTTGGCGAACTGCTCCGCCGTCACGGGGATTTCGCCGGTGCTGCCGCTCAGTATGAAAAGGCGATCGAGGCCGCTCCCGATCTCGAAGCGGCCAGGTTCGGCCTCGCCGTCATTCACATGCGCCGCGACCGTCTCAACGAGGCGATGGAGCAGTTCCGCCAGATCGTGACGCGGAATCCCAGCGCGCATGACGCTCATTTCAATCTCGGCCAGTGCCTCTTTCGCCAGGGAAAATACGCGCTGGCCGCCGTTTCACTGACATCCGCCCTGAGGGGCCTGCCTGAACATCCCTCGGTTCTGCTCCTTCTTGCACGCTGTCATCATCGGCTCGGCGATGTTGACCGGGCGCTGGTCATGATGGAGCGCCTTTCCGAACTCCAGCCCGACAACATTGAGCTTCTCGAGGAAATGTGCCGGCTGTATCGCCAGGTCGGTGAAGCCGATGCCGCGCGCGACATCTACTGCCGCCTTACCCGCCGGCATCCGGAGCGCGCCTCGTATGCGATGGAACTTGCGGAGATTCTGAAGGAAGAGCGTCGGTATGTCGAGGCGGCGAGCGTCTTGGAAACTATGTTCAAGCATCATCCCGGCCATCTCGAGGGACATCGCTTGCTGGGTGACATCCTCTTCGAACGGGGCCGCCTGAAATCGGCCCTCGAGGAATACCGCAAGACGCTCATGGTCATCGAGACGTTCGAGCCGGGCCTGCATGGGGCGGCCGCCGTCCTGCGCGCCCTGGGCGACACGAAGGGGGAGTTCGAGATGCTGAGCAGACTGCTGGCCTGCGGCGCCCCGCTTCCGACGGATCTTTTCAGGCTCGGTCAGTTGGAGCGCGAGCTCGGGATGCCGACGAGCCTCGAACGGTTCCGCCGCGTGTCGGAACTGGCCCCGGAAACCGATCTCGCCCGTGAAGCGGAATATTATATCCGCCACAATACCAAAGCGGCCTGATGCGTGTCGCTTCCTGGGATTGACTCCTGCAGAATGAAAATCAGCCGTTCGCTCTGAGCTTGTCGAAGTCTTTTCAGAGCCTGCCGAAGAGGGTGAGAACTTTTCGTGCTTCGACAGGCGGCTCGGCAGGAACGGAAACGCAACATTGGCTTTTGGTGCGCAGGAATCAACAGGACTCGTTCCCGCCGGATGTTTTGCTCGTTGTCGTCTGATCGAAACGGCACGGGTGCAGCACCCCCGACATAAGGAAATGATCGGCCAGGACGCAGGACGCCATCGCTTCGGCGATCGGGATCACCCGCGGTGTGAAATTCCTGTCGAACCTGCCCTGATAGGACATGGTCACTGCTTCGTGCCTCGCGACGTTCACGGTCTTCTGAGGTTTCTGGACCGTCGGCGTTGGCTTGACGGCGAGCCGGAAGACGATCTCGGTTCCGGTCGTGACACCACCGAGAATCCCTCCGCAATTATTTCCATCGATATATATATGCCCGTTGTCGTCGAAGAAGAACGGGTCGTTGTGCTCGCTGCCCGTGATGCCGGCGGCCTCGAAGCCGCGGCCCGTCTCGAGCCCCTTGACGCCGCCGATCGAGAGAAAGGCCCGGGCGAGGTCGGCCTGTAGTTTCCCGAAAACCGGCCGGCCGATGCCGGCGGGAACGCCCCGGATGCGTATTTCGATGACGCCGCCGGTGCTTTCTCCCTGCTCGCCGAGGGCGAGGGCCCTGGCTCGGGCCCGGGAAAGGCTTGCATCGTCGGTCACGGGCTCTCCGGCAAGTTCCGTGATCGAGCCGGAAAATCCGACGCCCACGCTGCCGATCAGCTTCCGCGCCACCGCGCCGGCCGCCAGGCGAGCGATGCACTCGCGGCCCGACGAACGGGAGCCGCCGCGGTAGTCGGTGTGACCGAATCGGCACAGCCACGTGAAGTCGGCGTGGCCGGGCCGGAGGGTGTCCCGGCCGGCTTCGTAGGAGAGCGGACGGGCGTCGTCGTTCCGGATGATGATCGAGATCGGCGTGCCGAGTGTTTTTCCCTCGAACACACCCGACAGGATCTCGAAACGGTTGCTTTCTCCGCGGGGTGTTCCGAGTTCGCGATCGGGCACATCCCGTTCCAGTTGGGCGCGAAGATCCGACGGATCAAGCGGCATGCCGGCCGGACAGCCGTCGATAACGGCTCCGAGGGCAGGGCCGTGTGATTCTCCCCAGGTGGTCACCCGAAAAAGCGTTCCAAAGCTGTTCGACATCGTTTCAGTCCTCTCCATGCCTGCATCGCGTCGGCTATCCGCGATGTCGTGCAATCCCTTTCCGCGACGACGGACGTTTCCAGCAAGCGGCCGTCTCGATGAATACGGAGGCTGCCTCATGCGCCCGGGCCGGGCTCATGGTAAAATCGCAGGGTTGATTGTAACAGACGAGTCCCGAAATACGGAAGAGCCGACATGAAGAGCGACATCGAACAGGCCGTCATAAAAGCGGTCGAGCATGCGACCCGGACCGGCCGGTTTTCCCCGGATGCTCGTACGCTCATTAGAGACCTGTTCGCGACGCTCCAGCCAAGCGACTGGCCCAGTTGGCTGCTCGAGTCGATCGCTGCCGTTCCCGGCGAGATCGAGTTCATCCAAGAGTGTCTCATCGCACAGGAGGAAGGTCTGAAGCGGCGGATCGCACGCGCGGCCCGCCCCGACAACGAGACGTTTTTCCGCATTCTCGTCCGCATCGGATCACCCCAGGCGATCGGCGAACCCGACATGCTGTTCCAGGCCGTGCAGGACGGGGACCCGCGGATCAGAGGTTTGGCATTGCTGCGGCTGGGTGAGTGTCGCTGCGACGGGATCGGCCAGATCATCCTCCGGGGGCTCGATGATCCAGACCCCTATGTGCGTAAATGTGCCGTGGAAGCCGTTTACATCAGCATCGGTGACCGCGGCACGAGCGCATGGGAGCGGGTGCTCGCTTCGGAACGGGACACCGAAGTGCGCGAGGCGGCCCTCGTCTGCCTTGTCCGATCCGGAGAACGGGGACGCGATGTCATGCGCCGGCTGAAGAAGAATCTCGCACCGCGCGAGACGGAATATATAGCCAAGAGTATATCGGTCTGATCACCAGCCCGGATTTCCGGACCATGCGCAGGCGGCGATGCCTGCGACGTTCCACACGAACATCGCGTATGTCGACTGTCTGACGGCGGATTCGTCGGATCTGGCGGCGAGAACTAGTATGATTGGCAACGCGGCCAGGTAGCCCATTCCGAGCTTCTGCGTGGAGAGAAGATTCACGACGGTTATTCCGAACCAGGCCACTGCCGACGACGCCGGATGCCGGTATCGCATGATGGCCCCCATGACGGCACCGCCGCCGAGTGCCGCTGCCCAGACAAGGGGCTGAATGGGAGCAACGGCGTATCCGAGGGCGAGTCGGTACGCAAGTGGCCAGAGAAAGGGGGCCGGTGCGGTGCATTCCCGCCGCAGATGCAGGATCGATACGATGAACCAGATCATCGACCATGCAGCGCCCACGACAAACGCGGCGTTCAGGCCGTTTGCCGCAAACGTGCTTCCAACGATGGCTGCCGCGGAAGCTTCGACCAGCGGATACTGCCACGAAATCGGCGCTTTGCAGTACCGGCATTTCCCGAGCAGCAGCAGCCAGCCGAACACGGGAATGAGATCGAGGGGCGACAGTTGATGTTTGCAATGGGGGCAGGACGACGGTGGAAACACGACCGACCGCCCTTCGGCCATCCGCAGGATAACTACGTTGCTGAAGCTGCCGAGCAGGCTGCCGAACAGCGCAAAGAAAAACGTGAGGAAGGGGAACAGCAGGTCTGGAGCAGCATGGGTGATTTCCGGCATGTGCAAAGGCTAGCACAGAGGACGCCGTGTTTGAAAGGGCGGTGAGGGAAAATCGACATGAAAAAAAGGGCGAAATTTCTTTCGCCCTTTTTTGTCGAACAGGATCATTTGGCTTCGATCTGGCCGTGAACGTTGCACTTGATCTTGCCTGCGCCGGTGAGATCGCCGGACGCGCCGTAGCTGCAACCAGCCTCGGGCTTGCTGATGCCGCCCTTCAGGTAGTTCGCGCTGGAAAGCTTGTTGATAATGGTGTCGGACATGCCCGTTTCCATATTCGGGGTATCCATGTTGTACATTTCGATGGCACCCAGGAGAACGCGCATATTCGCGTAACACGCCTTTTCGCGAGCCTGTTCGCGGGCTTTCCGGAAGTTCGGGATAGCGATAGCCGCCAGAATACCGATAATGGCAATAACGATCATAAGTTCAATCAGGGTGAAACCGCGTCGCTTCATCATAGTTTTCACCTCCTTTCTTTTTCTACTTCATCCAACCTAAGCGTACAAATGGAACGCCTGGATGTCAAGGTACGTCATAAACACGCGGCAGAAGCGGAGATCATCCCTTCAGCATGCGCTCGAGTTCCTTCGGATGCATGGTGTGGATCATCGCTTCTTCGAGCGTGATGTCTCCGCGCATGTACAGGTCGCGCAGGGATTGCTCGAAGGTGATCATCCCTTCGTTCTGACTCGTCTGCATGATTGTGTACAGCCCCGATATCTTCTGTTCGCGGATGCAGTTCGCGACGGCCGGGTTGCCTGTCAGGACCTCGCAGCAGACCACGCGCCCCTTGCCGCTGGCGATCGGAAGCAGCTGCTGGGCGACGACGGCGCGCAGCGTGAACGACAGCTGCGAGCGGATCTGCGGCTGTTGGTGCGGCGGGAAGATGTCGATGATGCGGTTGATGGTCTGGGCCGCATCGGTGGTGTGCAGGGTGCCGAAGACGAGGTGGCCCGTTTCGGCCATCGTCAGCGCCGTGCTCACGGTTTCGAGATCGCGCATTTCGCCGACGAGAATGACGTCAGGATCTTCGCGAAGGATGTGCCGCAGCGCTTCGCCGAACGAGTGAGTGTCGATGCCCAGCTCGCGCTGGTTGACGACCGACCGCTTGTGGTAATGCAGATACTCGATCGGATCTTCGACCGTGATGATGTGGCACCGCTGCTCTTCGTTGATGATGTTGATCAGGGAGGCGAGCGACGTCGATTTGCCCGAGCCGGTAGGGCCCGTGAACAGAACAAGCCCTTTATGGAGCTTGGTGAACTCGCGGATCTTCGCCGGAAGACGCAGCTCCTCAATGGTCGGAATCTTGGTGGGAATGACGCGGAACGCCGCCCCGATGCAGCCGCGCTGCTTGTAGACGTTGACGCGGAACCGGCCGAACCCGTGAACCGAGTAGGAAAGGTCGAGTTCGAGTTTCTCCTCGAACTCCTTCTGCTGCTCGGCCGTCAGCATGTTGTAGATGAGCGACCTCGTGTCCATAGGGGTCAGCACGTCCAGGTCGGTGGGAACGAGCTCGCCGTCGACTCGGATGACGGGCGGCGTGCCTACCGTGATATGAAGATCCGAGGCCTCGTTTTCTATGACCAGATTCAGAAGATCGTTGAGGACGAACATTCCCTGATGCTCCTATATGAGAGGACTTCTTTGCTATAGAATCAAAGATAGAAAATGCGGACGGTCAGTGCTCGCCCATCGTGACGCGGACGACTTCCTCGATCGAGGTGGTGCCCAGCAGAGCCTTGCGGAGAGCCGATTCGCGGAGGGACAGCATGCCCTCGTCGATCGCCTGCTTGCGGATATCGTCGGTGGAACCGCCGTTGAGAATGATGTCGCGCAGACGTTCCGACATGATCATGACCTCGTATACGCCGACGCGGCCCTTGTTCCCCGAATTGTTGCAGGTCTCGCAGCCCTTGCCCTTGTAGAACAGCATGTTCTTCTCGTTGATGTGGGGCAGTTCGAGGCGGCGCATCAGTTCGGGCGTGATGCCGAACTGGGAGATCTGTTCCGCGCGCGGCTTGATCTCGTATTTGCAGTCCTTGCAGATCTTGCGGACGAGACGCTGAGCCTGGACGAGAAGCACGGACGTGGTGACCATGAACGGCTCGATACCCATGTTCGTGATACGACCGATCGTCGAAGGGGCATCGTTCGTGTGCAGGGTCGAAAGAACCAGATGGCCCGTCATCGACGCCTTGATCGCGATTTCCGCCGTTTCGAAGTCGCGGATCTCGCCGACCATGATGATGTTCGGATCCTGGCGGAGGAAGGAGCGCAGGGCGGCCGCGAAGTTCAGGCCGATCTCGGGTTTGCACTGCACCTGGTTGATGCCGGGCAGCATGTATTCGACCGGATCTTCGGCCGTCATGATATTGCGGTCTATCGTATTCAGCGACGTGAGTGCCGAATACAGCGTCGTCGTTTTTCCCGAGCCCGTGGGGCCGGTGACCAGCGCGATGCCGTAGGGAGAGGAGATGCCTGCCTTGAACCGCTTCAGCGTCTCGGGCTCGAAGCCGAGATCCTCGAGGTTCACGCGCAACGACGTCTGGTCGAGAATGCGCATGACGATCTTCTCGCCCCAGATGACCGGCAGGATCGAGACGCGAAGGTCGATCATGCGGTTCGCCACCTTGATCTTGATGCGGCCGTCCTGGGGAAGGCGCTTTTCGGCGATGTTCAGCGACGACATGATCTTGATGCGCGACGTGATGGCCGCGGTCGCCTTCTTGGGCGGCGACATCGCCGTGAACAGGACGCCGTCCTGACGGTAGCGGATGCGGAGTTCTTTTTCGAACGGTTCGATGTGAATGTCGGAAACGCCGTTCTGGACGGCCTGCGAGATGACGAGGTTGCAGAGGCGGATGATCGGGGCGTCGTTCTCGCCGAGCTCGCCGAGCTGATCGAGATCGTCGCCGCCGCCGCCGCCCGCGTCGCCTTCCTTGCCGATATCGTCGAGTTCGCCCATCAGTTTGTCCTGCTGGGCGACGGCGCCGTAGGCGTCCTGCAGGGCCTTGTTGATGTCGCTCTGGGTCGCGACGACCGGCTTCACCATCAGGCCCGTCATCAGCTGGATGTCGTCGATCGCGATGATGTTCAGCGGGTCGACCATCGCCACGGTCAGCTTGTTTCCGACCTTGTTGATCGGGATCAGCATGTGCCGCTTGGCGATGTGCTCGGGAACGAGCTTCGCGATGACCGGGTCGATCAGGTAGTTCGAAAGGTCGATATACGGAATCTTGAGCTGCTTGGAAAGAATCTGGACGATGTCATGCTCGGTGACGAGATGCATTTCGACCAGCACGGCGCCCAGGCGCTTGCCGCTCTTCTTCTGGAGCGCGAGGGCCTGTTGCAGCTGTTCTTCGTTGATGAGGCCTTCGGAGATGAGCGCATCGCCCAGGCGCATCTTCTTCGCCGCATGCTGGATGTCAGTCATTCCTGCAGTTCCTTCCTATCCGCGGATGAGGTTCATGACGGCGCGCCGCATGACAGACTCGGGGGCCGGCTGCCCCGTGACGAGTTTGTATGCCGCCGCACCCTGACGAATCAGTATCTCGGAACCGTCGATGACGCGGGCCCCGGTATCCCGCGCGGCTTTCAGCAGGCGGGAGGAGGGCTCGTAGTTCAGGTCGATGTACACGGTTCTGGCTCCGTCGATTTCGTTCAGCACATCAAGGTGATCATCATGATGCCAGCCGAGAGGGGTGGCATTCACAATAATATCGGCACAATGAACGGCATCCGATAGGGATCTTTCCTCCCAGGACGTGGGGACCACGTCGGTTGTTCCGGTCGGGAAACACGTTTTCAGGCGCGATCGGGTCCGGTTGGCCCAATATACCACGGGAATCGCTCTTTGGCAAAAGGCCCAGAGAACCGCCCTGGCAGCCCCGCCGGCCCCGAGAAGAAGCGCCCGTTCGAACGGGGGAAGCCCGTTTTCAAGCAGATCGAAAAAGGAGTCCGCATCCGTATTGGCCCCCATGATTTCTCTCTCGTCGGGAAACCAGAGGGTGTTGACGGCCCCGATCGCGGCCGCAGCCCCGTGATAACGGGTGCAGAGGCGGAAGGCGGTTTCCTTGTGAGGCCTGGTGACGTTCAAGCCGCCGGCGCCGATGTCCCGGAGACCATGCACGGCCGACTCGAGACGGTCGGCGGTAACGGTGAAGGCGAGATACGCGGCATCGATTCCCGATGCCGCGAAGGCGGCGTTCCAAAGGGCCGGGCTGATGGAATGACCGACCGGATCTCCGAGGAGCCCGAATAATCGCGTGCGGGAGGTGATGTCCATTGACACGAAGGCCCCGGCGGGTGCCGGGGCCGGTGGGATGCTTAGGAGAAGCTTTTTACCGCTTCTTCCTCGGTTTCGAAAATCTCGAAGACCTTGGTGAGCCGGGTCAGCTCGAAGAGTTCCTGGACCGCCGGGGAGAGACGGATCAGCTTGAGGTCGCCCTTGGACTTTTTGACCTTCTTTAGGGTTGCCGCGACGACGCCGAGCCCCATGCTGTTCAGGTAGTTCACTTCCTGGAAATCCATGATCAGCTTGGATTGCCCCTCGGCGACGATCTGGTCGATCTTGTCCTTGAAATCGTTGACCGTTTCGGTACCGATCTCGCCGCGAAGTACGATAAGCATGACGCCGTCAGCCTTGGGCTTTAAGTCGATTTTCAATTCCATACGTTTCCTCCCGGGATGCTCAACTCCGAGCGTGACCACCTTACAGCATTTTCTTCGAAGATGCAACTTCGAAGAAGTTCGAAGTTGAAACCCGAGAAAGATGATCTAGGGACGGGTTTCAAACCCGCCCAGAGTCGCCCCCTTGAGATATTTTGCCCAAGACGAACCAAGGACGACCGGGATTGTTCCCGATCGTCCTTGAAAAAATCGTTGAATCCGGTTTCCGCCTCAGAACTGTTTCGAGGCCGACATACGGTGCGCCTCGCCGAGCGTCTCGTCGACGTACGAGTAGTCGAACCGCCACGTATCCAGCTTGAAGCTGGCGCCCAGCGTCAAGTCTCCTGCCTGGGTGCCCATACGGACCGCGGCATTGTCGTTCAGCCAATACTCGGTGCCAGCCCGGAACTTCGCGTCGAGGTCCTCGACCTTGTTCAGGTCGACGGCGACCGTCATGCGGTCGGACGTCTTGTAGGCGCCGCCGATCGTGGTGGTGATCGGAACGGTGTCGGAATGACCGCTGTCGGTGTCCCATTTGAGGCTTTCGCCGATGTCACGGATCGAAAGACCAACGGTACCCTTGTCGGTGGCCTTGTACAGGAAGCCGAGATCGATGCCCCAGCTGTCGGCCGAATTGGTGAACAGGTCCTGGTTCAGCCGTTTCACGTTCACGCCGCCGTACAGCTTGTCGGAGAGTTTGCGGGCGTATGTGCCGAACGTGGCCGACTCGGTGTCATCAAAATAACTGTAGATATACACAGGATTGCCGGGAACGTAGACGCCCGTTCCGGTCGTGTCGGGGTTCCCGCGGCCGTCGAGCGCCAGACGCGTTTCAGGAATGCCGTCGATACCGAACCGGATGTGCGACAGGGCGACCGTGTATTTCTTCTTCCCGTCCTTGTCCTTCATGACATGGGCGTAGTTGAGGAAGTTGTACGTGCGGTCGAGCGTCAGCTTGGCGTGCATGAAGGACGCTTCGGACTTTTCGAGCGTCGCGAGGCCGGCGGGGTTCCAGAACGCCGCCGTCGAGTCGTCGGCGATCGCCGTGAAAGCGCTGCCCATGCCGAGCGCGCGGGCGCCGACGCCCATCTTGAGAAACGCTCCGGCCCGACCGGCCGATTCTGCGAACGCCGGCGCGGTTGTCACTGCGGCCAGCGCCGTGAGGAGGAGAAGTTTGCGGATCATACTCATATGATTCCCCCTTGGCAAACGATGAGACTGCTCATCAACCCCTTTCGGCCAAAACCGTCGTTTCCCGAATGCTTTTTCGAAAATATTTTCAAAATCGCTCAACTCCGGTTCAATTCGGTATTCCCTGCATGTTGCAGGGGCGGGGTTGAACCCCGCCCCGTCACCGGCCGAAAAGAAAAACGCCCCGGCATTGCCTGGGCGCATTTGTGTAGTAATTAGTGTATATCAATCGGTAGCATATACCCCGAGCCGGACGAGCGTCTGGTAAATCTGGTCGGTCGGGCTGCCGGAAGCCGGGTCTTCCTGGTGGGCCTGGGTCAGGTGCGAGGCCGCGCTCGTCTTGTCCCCGGTCCAGAAGTAGCAGAACGCGAGCATGGCATGAACCTCCGCGTTGCTGATCCCGATCGGATGATCGACCCGGGGCGTGAACTTCGAACTCGTGCTCACGATGCCCGCGTTGCGGATCGCCTGAATTGCGTTCGGAAGACTGTTGGCCTCCCCGCGCTGAATGAGCGCGGCTGCGAGACCGATTTTCGACTCGTTGCTCAGCGAGGCACCCTGCGTGAACGCCGAGATGGCCGAACTGACGCCCGATGACTTCGTCAGCGACCAGCCGAGGCCGTTATAGGCCTCCGCCTTCTGACTTTCGGTGACGCCGGTCAGTGAGAGCACCTGGTTGAACTTGCCGATGGCGCTGCTGTAGGCGCCGTATTTGTAATCTTCCCAGGCCGAGGCGATCAGCGAGTCGGGATCGGTTTCCGTCGTTCCTCCGCCCCCGCCGCCTCCACCGCCAGTTCCCGGTGTCGGGATCTCGCCGGGAAGGGTGTAGCGACCGCTCCCTCCGCCCCCGCCGCCGCAGCCGCTGGCGACGAGAATGATACTGCCGATGATCATCAGAACCAGGAATTTTCTGTTCATGGCGGTTCTCCGTTCTACCTCAACACCGCGATCTTGTGGGTGACCTTGGTGGTCTTGCCCGTGTCAGGATCGCGAAGCTTGATCTTGGCGATATAAACCCCGTTTCCGACCTTCCGGCCGTCGCGGTTCCGCAGGTCCCAGGCCATGTCGACGACCCGGCGCGCGCCGTCGAGGCGCTTCACGACGCTCAACTCGCCCTCGCCCGCGACGCGGTCGCCCGAGATGTCGTAGATGACCACTTCGAGATCGTCCGTGTCGATGTCGTTGCGGTTCGTGGCGACGCGCAGAGTCGCGCGGCTGCGGGCCGGGTTCGGATACTGGACGATCTCGAACACCTGCAGCGCCGGCTGGACCTGGAACCGCACGGCGGGCAGCACGCGCTCGTTTCCGGCGATGTCCTTCGCCTTCAACACGATCGTGTGTTCGCCGTCGATCAGCCGGTCGAACGGCGTGAACGAGGCCTTCCCGGCATCCAGGGTGATCCGGCCGGATGTCTCGATCTCATCGATGAAGACCTTCACGCCGGCGTCGGTGATGCCCGAGCCCTCCTCGACGATGCTCCATTCGAACGTCGGTCGTTCGCTGCGGAGCGCCGTTCCCTGCTCGATCTTCGTCAGCATGCTTGCGCGCGGGGCCATCGTGTCGCGCAACAGGGCAAAGGTGCCGGCGCTGGAAACGGAAGCGTCGATGCGACCGTTCTTCACGACCGCCTCCACCGCCGCCCATTTCCCGTCGTCGGAGGCTTTATACAGTCCCGAACCGGCCGGAAGGACGCCGCCGGGTAATGCCATGGAAACCTTATAGGAACTGGAGAGCCGACCTGTCGGGATCGTTACCGTGTAGCCGACCTGCACCGGGCTCAGCTCTTCGGAAGCCTCCCCGCCGACCGTTGCGAATCTCAGCGATTGCTTGTCGGCCGTCGGCATGCCCGCCAGGAACGACGGACGGATGCCGCCGCGGACCGAAGCCGTCGCGGCCTGCTTCGAGAGCGGCGTCGGGATGACGGCGACGATGCTGTCTGCCTTCAGACTGCCCGGCGCGAACTCGGCTGTGAACGCCTTGTCCGGCGTGCTGACCGAGGCGAGAACGTTTGCGTTGACGTAGGCTGTGGCGAAGCTGACGGTCTCGACCGCCTTGTTGCCGGACATGTCGGTCGCCGTGACCTTGATCGAGGCCGTGCCGGCCTTGGCGAGGTGGACGCCGCCCATGTACAGTTTCGGATTGCTGCTGCTGCCCTGGAGCTTGATCGTCTGGGCCGTACCGCCGTCCTGGCTGACCGCCGCCGTCGGCGCTTCCGACAGCGTCTCGTTGCTCTGGACCACGATCGTGATGTCGAGCGGGTTCGCCGGGTTGCTGAAGACGAAGATGTTGTCGCGGATCGCCGGCGGAGTCACGTCGCGGCCCTCAAACTCGACGGACTGGGTCGTGACGACGTTTCCGATCGTGTCGCTGATGTTCCGGGCCGTCAGCGAATACAGGATTCCTTCCTTGATATGCGCGGTAGAGAGGGCTTTCAGGCGCACCGACCGGTTGTCGGCCCGCACGAAGATCCGGCTCGGGTCGAGATCGACCGTCGCCCCCGATGCCGTCAGCGTGTAGTTCGACAACGTGGTCGCCGTGGTCGCGTTCACGACCTCGTCGAACACGACGTTGAACTCCTGGGCGTTGGCCACGCCGTCGAACGTCACCTGTGACAGCTGCGGACCCCGGCCGTCGGCGGTGAACGTGAGGCTCTGCGGCGTCTCGAACTGGTATCCGTCGAGACTCGTGGCGCTTGCGACAATCATTGTATAGGTTGTGCTATGTGTGAAAACCGATCCGAAGGTGAGGGTGACCGTCTTCCCGTTGGCATTGGCCGACGTCGGATACACACCGGGATCGACTCCGGGATTCGTCGAGAGAACATACTGCCCATTATTTGCCGTTTCGGCCCGCGTCGGATCGACGTCGTGCGAGAATGTCAGCAGGAGGGTCGTCGGACTGGTCTGCTTCACGGCTGTGAACTTGAAGTCCGACGTGATGACGTCGAGAGGAACGGAATAGACCGTTCCGCCGTTCACGCCCTGGTTTTCGGCCCTGTCGATCACCGTGATCTGATACTGGCCTTCGCCGACATATTCCGAACTGGGCGGGGCCTTCTTGCCGTCCCACGTGACGCTGTAATTGGCGCCGGTCGGAGGAGGCAGCTCGAGATCGCGAATGATCGTCGAACCTTGCTTGATGCGTATATAGGCCGGACCGCTGCTGACGTCGGGAACGTCATCCGTCGTCAGGAATATGACCAGGCTGTCAACGCGGGGATTATACCTGTTTGTCACGGGCTGGCCGCCCGTCAGGGCCATGCTGATGCTGGCGATGTTCGGCCCGACGGTATCGATGAACAGGCGCGTAAATGGCGTGGCGAGAATGTTGCCGGCGGCATCTGCGAGGTGCAGCCAGTATTCGCCGTCGAGCAGGAAGGCGCTGTTGTCGGTCGTGCGTCCGCTGAACGAGAGGGTTTTTCCGCTCGGACTCAGGGGCGACATCGCATACGTCTGGGTGGCGGTGCTCTGGGCGGCATCCAGCGGAATCGTGCGCAGATAGACGGCGCCTCCGTCGACCGCACCGATGGCGTCGATTTTCACATATGAATGAATCTGCGGATTGAAGAAGGTCATCGTGTCGCCGGTGCGTGCGGGACCTCCGTGACTGATCTTCCACTGCGACATCTGGGGAGCCTTCGAGTCGTAGACGAGTGTGCCTCTGATGCTGGCTTCATTGAAGAAATTGTCGTAGACGCGCAGTTCGTAGGTATACCGACCGTCGATCGGCTGGGCATCGGTCGTCTTCTGGCGGCCGTCCCAGGTCACCACGCCGACGAGTCCGTCGCCCGTGACGGTGGGCGTGAACGACCGGCTGGCCACGGTGACGCCGTTCTGGACCAGGTGCAGCCAGTAGGGATCGCCTGCGGTTCCGGTCGAGAAGAAGACACTGATTGTCGCGAGGTTGCCGGCCTGACCGGTCAGGGTCGCAAAGGGGCTGTAATCCAAGCCGATGCCGCTCTTCCCGGTTGTTTCCTGCGATGATCTGACCTCATACTTGGCGAGGACGGGGCCTTTTGCCCTGATCGTGACGGTTCCGGTTCCCGTGCTGGTGGTTGCGTAGGCGTTGCCGGCCTCGTCGAGGGCCGATGAGACGTAGAACTGGAAGGTGCCTTCGATGCCGCTGATGGCCTGCGCGTTCACGAACCGGAACGAGCGGTTCGCGGGTCCATCGACGGCCCCGGTGCACTTCAGGGTGATCGAGGAGCCGCCGCTCTTGAGGTAGGCGCTGGGGAGATACCCGACTTCGGCGTTCATCGCCTCGTCGAATGTCAGCGTGAAGGAGGCCGCTTCGGCGGCTGTGATGCCGAGGGTGGCGTTGTTCGGATCGATCTGGGCGAGCTTCGGCGGCTGGTTGTCGACTACGAACGTCCGGCTTGCGGTTCCCGCGAAGCCGTCGGCCGAGGTCGATTTCATCGACAGATCGAAGACCTGGGTCGCGTTTTCGGTATGGGTGACACCGGTCGGTTCGAAGAGATCGCGGAAGTTCGAGACCACGACGGTGCAGGATGCGCGCTGCAGGGCGCCGTTGGCGAACGCGTTCGAGTTCTGGAACTTGGCGACCGTCCGCGAGATGGCATCCATCTGATGCGTCGTCCAGCCGATGAAGGTCGCCTGATCGATCAGGCCGTTCGACGGATCGCGCAGTTCGAGTTTCGGCGTGATGCTCTGGTCGATCGGAAGGCGCAGGTTGTTGCTGATCGTCGCGGTTTCGAACGCGACTTCATAGGTCAGGCCGCCCGCGACCGGGCCCTTCACGAGCTGGATGTTGGTATTGCTCGGATGGTTCGCCACGACCGGCGCCACCGCGACGGAGAAGATCCTGGGCGGTTGCGCCGACGTGCCGGTCGGGTCGAAGGTGATCGGCTTGGCCGTGTTGTCGGCATTTTTATAACTGGCTGATTCGTTCCCCCACAGGTCGACGAAGGAGCCCTGCTCGCAGGCGATATACAACTGCCTGTTCCCCCAGGAAAGGATGGTCTGCAGAGCGCTTTCGTTGAGAGGGATCGCTACCGTCGTCGAGGCATACTGCGGATTCAATCCGTTGAACTGGGCATAGTCGACGTAGGCGGACGTCAGCGGGAAAGAGCCGCCGGTGAGATTGGCGTTCTTCGCGAGATAGATCTTCTGGAAGCTGACGGGCGAGGTGCAGGGCAGGATGACGCGATTCGCGTCCGACGTGAAGTTGTCGGTGTAGAGGCGTGCCCGGCGCGAGGTCGCCGCGTTGAAATCGATCTTCAGCAGGGTCTGCGTCCCGCTCGAGGTGAGCGAGGCGGTGTTGATCGAGAACATCGAGTTGAGCGGCGTCATCACGGCCATGGTTGCGACGGACGGCGCGATCCCCTGAATGCGGTTTCCTTCCTGATCTCGGATCAGCGGCGGAACCGTGTTCGGAATGTTGAAGTTCGTGTTGGTGGGCAGCGGATCGTTGACGGCCAGGTTGATGAACCCCGCCGTCTTCGTATACTGGAGTGCGAGCCAGTCGATCGTTTCCGGAGCGAGTTTCAGGGTGACGACCCGGGACGTCGAGAAGTCCATGTTGATCGTTTCACTGCTTACGGACTGGCGGAACCGGTACCGGTTCGCGTAATCCTCCTGGTTGAAACCGCGGTTTCGCCAGATGGCGAGCTGTTCCAGGGTGGTCGTATCGATCGTGTTGAGGTTCATGTCCTTGTCGAAATTCAGGGCGAGGGTGGCATCCGTTTCCGAATTGATGACGCACGAACCGCCGACCAGTTTCGGCCTGGTCGTATAGGTGCTGGGAATGGTGATGCGGGTCGTGGATGCGCGCGGTAGAGGCACGATCCAGTTGCCGGCCAGGTCGCGGCCGATAAACGCGTCACGCGCGCCTTCCGGAGCTTCCCCGGAAACCGTGTCCTCGAGATGGCCCATGGCGATGTAGAGCGTCGTACTGCCCCAGTCCGCGATTTTCGCCTGCGTCGAGGAGGACACGAAAATGTCGATGATGTTCGAGTCGTTCATGGTCGAGACCAGGTCGTCCGCCGTGAGATTCAGCGCGCTCGGATTGTTGCCGACGGTGTTCGCCTGGGTCAGGTTGCCCGTTTTTCCCACGCGAATGAAGGTCGGGTTGAACGTGGTCGGATTCAGCTTGATGGTCTCGCTGAACCTCAGCGACAGCAGGAATCCGTCATACGTCGCTTCCATGAGGCGCGGCCTCGTTGTGTCGATCGCCACGTCGGCGGTCGTCTGCGCCCTGTTGCCGGCGTTGTCGCGGACGTGGATGTTGAACGTCAGCGTCGCGAGATCCATCACGGCGGTCGCGATCGAGTAGCCCGGCAGAGTAGTATAACGAATGTTATTGAATGTGCCGGCGAGGGAGGAAAGGCTGTAGGTCGATGTCCCCTGAATGGGTGACAGGTCGATCCAGGCCATGTCGCCCATGGCCGTCGGCGACATGGTGACCGATGCGATCAGACGGTCGGCCGGGATGCCGTCGCCTGAAGTTTCATACCCGTCGCCGACGTTCGCATATCTGACTTCCGGCTGGTCGGGGCTCGCGAACGGGCTGGTGTTGTTCACCGTGATGGCGGCCGATTCGATGACCGGCGGGGTGTTGTCGACGGTGAACGTCGATGGCTGGGTCCGGGCCGCGTAGTTCGCCGCATCGTCGTTGACGATGACCGTCGCGTCGATGAAACCGCCCACTTCCGGCCAGTTCTGCATCGTCGCTGTCGCGACGCTGAAGTTCGCGGACCAGATCTGGGATGTGCCGACGCGGGTCAGCGGAACGGACAGGAACGGGTTCGGGTTCCCGGTGAGGGCGATCTTCGCCGTTACGGAGGCCGGCGAATAATAGTCCGGGAAATTGTTGATCTCCGCCCAGACGCTCAGGATATCGCCGATGTTCACGAGGCCGGAGGCGACGTTGTCGCCGTTTTCGCTCACGATATCGAGACCCTGGCTCTGGATGGTCGGGATCTGGGTGTCGATGCCGAACTTCGAGAGGGGGTTACACTGCATCGTGGCCGAGGCCATGACGATCGAGTTGACGTCGGGGTGCAGAACCCGGACGGCGAAGCTGGCCGTCGGGATGTCGAAACTGCCGGCTTCGACAGTATATGATGCGCTATAGACATAGTTGCCGCCTCCGCTGATGGAAGAACGGTAGGTCAGCGGATACCAGTAGGTGTTGATGTCGCCGTCGGCGTAGGCAAGGTCAAAATCGTCATCCGTGCTGCTGACGATGGAGCGGATATCGACGAGGACCGTCGCCGGCGGCGAATTGGCCGTGTTGTAGACCGTGCCGAGAACCGCCGTGAAGGTCAGTTCATCGCCGGTCGGCGCATTGTAACCGTTCGGCGGGTTCGCGATCCTGTTTGGATACCCCGTTGGAATGCGGTCCTGGGAGAGTTCGACGCGCGTCGACGGATACGATTTGAACGTGGGCACGCGCGAAAGGAACCGCACGCTGTTGGTGTAGCCGTAGGTCATGTTGGCCGAACTGTCGTATGCCAGGATCGTCAGCGATGCCGTCGTGCCAAGGCCCGACGGAACGGTCCAGTCGTAGGAATACTCGTTCGGGCCGCCCGTCGGCGGGAAGAGGGTCGGCGATGGCGGCGTCAGGCCGTTGTCGTAATACAGGTTCGTGAAGTCGATCATCGGCAGAATGCCGTCGTGGTTGTTGACGCGAACCTTGATTCTCAGGACGTCACCTTCGTTGGCCTCGTTGAGCCTCCCGTTGTCGACGACGAAGCTGATCGGGTAGACGATCAGGGTCGGCGGCAGGTTGTCGACCATGATGGCCGGCGAACTCTGGGTCGTGATCTCGTTCCCGTTCCGGTCGGTAAGCTTGATGGAAAAATTCACCGACTGCCTGTTGGTCGTGCCGGGGATTGGCATGAACTCCTGCGTGAACGTCCAGCCCCCCGTCACGGCGGTCGGCGTCATCTGAAACTCGGTGTTCTGAATGCCGAGCGGCGTCAGGTCGACGGTCAGGGTGCCCAGATCGTTCGCGGCGCCGGTCACCCTCACGGTAAGCCGCACTGAGTCGGTCGAAACGATCGGATACGTCGTATACACGCCGTCGAGGTCGACGATCGTATTCGCATTGTTATCGAACGTCTGGGACGCGATGAACGAGGTGATCGTCAGCGGCTGGTTGTCGACGTAGATGGTCTCGGGAGCGGTCATCTGGGCGCGGTTTCCGGCGTCGTCCGTCAGCTCGACGGTGAACGTCGTCCAGGCGCCGTTTGTGGTGCCGGCCGCGACCGTGTGCGTATAGCCGAACAGGCCGTCGCCCGCGCCGCCGTCGTCGTGAACGCCGTCGTCATACAGGGTCTGTGCGGCCGCGCCGCCGAGCGACGTGAGATTCACCTTCGGCGTGCCGTTGTCGAGACGGGTCAATTCTATATTGGCAGTAATAGTTACCTTGTCGCCGATGTTGGCGCAGGTCGAACTGCCGACGAGGTCCTGGAACGTGGCGTTGGCCGAGTAGATCACCGGCATGACGCAGTCTACCGTCGCCGCCGACGAGAGAGAGCTCATCGTGTTGCCGGCCTTGTCCGTCACGAGGGCTTTGAAGACGTAGCCGGCCTGCTCGAGCGAGGTGCCGGTGGCGTTCACGGTGGTGTAATACCGCTTGAGGGCAGGGTCGTAGGTCATGATCGAGACGGAGGAGCTGCCGAGCATCGACAGATCGATGGTGCAGGTTCCGCCGTCGGGATCGTCGACCGGAACGCCGAATGCGTAGGTGTCGCCGACGTTCATCACCCCGACCTTGTTCACGTCGGTGAGCGTCGTGATCGTCATCGGCCCGACGACGGGACTGTAGTTGTCGATCGGGATACTGACGTTCCGTCCGTCGGTGTTCGCGGCGTTATCCGTTGCGGTGAAGGAGAACGAACGCGTGTTGTTCACGGTTCCGGCGGGAACGGTCATCTGGTAGGTGTATTCCCCGCCGTCGAACGTCAAAGCCTGGTTGGCGCTCCCGCCCAGAGCGGTCAGGTTCACCGTCACCGTTTCGGAATCATGGGGCGTCGTGAGCGTCGAGCCGGCAAGCGTCGCCTTGAACGTGAGAACGTCGTTCGCCCGGACGTAGGGGTGGGTGCTCGACAGGTCCGGCTGGACCGTGTAGGTGGCAAGAGTGAAGGCGGGAGGATCGTTGTCGATGGACAGGGAGGGAGAATTGATCTGCACGACATTTCCCGCGTTGTCCTTTGCCCATATGACGAACGAGCGGCTCGAGTCGATGACAGAATACCCGGAGACGGGTGCCAGAACCGTCTTTTCAAGACGATACGTCGAGCCTCCGGCACTGCTGAGCGTATCTGAAGCCAGGCCGCCGATGTTCCGGAAGTCGACCCAGACCTCCCCGCCGTCCGCGTTCGCGACGTTCACTTGGATCGCGATGGTGTCGTTCAGCTTTGCCGTCGCCAGACCGCTCGAGATCTTCGTCAACTGCGGACTGGAAAGAACCGGCGGCAGGTTGTCGACGTAGATGACCGGCATGGTGATCTGGTAGACGATATTTCCGCCGTTATCTTTTGCGGTGATCGTGAAGGCCCGCGGGGTGTAATCCTCCGAGGTCCCCTGGAAAATCTTGAAGTCGAGTCCGAACGTGGTCGTCGCCGGAGACGTCGGAATGATCTGGTTGGTGACGCCGCCGATTCCCGACACGTCGACGGTGAGCGTCACATCGGTGGGCAGGGTCTGCAGATCACCGGAAAAGCGGATCATGTCGTCGATGACGGCGACGTTCGAGGGCTTGACGTCCCCATTCTTGTCGATGATGGACACCATCGCGCTCTGGAACCCCGGGGCGATCGTGTCGTAGGCGAGGGCATTCGACCAGCCCTCGACCTCGTTGTCCGCGTCGTCTTTCGCGTAGACCTGGAACTGGAGCCAGTTCGTGTCTTCGAGGTTCGTGCCGGCCGTGACGGTGAACTGGTATTCGAAGGTCGCCGACGAGCCGACGGAACCGCTCTTCTTGGTGAGAACCGGCTTCGAGGTGCCGAACAGGATGCTCTGGGAAGCGGTGACCTTGTCGTTATCGTAGTTCGAGATGACGACCGTCAGCTTGACCTGGTCGCCGATCTTCACGACGGGATTTCCGGAAACGTTCACCGCCGTGACCGATTCGATCTCGGGTTCGCGGGTGTCGTAACTGATCGCCGCGGCGTAGGTCGACCTGTTGCCGGCGTCGTCGACCGCCAGGACGGAAAGGGTGTCGGCGATCCGTTCGCGGCCCGAAGGAAGCACTTGGTTGAACGTATAGACGCCGACCCCAGTCGGCCCGGAGAGAGGAACGTTGGTGCCGAGGCCGATCGTCGTTAGGTCGGCATACACGCGCATGCGGTTGCCGCCGGCGATACCGTCCTGATCGTCGAATTGAAGGGTGAAATACAGGGTGTCCCCCTTCTTGTAGATGCCGCCGGGGCCATGGGCATACGAGCTGGGAATCGTGATTCCGAGGGGGCAGTTCGGGGGCTGGACATCGACGGCGATGCCGTTACTCGAATCGAGAAAGCCGGTGTCATCGAAAAAACGGGGTCTGAACGAGGCCGTGTCGAGACTGCCTTTGGCGAGGGGGCCGTAGATGGAGCTGTAAAACGTCGACACGACATTCGCGAGGGTGAAATGAGAGTTCCCGAGGGTGCCTGCGTCGACATAGGGGGTGTCGCCCGCGGTCACGTTGGAACTGCGGCAGGACATGGTGATCGTGTCGCCGACGCCCGCGATCCCGTCGCCGTTGACATCCGACGTGAGGGTAAGGGTCGGGTTCGTCGGCGTGCCGAAGACCGTGCCGGCCACGGCCAGCAGGGCCAGCAGCGCCGGCACCCACCTGTTGGATGTTTTGCCCCGTCTGTGAATTCTCATATTCCAGCCCCTCCACGGTAAGAAACCGCGAAAATAGAATGATCCGGGTCAAATCATCGGCATCTTCAAGGGAAACGTAGAGTGGCCGGAGAGAAAAAAGAGAAAACACACCAGCTTCATCAAAGAGAACACAGACCTCACAGAGTTTTCACAGAGAAAACATTTTTAGAAAAAGCTATCTCTGTGAAGTCCTCGTGCCTTCGTGTTTTTTGTGCTGTTGAGTCTTGGGGAACGAAGCCAACCGTTCGCCCTGAGCTTGTCGAAGGGCGAGTGCATTCGTGCTTCGACAAGCTCAGCACGAACGGTATCGAGTATGCGGGTGAAAGTCGTTTTCCTTATAAGACGAGGAGTAAGGCTGTCGTGTCTTCCCTGTATTACTGGTTGACGCCGGGGATGCCGAGGGAGACGAGCAGGGCATGAATCTGGCCGACCGGCGAGCCGGCGGGCGTCGACGACGTCCAGACCGCGTTGATCTGGGCCGCGGCTGACGCGTTGTTCCCCGTCATGGCGAGCGCGTAGGCGTACATCGCGTGGATCTCGCCGTTGGTGATGCCGAGAGACGAGTGCTGAAGCGTGATCACGGTCGTCGGCACATCGGCGCCGGCCCGCGAGAAATAGGTCAGCGACTGCGTGTAACCGGCGCCGGTCGACAGCTGGACATAGGCGAAGGCCAAGCCGACCAGCGCCTCGGGCAGATTTCCCGCCTGCTGGAACTCGCTGATGCCCGAACTCATGCCGTAGTTCTTGGCCCGGGCCCATCCGAGTCCGTTATAGGCCTCGGCAACCTGGGCGGCGGTCGATGATGCGGAGTTGATGACGGCCTGGAACTTGTCCGCGGCGCTCGTGAAGTTCGTATATCCCATGTCCACCCATCCGTCGGAAAGATTCTCTTCAGGGGTGGGAGGCACGACGGGCGTCGTGCCGGTTGCCGTTCCCGTGCCTGTGCCCGTTCCGGTGCCGATGCCGGGACCGAGCGGATTCTCGCCGGGAAGCACCTGCCGGCCTCCGCCTCCGCCTCCGCCGCAGCCGGCCGAGATGAGGAGGCTGGTGGCGATGATCGTGAGGACGAACAGCTGGATATTGAACCGGCGGGCAGTGATGTCTTCCCGCCCAAATTTGCCTGAACCTGCGTTTCTGCTCATGTGTGATCTCCTGGATGGGCGGGCCGTCAGCGCAAGACCGCGATCTTGTGGATCTTCCTCACCTTGCGGTCCGGGTTGTCCGGATCGCGGACCGTGACGCGGGCCAGATACACGCCGTTCGCAACGGTTTCGTCGTCGTCGTTCCTGAGGTCCCAGACCAGGTCGTAGAGGAACCGCGCCGACGCTCCGGCCGCTTCACGGACCGGGCTGACGCCAGACAGTGTGCGCACCCGATGGCCGGCCGTGTCGTAGATGTCGATGTCGACCAGGTCGGGGTCGACGTCTCGCCTGTTGGCGCTGATCCTGATCGTCGACCGGATTCTCGCCGGGTTCGGGTAGATCGATATCTCACTGATGGACAGCGGAACCAGGACGTCGAATTTGACGGCCTGCGTGACGGTTTTGTTGCCGGCCGCGTCTTCCGCCTCGAAGACGAGTTCGTGGCTGCCGCCCGTTAGTTCCTCGAGCGGAATGAAGACGAACGTTCCGTCTTCGAGGAGCGTTACGGGCTGGGGGGACTCGCCGTCGATCCGCGCGACCAGGGAATCAAGGTTCAGGCCTGAACCGTATTCCTCGACCCTGCCTTCGAAGCGCGGTCTCGCCGCCGTCAGGGGTTTATCGGCAAAGAGTTTCGTCGTGATCGAGAGGCGCGGAGCCAAGGTGTCGCGCAGGAGGGCAAACGTGCCGGGGACGTTCCCGTCCGATCCGATCGTGCCGCTCGATTCGCGCCTTCCGACGGCCTGCCATGACTGGTCATCAGCCTGGCGGAAGAGCGCGATGCCGGGTTTGGCGATTCCCGGGGGCAGTGCAGCCGTCACGCTGAAACCGCTTCCGACCGAGGCTCGGGACATGCTGATCTCGTACGCGAGACCGATCGGAACGAGTTCCGATGCCTGGCTTGCCAGTTTCTCCGGCGATGCCGTCGCGGATCGCCGCAGGGATGCCGACAATTTCGGCTTGATGCCTGCCGTGATTGATGTATGTGATGCGATATATTCAAGCTCGTGCGGGAGGATCTTCACGAAGGTCTGGCTCTTGAGGCTCGTTCTGCCGAAAACGGCCGTCATCAGCCCGTCGGCCGACGAGAGACTTGCCGCGACGTTCGCGTTGACGGTGGCGATCGAGAACGTCAGGCTCTTCGTGCTGGAATTGCCGGCCGCATCTGTCGCGGTGACGGACAGAACAACGTAGCCGACGTTCGAGTTCAGATGGTATCCGGCCGTCCAGGTGAGAGGCTGTGCCTGGGTGAGGGCCACCGACACCGCGGTTCCCGTGCTCGGCGTGACCGTGAGGGCCGGAGAGCCGCCGTTGAGGAGCGTCTCGTTCGTCTTGACCGCGATGATGATGTCGCGTTCGTTGCCGGGATTCGAGAACGCTGCGAGCGTGATGACCGGCGGCGTCACGTCGGCCCCGCGGAAGGTGAACGAGGCGAGGTCGCCCGTGCTTCGATTCTGGAAGCGGTCTTCGACGCCGTTGACGGTGAGGGTGTAGGAGGTGCCTTCTGCGAGCGTCTCTGAGGCGGACGCTGTTACCGATAACCCGTCGGCCTGGAGTTGGAGGTGCGACAGGGTGAGCGTTCGCCCCGACGTCGTCAGCGCGTAGTTCGAGGCAGTCTCGGCCGTCGCTTTGGCCAATTGCTCGTCGAAGACGGCCTTGAACCAGTTCGGACCGGCAAGGCCGGTGAGTTTGATGTCCGAGAGGACCGGGCCCCGCGCATCAACGGCGGTGACCGTTGCGACGTTGCCTGGAGCCGCGATGGGAACGAGTTCGTCGCTGGTGATCGATCCCACGTTGACAGTGATAGGAACGTCCGCGCCGTGCGGCATGCCCGAGTCGAACGTGAGCCGCAGGAGCGTCGCGGTTCTGACCGAGAACGTCGCGACCGAGAGACCGTGCGGGACCGAGAAGTCGGCGTTCTGGATGCCGGCCTGGTCGAACGGCAGGCTGAACAACAGGTCGACGGTGCCGCTCGTGATTTCGGTCGCGCTGATGACGCGGAATCCGGCCGTCGTGACGTAAACCGTGACCGACTGTGCCGCGCGGTTGCCGGCATAATCTGTAGCAACAAGAATATAATTGTCGTCGGTGACCGGCTTGCCCGAACTGTTCATGCCGTCCCACGTCGCCTCGAAAATGGTTCCCGAGGCGATCAGGGGGAGCCGCCTGATCAGCCGGCTCCAGCGGTCGAGGACGTCGACCTGCCAGATGCCCGTCTCGGTCAGGGTTTCCGTCGTGGCGGTGACCTCGATCGTCAGACTCCCGATGGCGGGGGCGAAGCGGGTGACGGGGTTCCCGTTCAGTTTCAGGGCATACGTGGCAACGTCCGGCGCGGTCGAGTCGATGACGACGCGGCACGACCAGGTGGCGAGGCCGGCCGTCGGCGTTCCGACGTTGCCGGCGGCGTCGACGATATCGACGAGATAGACGCCGTCGGTCGCCTTCTGCATCGTGTTGCGACTCTCATACAGATTCCAGGAACTGCTCCACATGGTCGTTCCGGAGGTTGCAACCATTGAATATGTATCTGAAGATATATCCGTCCAGACCCGCAGTCTCGGAGCCTGCGCCTCGGCGGCCTGGAATCGGAAGGTCAGCGGGGCGTTCGTATACGTGGTGCCCGTGGCGGTCCTTCCGCCGAACACCGACGGCGCGCTCAGGATGACCGGAGCCGTCGCGTCCATCGTCCAGGTGGTCGTTTCCAGCGACGGGTTGCCGAACTGATCGAACAACCGCAGGGTGTAGGGATTACCGTTCGCCGGCACGGGACCGGTAGCGACATCCCAGGTGAAGGTGCCAATCGTGTTCGTGCCGTCCCACGCAAGCGTGACGGACGCGACGGTGACGTTGTTCTGGATGAAGTGCAGGAACGTTCCGCTTCCGGACGCCGTGGAGAGTGTGACGGTCAGCGTTGCCGCGTTCGGTGCGACGAGATGGCTGAACGGCTGGCCTGTGAAGGTTTCCGTTCCCGTCGTGAACTGCTGCGAGCGCGTGACAAACGAAAGAACGGTTGGGCCGCGCGCCTGAATCTCGAGCTGGAATGCGCCGTTCGACGTGATGGACGTGTTTCCCGCGTAATCGCGGGCGCCGCTGATGTTGTAGGAGTAAAGGCCCTGCGGGAAGGTCGCGACGATGGCCGATGCGTTGACGAAACGGCAGGTGGTCGAGCTGATCCAGCAGTCGGAGCTGGTCGGAGAAGCGACGAGAGAGGTCGAGAACGCACCGTTGGAGAGTGAGACGACTGGGATCGTCGCCGAACTCATCGGCTCGGAGAACGTCACATCGAAAATGCCGGCGCCCGCGGCGAGGGTGTGAATCGGCGAGCCGCTCGTGACGGTCGAAGGCGTGATGCCGATCACGACGGGTTGCGAGACGTCGACCTGGACGAACTTCAGATACTCCGGCCCGGAAGCGAAGTTCCCTGCCAGATCGGCGGCCGTGAACGCGTAGAGTCCTTCGGCGAGCCCGCTGCCCGTCGCGACGGTGTGCGTGGTCGAGGTCGGCGCACTCTGCGTCAAGGGAACGATCCAGGTCGCGGGCGTGTCCACGTCGACGATGATCAGCCGCTGCGGATCCGTGGCATTGGTGGAAAGCGTGATCGTCGTGTTGCCCGAGACGGCGGGCGAGTAATACTTGATGCCGCCGCTCGCGATGCCGGTGTCGCCGAACACGAACCCGGTGATCGAGGCTGGCCTGCTGTCGTAGGTGAGCGAGGCGATGATGCCCGCCGCCGCGTTGAGTTCGCCTGTCAGATTGTTCAGGTTGTCGACGATTCTGAACCTGTAGGTGTTCGGGCCGACGGCTTCGGCGAGGCCGGGCGCCGAGGTCCAGGAAGCGGCGTCGAGGGTCAGGGGAATGTCCGTCACCGCGGCCGCCGGCAGGGAATATGTAGCGACCTGAATATTCGAGCTGTTATACATCTGGAGCGTGTGCGGCGTGTTGAATGGGCCGACGGCGTAGGCGATCGTCAGGCTGGCTGCGCCGTTGTTGGCCGGGGAACTGAAGGGCTGGTTCGCGAGCCAGGTCGCACCCGTCAGGAGCGGCTGCTGCGTCCAGACGTTCAGGGTGGCCGAGGGGGCCTGCGAGTAGAGGCTGACCTGAAGCGATCCGGAAGCAGGGACCGCGTTTTGGTTCCCCGCGTAATCGCGCGCGCCGGAGACGACGTAGTCCCACGCGCCCTGGGGCGTGATTCCCGCGGTGATGGCGGTCGTGTTCGTGAACCGGCAGGTCGTCGAGCTGATCCAGCAGTCGGCCGAGAGCGGCGTGGGGGCGAGTGTGATGCGGGTGGTGCCGCCCACCGTCGTCGTGGCGATCGAAACGGCCGGAATATATGATAGATCCGGGTTCATCGGCTCGGAGAAAGTGATCGTGAATGTCGCTCCTCCCGCGGCCACCGCGCCCATCGAAATCGGCGTCGCGCTCGCGACGGTCGGGGCGGTCGAATCGGCGATGACGCGTACGGTCGATGCCGTGCCGCCGGCGAAGTTGCCGGCCAGATCGGCGAACGAGAAGGTGTATTGCCCGGTCACGAGAGAGGCGCCGGTCGTGACGGAATGATTGGTCGTCGAAGGCGAATTCGCCGTCATCAGGACGCTCGACGTCGCGAGCGACGCCTCGTTCAAGATGACGAGTTGCTGCGTGTCGGTCGCGCCCGTGGTGGCCATCGTCAAGGTGAAATTGCCCATAATGGGCGAGTAATACTGGAATCCGCCCGAGGCGATCCCCGTGATGCCCGAAAACGCGACGGCCGTCGACGTTGCCGCGAGCGAATCATACAGGAAGACGGTCGGATTGATGTCCGACATGTTGCCGAGGCCGTCCACGAGCCTGAATCGGTAGGTGGCCGACGCAACCGGATCGACGGGGGACGAGCCGACGCCCCAGTCGGAAACGTCGACGGTGACGGAGGCATACTGCTGGCCGGTCGGAATGGCGTAACTGGCGACCTGTGCGCCGACACTGTTGAAGATGACCAGCGAGTGCTGGGGATTGGGCGGGGTGGCGCTGCCGTAGGCGATGCTGATCGTCGCGATGCCTGGATCGGCCGTGGCGCTGAGCGGGTGGTCCTTCAGCATGACGGTCGTGGAAATTCTATTGTGCTGCGTATAGACGGCGATGCCGGCCGCAGGCCCCTGGCCCTGGATGTCGAGAACGGCTCCGGGGGTGAAGTTCGTCACGTTCCCGGCCAGGTCGCGGCCGTTGGAGACCGTGTAGGCGTAATTGCCGGGGCGATACGCGCTGTCGATGTTCGCGACGTTGGTGAACCGGGCGGTCGTGCTCGATATCCAACCCGTGAAGGCCAGGAAAACCGTGTTGCTCGAACAGGCCGGTGGCGCCGAGATCGGGGTCGTCGTCGCGAGGCGCGCCGTCGGGACATACAGCGGATCGCCGTTCATCGGCTCGCTGAAGACCACGTCGAAGATGCCCGTGCCGGCCGGCGTGGTGCCGATCTGCGAACCGCTCGGGGCGATCGCCGTGACGGTGGGCGCGGTCCGGTCGATGCGCAGGGCGATGGCCGCGAGGCCGGTGTGGGCATTGCCCCCCAAGTCGCTGAGGCCGAGGAGGTAATCGCCTTCCGGGAACGAACTTGCGATCTGATTGGTGTAATTCCCCGGCGTCTGCTGGTTCAGCGACAACGTCGATGTAGCGCCGCCAGAAGGCTTCACGGTGAGAACCTGCGTGTCCGTGGCATTTGTCGCATGAGCCGAAACGGTCATCAGGGTGGAGGTCGCGGCATAATAGACGTTTCCGACGTAGCTGCCGACGCCGGTGAGGGCGAACGCGTCGAGATTGGCGCCGAGGAAATCGTAGACGAAGGTGGCGACGTCGCTCGTGTTTCCCTGCGTGTCGTAAATCTGTGCAAGATACGAGGCCGGGCCTGTGGCGCCGGGCGTTCCGAAGAGGGCGGCGTCGATCGTCGCGGTGCCGTTCATGCGGCCCGCGTCGAGCGCGATGGTTGTCGTCCAGGAGGAGGCGCCGGAGACGAGCCGGAGGGTGTGGGCTGGATTCATCGCCGTTGCCGCATACGCGATGCTGACGGTGGCGATGCCGTTTGCCGGGCTGTACGGCAGGTTCTGGGGCAGGTCGGTCACGGCCGTCGGGGAAAGCAGCGTTCTCGTCTCGGTGAGTCTGATCGAACTGATCGACGGCGCCTGGGTGCGGACTTCGGCCGCCTGGGTCGTGGCGGAGAAGGCGTTTGCGGCGAGGTCGGCGCCGGCCGCCGTGAGGGAGTAGTTCCAGATGCCCTGGGCGAGCGACTCGGTGAACGCCGTGTCGTTCGAGTAGGTCGCGATGGTTCCGTCGGCGCTCCAGCCGCGATGGGTGAACGTCAGCGTCGTCGTGCCCGTCGAGAGCCTGAGCTGCGGCGTGCCGGCCGAGGTGTTCATCGGCTCGCTGAACGTGACGGTGAACACGCCGGCGCCGACACCCAGTCGGGAGATCGTCGTCGGGGTGATCGATGTGAGGGTGGGCGCCAGAGTGTCGAACACGAGCTGGCTGGTTCCGCTCGAGAAACCCCGTGCATCCGTCGTGCTCCGCAGGTTCAGATCGTAGACGGTCGTCGTGGCCGCCGGAACGGCCTGCGAATACAGGCTGTTTCCGAATATATCGCTGACGCCCCAGATCTCGAGCCTGCCGTCGATCTTCTGAACGTTGGCGGGAAGGGCGACGTCGTTCGAGAACCGAGCGGTGTAGCGGGTTTTTCCCGCCACGGTGCGGGTCGTCCAGTTGACGAACGTTCCGGTGGCGAGCGTTTCGCCTGTCGTGCTCGCGATGCGGGCCGTCGGGGCCGCGGAGGAGAGCGGAACGGGAGTGTTGCCGATGAAGTTCGGCTCGAAGTCGAACTCGAAGAACAGCGTGCCGGCGACCGCATTTTTCGTGGGCGGCGGGTCGGAGATCGCGGCTGCGACGAAACGAGCCGTGCCGGTCGAGGTCGGCGGGGTCAGGGTCATCGCTCCCGGGTTGCCCGAGGGCAGATACAGCTGGCTGGGCTGATCCCACCAGTTGCCGAACGCGCCTTCGTCGACCCGCATCCGCCAGATGGGCGAGGCGTTGTTCCGGAACATCGCGATGACGTTCGCGATATCGGCATCGGTCAGGACCAGGTGAACCGTCGTCGTGGCCACCTGCGGGTTTTTCGCGAGATCGAGCGACTGGAGCGTCAGCCGGGTGAACGTCGCCGGATCTGCGCCGATGTCGTGCAGGATGAGCTTCGAATGGAACCGGGTGGTGCGCTTCGCGGTGGTCGGAACCGGCATTCCCATCGTCGGGGTCGTGCCGTCGATATCGTTGAAATCGTTCGAATACAGAAGCGCCTGCTCTGAAAGATTGATGTCGAGCGTGCCGCTGCCGACGACAAGGGTGATGTTGCCGGGCGGATCCTTCACGGCGAAGCCCGAGGCGGGCGGCCGGGCGATCGCCGACGAGGCGAACGGGGCCGAGGTCGTGTAGGTCGTCGCGGCCTTCGCGAGCTGGTCCCGGACGAACACTCTGCTGGAGGTGCGGTTGGCGAAACGCAGGACGGAGGTGCCCGAACCCAGTTTGCGGGCGAACCAGTCGCGGGCATGGTCGCAGAGTTCGATATGGAGCTGGTTTGCAGCCGGCCAGGAGACCGTGTCGGATGCCTGGAAAACATATCCGATGGTATAGTCGATGTTCGCGAATTCGTAGCCGATCGGCGAGACGAGCAGAACGGCGTTCGACGCGACGAGCGTTTCACTCGCCATCGCCCGGTCGAACACGAGATCGAGGCTGATCGACGCCGGCCAGTTCGAGGTGTCGACGATGAAGTTCGTCAGCTTTGCAGGCTCGCGCCAGGTGGAGTCGGTGATCGTGACGGGATAGCGGGAATACCCCGGCAGCCAGTTGCCGGCGGTATCCGTCAGGGGCGCCGTCGCGACCGACGTCACCTCGAGATAGAGAGGCGTCGAGGCCCAGGAGGAAAGCGTCTTTCGGACATCGAGGCCGAGCTGGATGTCGAAGTCGTTCCATCCCAGGGTCGAGAAGGTTCCGACCGAGAGCGACATGGAGGCGAGCAGCCCGGCGGAAGAACTGCCGATCAGCCTCCATTCGGCCCCCTGCGAGGCGACGCTCGAGTTCTCGTATTCCTCGGAAATCCGGATGTTGAAGGTCGTTCCGTCGAACGTCGCACCGGTCAGGGTCGGCCGGATGGTGTCGACGAAGAATTGCGTGCCGGTGCTTACGGGGTTTCCCGCCTGATCGCGCAGGGTGATCGTGAAGGTGGCCGAGCGCCAGTCGGTCAGCGGATACTTCGACAGATCGACGCTGCTCGTGCCACCGGAATTGCCCGCGACGACGAGCGCCAGGGCGGAAGGCGCGCCGGGCACCTGCGAAAGATCGAGAACGCCGGTGGTGACCGCTTCCCCGAACTTCAATGAAGCGGTCGCGGTCAGCTTGTCCGTCGTTCCGGAACCGATGTTCAGCACGGGGATGCCGCCGAGACTCGTCAGGTTCTGGTTCGGCGAAAGGGAGAACGTCACCGTGTCGATTTCCGGCAGTTTATTCTTGACCGTGAAATCCGACTGCGCCGAAACGGTCCACGAGCTGTTGCCGACGTTGTCCGTCGCGGTCGCCTGGAACGTGAGCGGCGTGTAGCTGAGATTCCAGATCCCGCTCCCGGCGGGAATCGTGAAGTTCACCTCGTGCCGGTTCCGCGCCGGCACGTAGGTCATCGTTCCTGTAGCAAGAGATATACTTCCTGAGGAGATCGAGGCGGACGCGACCGCGTCGATGTAGCTCGTGATGCTGGCATACACCGTCACGATATCGCCGGTGTTTGCGATACCGGCGATGGGATTGTCCCCGTTGTCCTGCGAAATGTAGATGCCGCAACTGGCGAAGCCGGGAGCGAGACAGTCGACTTCGGTGACGGCCGTCGAGGTGACGGTCACCGGGTTGCCTTTCGCATCCGTGACGAGGGCCGTAAACACGTAATTGGCATACTCGGCGTTCGCCGCAAGGCTTGACAGTGCAAGGGAAAAACTGCCGTTGCCGTACAGCATCTGCTCGGAACTTCCCCGGCCGATCGCCGTCAGGTCGACCGTTGCCGTGCCGGCGTTCGCCGGGTCGGAAATCGCGATCGTGAACGATGCGGCATCGCCGAGCCGGATTCTGCCGTCCGCGGGAACGTCGACCCAGCTCACCTGGAGGGGACCGGCCAGCGGCGGCTTGTTATCGATCGTGAGCATGTTCGTGAAACTCGAGACGAGGTTGCCGCGGGAATCGTAGATCGAGATCGGCCAGGAGGCCGACGTCGATTCCCAGGCACCGGCGGGAACCGTTACCGTCCATGTGTAATCGCCGCCGCCGGCCGACGTCATCTGCTGGGCGGCATTGCCGCCGAGCGTGGCGAGGTTGACCGTGGGCGCGTTTCCGTCGGCCAGACTGACGTTCGCCCGAAACAGGATCTGACGCCCGATCGTGGCGATGCCGCCGCCGACGACCTCGGCGCTGAGAGAATTAATAACGGGTGGAATACAGTCTACGATATACGAGAGAGCCGTCGTCGTCGCGATCGTGTTGCCGGCCTTGTCGGTCATCGTGGCGATAAACGTGTAGGCGGGATCCTCGATCGCCACCCCGAGCGAGGCCGCGTTCATAAAATAGCCATAGGAGGCGACCGGAAGGGCCGCCCAGGTCATCAGTTCCGTCGATGTGCTTCCGACGAGCGAAAGATCGATCCGGCACTCGCCCGGGGCGTCGCGTCCCGTCGAACTCACCGGCCAGCCGAAGGAAAGTCGCCTGTTCAGGTTGATGACGTTCAGCCCGAGCGAATCGAGAGTCGGGTCGATTCTCGTCACGGAGAGGTTCAGTCTGCCGCTGGGCTGCGGCAACAGCTGGTCAAACATCGGAAGTGAGTAGGATGCGTTTGCCGGAACGGTAGGTCCACTCAGATAGGCGACGTTTCCTGCGTCGTCGGTAATGCTGATTGGAAGAGTTGCTCCAAGATTCTGGGGGCCTTCCGGAACGGTGAAGATGAGACGATACTGGTTGGCAGCGAAAAGGCTCATCTGCGCGGAGGACGACCCTATGCTCGTCAGATCGACTTTCACCGTAAGCGGGTCAACGGCGGGCCCCGTGATGACGTCCAGCGTCAGCTGGTCGCCGACCCGGATATACGGATGCGAGACGTCGAGAGGCGGAGTGACGCTCCATGCCGAACTGACGAATACGGGTGGATCGTTGTCGACCGTCAGGAGAGCGGACTCCATCGAGGCGACGTTCGTCACGTCGTCGGTGACGAGGATCTTGACGGCGAAAGCCGCCGTGTCGAGCATGCCCGTGCTCGTCGCGACCGTGAAGACGGTTCGCCACGTGTTGCCTGAAATGTTCGAAAAGGTTCTCCGGGCGGCCGTTCCGTCGAGAACGCGGAGATCGGCCGACACCGACCCCGTCTCGACCCCGGTCACGGTGGCATCGATCGTGATCTGATCGCCGAGATGAATGACGGCCCCTCCGCCGCTGCTCGTCACCGAGATGGCGGATATGACCGGCGGGTTGTTGTCGATCCGTATCGACGGAGTCGTCGAACGATAGACCGTGTTCCCGCCCGAATCACGCGCCGTCACCTGGAACGTATAGAGAGAGACGTTTTCGATCGCGCCGACGGGAATCGTATATGTTGCCATATATAGCATCGGCGAGTTCGCGACGAAGGGCGACGAGACTCTCGTCATCACGGTGTTCGCGTCTCCGCCGATGGCCGAGAGATCGACCGTGACGCTGGCCTCGAGCGTCGAGGAGATGTTCGAGCCGAAGGACAGGTGCATGCCGATGCTCGCCAGTTGCGTGTTCGGCGAGGGAGTCATGTCCTGGTTGAGCACCTGGACGACCGCCGTCGTCTGGACCGGCGGATCGAGGCTGATGGCCGCGAGATACACGGTGGTCGACGACGTGTTGCCGGCGTTGTCGGTGACGTTGATGGTGAACGGATAATTGGTTCCTTCGACCCCGTCTTTCTGGGGAAGGGTGAACGTGCCTTCGAATGTCGTCCCTCCGGGCGGGGATGTTTGCGTCAGAGAAAGGGTCGTGCTGAATGTCGAAAGATCCGCCGTGACGAGGTCTCCGTCGTATTCCTGGAGATTCACGGTAAACTTGATGACGTGGCCGGGAAGTGCCGGAAGCGTCGCGCCAGCCTGGTTGACGACGCTCGCCGAGACGATGCTCGGCGCTTTCGTGTCGATATTCATCGAAAAATCGTTGTAGGAATTGGAGTTTCTGGCCACGTCGTAGACGGTGATCGGAAATGCGTAGTTTCCGTCGAGATTTCCCGGTAACGGGACAGCGGCCGTCAGGGGAACTCCGCTCATCGGCTCTGCTGCTGCAAGACCGATGCTGGAAAGATTCAATTCACCGGCGGAGCCTGCCACGTTGTCGGGGGCGAGCAGGATCTGAGTGAAGGTGACCGTGTTCCCTTTTTTTCCCGGATTGGGTGTTGCCGACATTTTCGAACTGCGAACCGGCGGCTTGGTATCGAATGTTCCGGCAACGCTCGAGGAAAGAGAACCGTCGGCGTTGGTGATCGTGACCGGGAGATTGGCCGCCCCGGAAAAACTTCCCGCGACGACCGTCCAGGCGCAAGTCCCGTAATACCGCCCCTGGACGGAGTCGAGCGTCGTAATGGCAAGGGGGGATGCCGGGCCGCCCACGGAGACGAAGCTGATGCTGGCGCCGGAATACGAAGGGGAGGCGATGAACTCGATGCGTGCTTCGACCGTGTCGCCGATGGCGGCAATGCCGTCGCCGTTGAGATCCGTCGTCAGAATCAGACTGGCCGCCACCTGCGTCGGGATTGCAGCATGAGCGGTGTGGATGGGAAATATGAACATGCAGAGGAACGCCAGAATGAAAGCAAAAAGGCTCCCAATGCGGATATGTTTGCTCCTGGACATCTTCTTGTCTCCCAATGACGGCTTTGGGCAGAATACGGTCTGATCTCATCTATCGGCGTAACGGGGTTGAGCGGTTAGTGAAAAAAACATTGCGGGGTGATACAATCCGAGGCGATGAAGGTGAAAGAAAGTTTGTTCGGGCGCGTTCTCGGCGTCGATCCGCGCCTGGCGGATGACACGGCCGTCGGGGGGCTGAGTCTTCGCCTGCGGGCCGACGACGCTCTCGTTTTTTTCACTTCCGAGGGGCGGATGGTCTCGCTCGTCACGGCTGCTCGAGGCCGAGGCCCCGACGCAATCGTTCTCGAACGGCTTCCACGGCCTGACCTCGAGCTTGCGGCTGACAACTGGTCCATCGCCGGGGGAAAGCTGATCGTTCCGGGACATGGCATGCTGAACCTGCAGGAAGCGCCGTCCCAGCCTTCGAACATGCTCGCGGCCGTCCGGGATTTCCCCGGCCACCTGCGAAGTTCTCTCGGCCGAGCGCTTCGCGGGAGTCCGCCGCCGCTCGAAAGCGCTCTCGCGGACCTGTCGCGAAGCCTGAAGGAATCCCACGTCGAAGCCGCCGAACGGCCCGTTCTGTCCATCGTCGGCCGTGGCATGGGGGTGTTCCCCGACGGGGACGCGGCGATGTGCGGCTTCCTGCTGACGGGCCGGGCGTGCGAGCTGGGGGGGCGGCTTCGCGCCGACTGGCACGGACGGCTGGCCATGGAGGTCCGCCGCTTCCTTCACCGCACGACGCCGTTCGCGATCGCCTGGCTGCGTTTCGCCCTCGAAGGGCGGACCGACGCATTCCAGGAACGCCTGTTCGACGCCATGAGTCGCGACGTCGAGACCGCGGCCGACGTCGCGGTCGATGAAATGATGCGTGATCCCTCGATCCCGGGAATCCCCTTTCTCACGGGCGTCGCGGCCGCCCTCGATCTCGTCAACGCCGATCTTCGCCAGTCGGGCATTGTAAAATATCGAACTTCATAATATTTACCATTGTGTATCTTTTCAGACGACACTCTTCGAACTTCCGCACCGCGGCCAGGAGACTTTATGAAACTCTCTTCGAAACAGCGCAAATATCTCGAGACCCTGGCCCATGACCTCGAGCCGATGGTCAGGATCGGCAAGGGCGGCGTCACGCCGACCGTCATCCAGAGCGTCATCGACAGCCTGAAAGCCCAGGAACTCGTCAAGGTCAAGATCCTCGACAACGCGAGCGTCGAGAAGGACGAGGTCGCCGACGTGCTCGTCGAACACGCGAACTGCACCCTGGTGCGGATCATCGGCCGCGTGCTGATCCTGTTCCGCCCCAAGGACGAGGAAAAGAAACGCCGCATTGTCCTCCCTGCCGATCGCGATTCCGACTGATCGATAGTGCGGGATATTTCTGAGTTCGGGCAACGCGCCACAGAGACGCAGGGAAATATCATTTCTGCGGAACGCTGGGTCTGATATTCGCATTGTTGCAACGTAGGGGCGGGTTTCAAACCCGCCCCTGCAGCCGATATGGGGCCGAAATCGCAATATCCGGGTATCAATCGTATACTGGTGTTTGGGTTTCTCGCAGGAAAATGATCTCTGCGCATCCGCGTCTCGGCCTTGAGCGTGGTGAGCCGGGGTGACTTGCGTTATGGGGACGGGGAGATTACCATTGGGCGGGAGAATGAATCTCCGATATCGAACTGGGGTGAAGAACGCATGAAAAAACTGGTTGTGACCCTGTTTGCCTTCCTGGCTCTTGTCGCGTTGCCGCTGATGGTTTCGGCCGCCGAAGAGGGGTGGCTCGAAAGCATCGACGAAGGTCTCACGCAGGGCGGAGCCGAGTCGAAGATCGTGATGGTCGACTTCACGGCCACCTGGTGCGGGTGGTGTACCAAGCTGAAGGACGAAGTGTTCTCGACCGACGAGTTCAAGAAGGCTGCCGGCGAAAAGCTGGTCCTCGTCGCGATCGATGCCGACAAGAACCGCGAGTTGGTCGACAAATACAAGGTCGAAGGGTTCCCGACCATTCTGTTCCTCGACACCGACGGCCGCGAAGTGAACCGGATCGTCGGCTTCAGGGACCTGCAGGGATTCCTCGAAGAGATTTCGAAGCTTCCCGCGGCTTCCGCTCAGAAACCGGCGGCAACCGAAGAGCAGACCGAGAAAAAATAGTTGTAACAACAGTACAATGACCCGCGCGGCGTCGGCATCCCGGCGCCGCGCTTTTCATCTGACTGAGAAAGAGGACGGCAGATGAAAAAAAAGCCCCCTCTTCGTGCGGGAAGAGGGGGAGAAAGTAAAAGGAGGATTTCAAAAAGGGGTAGAGAGAGGACGAGAGAACGGAGAACAAAAACTTAGAGAGCCAGAACCTTGTTCACGCGATCGATCGTATTGAGAGTGGTCTGGAAATAGAGCTCCTCGGGCGTTCTGGGAACCGGGCGCGTGCCGTTTTCGGTGAGACTGTCTCCCGTCTCCTCCGCGGCGTTGCCGGACAGAACCTGCTGGATCTGGCTCCAGAGATCCTGTATCTGGGCTTCCGATTTGCTTTTGAGAGAGGCATGTTTCTCGAACATGCCACGGATCGTCTCGATCTCGGACGGGTTGAACCGGGTCTTGAGATTGGCGATAAAAGAGCGGGTTTCGCTCGAAATGCCGTTCTGGTTCGACTGCGACGCCAGGACGGTCGCGGCGAGCGACATCTGGTCCTGGCGCGACATCCGCTGGGTCAGGTTCCAGAAATCCTGGAGAATGTCGGAACTCCGGAATGACGAGTGTTCCATGCGGCGTTCGGTGCTGTCGAAGGTGATTGCCGGCTCGGCGCTTCTGTTGCGGGAGCGGGGCGTATCGTACTGCTGTGAACGGGTGGTAACGGTACCGACATTCATTTCAAGCCTCCGGAAAAAGCATTTTTCTGTCCCATAAGGCATATCGGCTGAATGCGGCTCATCCATGAGCGGGATTTTTCGACGTCGATGCGCACGTCGCATGCGTCGAAATGCGGGGAAAAAACCGCGTATCTGTGAGTCCAGAAAAAAATATGAAACGCCATTGCCGGTCACCTGCTGATAATGCCTTAAACACAGCAATCTGCGATGCCGAATCAACATCATGCGAAATTTTTATACATTTTTCAGGACTCCCCTTGTGGGATGAGATTCCTGATGCTATAAGGAGTTGACGCTCGTGAAGGAGACCTTCTGATGCATCTCGAACAGGAGCATCGGGCGAGCCGAGACAAGAGAAGCGCAGAAAACGAAAAGGCAGGCAAACGGCAGTTCCATGACAGGTGAAGACCCTTCATCACTCATCTCGTGGCGTCATCGATTGAGGCGACGCCGCGAACTGGTTCCGGTTAGAATCGTGATTTCACGCTTCCCCATCGTGGGAGGCTTTTTTATTTGCCCGGAATCCCGTGGCCAGGCGGTAACCCAGGGAGGCCAAGCGGCGTAGGGGCATTTCACGATGTGCGCGGGAGCCGTATGGCTCATGAGGACTCCGTGGCACCCGGCGAGGGTGAGCGGAGGGTCGGTCGGGAGGCCGGCCTAAGAAACAAAAACGAAATGGATCAAGAAACCCCTGGGAGTATGTTCGCAGGATCGCTGAAGCTCGATACGACCTCCGACGCCCCGGCGCAGACCGGCGGAAACAAGATCAGGGCGGAGGTGCTGTGATGAGAGTGGCACTTGCGGTGAACAGAAGCGACAGGTATCAGAGCGGATTCGGCGGTCCCGAGGACGAATACGAAGAATTCGACTCCCCCGAGACGGCAGCTGCCATAGCGAATACGATAGAAAGTTTCGGCCACACGGTCGACGTGCTCGAGGCGGACAGCACGTTCCCCGAGATCCTGGCCCGCGGAAAATACGATTTCGTGTTCAATATCGCCGAGGGGCTCCGCGGAAGATGCCGCGAGTCCCAAGTGCCGGCCGTCGCCGAGATGCTCGGCGTGGCCTACTCGGGCTCGGATGCGATCACGCTCGGCGTCACCCTCGACAAGGAACTCGCCAAGCGCGTCGCGAGCGGCCGCGTTCCGATGGCCAACGGACGGTTGTTCAAAAACCCGCGCAAGATTGACCTGACCGGGCTGAGTTTTCCGATCCTGGTGAAGCCGAACGCCGAAGGCTCGAGCAAGGGCATCCGGAACACGTCGCGCATCACCGACCCGGAAGGCGCGAAAGAGCGTATCGCTGCGCTGATCGATGCGTATAACGGTCCGGTCCTGGCCGAGGAGTTCCTGCCGGGGCTCGAGTGCACCGTCGGCGTCGTCGGGAACGAGATGCCGCGCGTCATCGGCGCCATGGAGATCGCGCCGCGCAACGTTCCGCTCGAGGAGTTCGTCTACTCGCTCGAAACGAAGCGCGACTACCTCAACCAGGTCGATTACCACATTCCGCCCCGCGTTTCCCCGGAAACATTGAAGCAGATATATAAAGTCGCGATCGAAGCCTACAAGGCCCTCGAGTGCCGCGATTTCGCACGCGTCGACGTGCGGCTCGACGCCATGGGCAAGCCGCGCTTCATCGAGTGCAACCCGCTGCCGGGCCTGTCTCCGGTGAAGGGCGACCTCGTCATCCTGGCCAAGGCGACGGGAATGACCTACCGCGAGCTGATCGGCGAGATTCTCGACGTGTCGTTTGCCCGGCAGGGCCTGCTGATGCAGCAGCGCGCCGAGCTCAAATGCGCGTCCTGATCCTCGTCAACGCCCCGGCCATCGTCGAACGCTGGGAAGGCGAGGCCGCGTCGGACCGCGGTGTCGAACACGCCGCCACCGCGGTCCGGTCGGCTCTGGAACGCCGCGGCCACCAGGTCGTGCCCCTGCTCGTGGGGGCCGACCCGGGACCGCTGCTCCGCGCCGTCCACGAGTTCAAGCCCGATGCGGTGTTCAATCTGTGCGAGACGATCGGCGGGAACAGCCGGCTCGAAGCGGCCGTCCCGTTTCTTCTGCGATGGCTGAAGGTGCCCTGCACGGGCAATACCCCCGAAGCGCTCGTCCTGCTGCTCGACAAGATCTGCACCAAGCGACTCCTGCGCGACGTCGGGCTGCCGACTCCGCCGTTCGCCGCACTCTACGACGTACGCGGCCTCGACGGGTGGGGGGACTGGCCGGCCATCCTCAAGCCCTCGACCGAAGACGCCTCGCTCGGCATTGACGTCGGAAGCGTCGTTTCCGACGTCGAGGCCGCGAAAGACCGGTTCGAGCTCCTGTTCGACCGGTTCGGCCTTCCGGTGCTGATCGAGCGGTATATCGACGGCCGCGAGTTGAACGTCGCCATTCTCGCGACGGAGGACGGCCTCCGCTTCGGCATCAACGAGATCGATTACTCCGAACTTCCCTCCGACCGGCCGAAGATCCTGACGTACGACGCCAAGTGGAGCGAAGAATCGGAAGAGTTCATGAAAACCCCGGTCAAAGCCCCCGCCGTTCTGGAACCGGCGCTCGATGCGGAAGTGCGCAGCCTGGCCGCGACCGCCTTCTCGGCTCTCGATCTCCGGGGCTACGCTCGTCTCGACCTTCGTATCGATGCGGACGGCAAACCGTGGATTCTCGAGCTGAACCCGAACCCCGATATCGGTCCCGGAACCGGGTTCGTCAAATCTCTCCCGCAGATGGGGCTCGGCTATGACGATGCGATCGAGCAGATCGCCCGCATGGCCCTGAAATCGAAATGAAACCGCTGATTCGCGAACTCCGGCCGGCCGACCGGCCCGCCATCGAGGCCATGGTGCGCGCCACGGGTTTCTTCTCCGAAGAGGAGATCGTCGTTGCGCTGGAACTGGTCGATGTTGCGCTGGCCCAGCCCGGCCAGACGGACTATTATTTCGCCGTCGCCGACCTGGACGGCCAGGCGGTCGGCTACGCCTGCCACGGTCTTCGCCCCCTGACCGAGGGCACCTGGGATCTGTACTGGATCGTCGTCGATCCCCGCGTGCAGCGCACCGGAGCCGGCAAGGCCCTGCTCGAATGGAGCGAAAACGACGTCAGAAAACGCGGCGCGCGCATGCTGGTCTGCGAAACGTCAGGCAAGCCCCTGTATGACCCGACGAGGAAGTTTTATCTTGGCCGTGGCTACACCGAGGATGCGCGCATTCGCGACTTCTACAAGCCCGGCGACGATCTTGTGATGTATATCAAGAGGTTTTGAACCGCTTTGGCGGTATCGTTCCTCCCGCTCTTCGACGAGATCCGGGAAAACGGGTGACGGCGGGACTCGAGATGCAACGGCGGCCCGATCGGGTGCGAGCGGGCCGCCGAAGCGTGCGAATGAACGTCGGTCAGGGATGCAGCCAGCCCCTGATTTTAGCTGGAGCTTCGCCGGCAGGCAGCGTCAGTTGCTCTCCCGTCGACAGGTGTTTGAGCGTGATGCTTCCCGTTTGGACTTCCGACAAGCCGAGAATGGCCGCGACACGCGCGCCTGCCGACTCGGCGTAGGCGAGCTGTTTTCCGAGTTTCGGGGTTTCCGGGTAGACTTCCACCTTCACGCCCGCGGTGCGGAGCGCGGTGGCGGCTTTGAGGACGTCGGCCGGAGCGACGTCGTCGAAGCGGCAGAGCATGACGTCCGGGCCGACGGCGAGTTCGCCGAACAGGCCTTTTTCCTCCATCACCATTACGAGCCGCTCGAAGCCGATCGAGAAGCCCACGGCAGGGATGGTCTGGCCGCGGAACATGCCGATGAGATTATCATACCGTCCGCCGCCGCCGAGACTGCCGCTGGCGAGCGGCGAGCGGATCTCGAAGATCGGGCCGGTATAGTAGCCGAGACCGCGGGCCAGGGTCGCGTCGATGCGCAGGTGGCTGCCGGCCGGCGTGTGGGCCGAGATGGCGAGCAGTTCGCGGAGCTGGGCGATATGGGCGGATGCCCCCTCGATGCCGCTCAGGCGCGATTCGAGACGGGCGAGCTCGCCGGCTTCGTCGAGGCCTTCGGGGCGGCGGAGCATCTCGAGGAGCAGAGACGCGGACGCATCGGTGATGCCGCGCGCCTGGAGTTCCTTCAGAACGCCTGCTTCGCCGATCTTGTCCATCTTGTCGACGGCGACGAGGGCGGTTTCCTCCTGATCGGGCCGCAAACCGGCGGCCGAGATCAGACAGCGGAGGAGCTGCCGATGGTTGAGATGGATGTGGAAATCCTTGAATCCAAGCTCGCTCAGCACCGTGGCGACGGCGGAACAGACTTCGGCCTCGGCGATCAGCGAGGTGGTGCCGGTGATGTCGACGTCGCACTGCTGGAACTCGCGGAAACGGCCGCGGCCGGGCCGGTCGGCGCGCCAGACGAGCTGGATCTGGTAGCGTTTGAAAAACCTCGGTAGATCCTTGCTGTTCGCGATGAGGCGGGCGAGGGGAACGGTCAGGTCGTAGCGCAGACCCATCTCCGCGAGATCCTTTTCCGTGACGGAAGGCTGCTGGAGGGCCCGAGCGAGTTTGTCGCGCCGGTGAAGGATGCGAAACAGGAGTTGATCGCCTTCTTCCCCGTATTTTCCGAGGAGGGTCGAAAGGTTTTCGACGGTCGGGGTTTCGATCGGAACGAAGCCGAACGATTCGTAAACGCGCCTGATGACGCTTTCGACATGCCGTCTGCGAGTCAGCTCGGCCGGCAAAAAATCGCGCATCCCGCTGGGGGGAAGAGTGCTGATGGCCATGACGTCAGTTGTCCCGGATGCTGCCGGTCAGCGGGCGCGAACCCATCCGGCGCGGGCGTCCGGCCGCGTGCCTCTGGTGCGGAGGTGCGGATCCGAGGAGGGGTCGACGCACTGAAGCGAACCGTCGGGGGCCATGATGAAGGGGGGGCGTACCGTATTCATAGGTTTCTCCTGCCGGATGTCGGTGTTCTACTGTACCCATCGACCGAAACCTGCCGCTTCATAAGTCGATTCATGACAACCCACCAACCCGGATTGTCCTCTGTCCGGGTTCAGCCGTTGCGAAAAGCTCGTCAGGCGGGGCGGGCGAGGAGGTGGCGGATCTTGTCCTTGAAGGCTTCGTTGAAGGCGCCCCAGACCGCCTTGCCGTCGATCTCGGCGACGGGGACGATGTCGTATCCGCCCGTCAGCGCGAGCGCCTCCTGCCACGAGGCGTCGTCGGTATCGACGTCGTGGTCGAGGTAGACGATGCCCTCTGCGTCGAGCCATTCTTTGAACCGGATGCAATGGGGGCACCAGGTGACGGTGTAGATGCGGACAGGAGGGCGGGTTGCGGGAACGGACTGCGCCGTCATTCGTCGCTCCTTCCGGTGAATCTTCCGATCACGGCCGCCAGCACCGCCAGGAGAGCGGAAACCACGAGCGGAACCCACAGCGGAACGCGGAATTTCCGGTCGAAATCGGTGCTGATGACGGCATCCGACATGATCGTCCTGGCGATATCCGAGGGGAGGAATCGGGCCAGGACGAGCGTCCGGTCATCGCCGTCGTATCGGGCCGACGCCTTCCGGAACAGGCCGTCGGTGAGCCGTTCGGGATCATCATGGACGAGTTGCGTCACGGGCACGATCTCGTCGATGGGTTGGGATATCAGCAGACCCTGGGAGATCATCATGACCCAGTCGCCGACGGTGACGGGAATCGGAGCGAGATACGCGGGACCCATGACGGGGCTCGGGGCTGCGGCCCTGGCTGCCGATGGTCCCCCGGACATGCCAGCGGCGACGGCCAGAGAGGGTAGGCCGGCCGGCTCGAGACGATGGATGGTGTTGCCGACGCTCGCGATGAGTCCTGCATTTCCGAGGGTGGCGGCGTACAGGCAGCCCTGCCGGATCCAGGCAACGGCGAGATGAAGACTCGAAGCGCCTCCGCCGGCTAACGAGACCCGGGCAAGCTCGATTTCCTGCCACGTTGATTCGAGGATTTCCGAAAGCGGCGTGCCGGGGTCTTCAGCCCGCGGGATGCGAGAATCCGCGGGAATTCCCGCCAGGCGGGTCGGTCGTGACCCGAGTCGCCGGGCGCCTCGCCCGAGAGACGCGATCGCGAGGTCGGCGAGGTCGCTGCCGGCCGGGCCGTCTCCGTCGGCCATGATCAGAAGCCCGAGATCCTCTTCCAGGTGCCACCGCTCCTGGTTCGAATCGCGGATCGTGCCGGCTTCGGACTTGTTCCAAATCAGCATCTGTGCGTGGCCTCCCGATTCTCGTTTTCGAATGACGTTCGCCTGTCAGTATACACGTTTATCAGCAGATGACGCAGATGAAAACCGGGCGCTCCGTGGAGCGCCCGGTTGGGAGACACAGGTGATCAGAAGGGAAGGCCGCCGCCGGAGCCGTCGGGGTCGCTGCCGCCGCTGTAGCCGCCGTCGGAACTTCCGCCGCCGCCGCAGCCGCCGTCGTCATGCGTGTCGTCGGGGCCACCGTTGCCGTTGTCGTGACCGCCGCCGCCACCGCAGCCGCCGTCATCATCCGGATTGTCGGGATCGCAGTTGTCGGGCATCGTGGAGGATGTGTGCTTCTTCGCGAGCATCTGATTGAAACCGTCGTCTTGCATGGCGAAGGAAGCGGGGGCAGAGATCACCAGGCCGAGCACGAGAGCACCGAGAACCAGTCTGGTCGAAACGTTCACTGATCTATCCTCCTGATGTGATTCGGTCATTTTGATGTGAAGGTCAAACGCAATAGGCGTACCAGGTGTTCAAAGAGCGATGAAAACGGTGGTTTCCCCGAAATGAGCCGGTGAACCTTGCCGGGTTTTCGGCATCCGGCGTGCCGAAAAATTGACATCACCGCGCTCATTCGCGGAAGATAACGACGGTGAGGGGATCGAGCGTGATCCGGCCGGCATCGAGAACGAACCCGGCGGGATCGGACAGGGGCGTCGTGCCGGCCCGGGTGGCGTCGACGAGCACATCGTGGTCCGTGAGAGCGTCTCCCGGCGGGAGGGTCAGGGTGCGCGGCCGATGGTCGGCGTTGACGAAGATCCGGAAGGTTTCTCCGCCGGTCGCCGTGGAGCGCCACGCGATGACGAGATCCTCCGCTTCGACCTCGGGCGCCTCGATCAGGACGACGTTTTTGTCGACGAGTTCCCGGCTGCCGAGACGAAACGCATCCGTCGAGCGGCGCAGGGCGATCAGGCCGCGGGTGAACTCGCGCGTCAGGTGATGCTCGGGAAACCGCTTCGCATCCGTGGCGCGGGCCCAGTCGAACAGGTTGACGGCGTCGGATGAATCATACGAATCATGAATGAAATACGGATGCCGGAAGGGCTTTCCCGAGGCGTCGGTGAGCTCGTGGAACTTGTGCTCGGGCTTTCCCGCGCCGAGCCACTGCTTGGTGCGGCCGAACTCCTGGCCGGCGTGGAGAAAGGCGGTTCCCTGGGACGTCAGGAGAATGGCGTTGCCGAGCCGGATACGCCGGAGAATCTCTGCCTCGTTCTCGGGAATCCAGGGGTCCTTCTTGATCGCCTGGGCGATGACGTCGTGCAGCGGCAGATTGTCATGGGCCTCGATATATTGGACCATATCGCCGGGCGTCGTCGCCGGAGTGTTCGAGGGTTGGGCCTTGATCGCGGCGAACAATTTTCTGACGTTGCGCGGGCCGCCGGTCAGGAACCTGGGCTCGCCTTCACAGCCGAAGCCCGATTTCAGCTCGTTGCGGAACTCGTCCGAAAACACGCCGACGCTGTCCGTGACGGCCATCCAGTCCTGGTCTGCGCCTTTTCCGGCGAGGGCCGGGTCTTCGATGTGTCCCTTGAACGTGCGCCACCCCTCGCCGATGAAGATGGCCCGGGGATTGATCGCGACGGCCGCGTCGAACGCTCGCTGGACCGCATCCTGCGTGGCGTCGCCCATCATGTCCCAGCGCATGCCGTCGATGCCGTACTCGCGGAACCAGTAGGACACCGAGTCGGTCAGCAGTTTGGTGGTCATCCTGCGGTTGGTGGCAAGGTTGTTGCCGAAATCCCCCAGCAGGTTTCCTTGGGGATCCCTGAAAAAGTAGTAGTCGGGAACGATGTCGTTCAGGAACTCGGCCTTCGCCATGTGCGTGTAGACCACGTCGAGGATGACGCCCATGCCGGCGGCGTGAACGGCATCGACCAGCTCTTTCAGTTCGGCGATGCGGCGTTCGGGGTCTTCGGGGCGTTCGGAATACGCGCCGTCGGGCGAGAAATACGAGTGGGGGTCGTAGCCCCAGTTGTACTGGTTGTTTTGGGTCGACCACGCGAGTTCGCGCTCGTACATGCGCGTCTCGTCACCGAAATACCACGCCATGACGGGCAGGAGCTGGATGTGCGTCACGCCCAACTCTTTGATGTAGGGGAGCCGTTCCCTGAACGCTTTGAACGTTCCCCAGCGCGCCTCGAGATCGCCGGCAATTCCGGGATCGGCCGTGAAGTCGCGCACATGCACCTCGTAAATGACGGCATCCTCCCGTTTCGTATAGTTGGTAATATATCCTGGCGCCGGCGTTGTGCCGGCCAGGCCGGGGTCGACGAACGCCGCCTTGCCGACCATGTCCCGGCTCGATCCGGCGGAGGCGCCCGACGGATGTATCGTGACCGGCGCCATCGAGCGGGCGTAGGGGTCGAGCACGCGTTTCGCGGGCAGACCGGGATTGGCAACCTCGAACTGGTAATAATAGCCGCGCACATTGGCGGGCGAGGGCGCCGGAAGGTCCGCCGGCGCGACGGTGCAGCGCCAGACGCCCCGATCGCCGCGATGCAGCGGGAGGCGGGCCACCTCCCGGGTTTGGTCGCGCTTGTCGAAGATGATGACATCGACCTTCGTCGCGAGCGGAGCCCAGAGCGCGAGATTGGCCTGGCCGTTTTTCAGGGTGCAGCCGAGATCGTTCCCGTCGTATGCATATCGCTCGTCGATCTGCCGCCAGGAGAGGGGCGCGCGAGAGGCGCGCCCGTCCGTGCCGTCCGACGCCCCGCACCAGACGCCGAGGGCCAGAAGTCCCGTCGCCAGGGTCCGCATCTTCCGGGAACGTTTCGTCATGTGCCGAACTCCTCGATACCGATTCGGACTTCGCTTCCGGTCGCCGTACGAATGCCTGTGACGGCACCTTGCGCGGCCGGTCGTCCGTTCCAGATTATACAGGCGGCGTGCGCCGCTTCCAACTCGAAACACGTTGCCTTTGGCCGGTCCCGAAGATGATGAATATCATGAAATGTAATATTCCGGTGGCGCGAGCGGCCCCGGGAAGGTGATTCTCCGGGGCCGCTCGGAATGAAGGCTGATTATTTTGGGGCGAGCTGGGCGGCTTCCTGGCGAAGGCGCGCGATTTCCCCGGACAATCGGGCCCTGGCGTCATCTGCGATGGCGGCGGCGGCCAGGCTGTCGGCGGCGAGTTTCAGCGATTTTTCGGCGGCGGCTCCGTCCTTCAGCTGGATATGGGCCTTTCCGCTGAGCAGGTTGGCTTCGAGGGGAAAGGCGGCCGCGGTGGTTTCGAGCCAGCCGAGCGCATCCTTCCATTTCTGCTGTTCCATCTTCAGTCTGCCGATCTGGAACGCCGGCGAGGGATCGTCGGGATTCGCGGCCAGGGCTTCCGAGAGGGCGAGTTCAGCCTCGGTGTAGCGCTTCAGATGGCCGAGAGCGGTTCCCTTGTTGAAGAGGGCGGCTTGCCCGACGGGAGAATCGGGGGTGCGCGCCAGCACGGCTTCGAACGCTTCGAGAGCCGGTTGCGGCTGACCGAGGGTGAGCAAGGTGGTTCCGAGGCCCAGAGACGCTTCGGGAAAATCGGCGCGCAGGCTGAGGGCCTTTTTGTAGGCTTCAAGCGCATCGCCGTGCTTTCCATTGAAGGCCAGTGCGAGGCCGAGGTTGTAGAACCCCTCGGCGGATGCGGGATTGGCTGCGACGGCTTTCTGCAGCGCCTCTTCCGCCTCGAGTGAGCGGCCTGCCGAAAGGAGCTTGGCGCCTTCATTGATCGCGGCGACGGAGGTCGTCTGCGGGGCGAGAGCGCGTGCCTTCAATGCATCGGGAGAAGCGGTCTGGGCGGGAGCCGCCAGGCCGACTGACATCAGGTTCGCGAACAGAAACAGGGCAGGCAACAGGTTGCGGCGCATGGGGAACTCCTTGGCTCAGGGTCAGTTGCTCTTGACCGGCTCGATGATGACGGGGGTGCCGACGCGGACGAGATCGAACAGTTCTTCGGCATCGGCCGTATACATGCGAACGCACCCGTGCGACGCGCGCGAGCCGATCGACGCCGGCGCCGAGGTTCCGTGCATGCCAATGCTGCCGCCCCACGTGTTCAGGCCCATCCAGCGGGTGCCGAGGGGGTTGGACGGAACGCCGCCGGGGATGTTCTTGTAGGCCGGGTTTTTGGCCTTGTTGGCGATCTTGAAGGTTCCCTCAGGGGTGCGAGAATCGCCTTCCCCTTTCTTGTTGAGCCCGTCCGGGTTGGCGCCGTAGGCGATCGGGAACACCCGCACGATCTTGCCGTTGGAATACACGGTCGAGGTGAAATCCGTTTTGCTGATGACGACTTTGTCCACGGTTGCTTTGCCGGCGCGGATATTTTTCAGGTCCTGGCTTGTCTGGGCCAGGGCTTTGTATGTCGCATAGGTCGACTTGAATCCGGCGAGGGCCTTCTGGGCGGCTGCGCCGTTGCGGCCGCCCTTCAGCGCGGCCTGGGTGTAGACCTTGTAGGCGGCCAGAAATTCATTCTGGGCGGCCTCGATCTGTTCCGGAGTCGCAGCCGGCTGGGGTGCAGGGGCCTGCAGGGAAACCTTGTACCAGCCGTTCTGTGTTCCGAGAAGAGGGAAAGTCGCGCCCAGGGCGGCCATGGTGACGACCTGATACGTCGTAGCGGGGCCCGAACGCGCATTGACGTTGTCCTTGATGACGACGACGGTCGAACCGCTCTGTCGGACCATGTCCTGGCGTATCCAGGCGACGGCGCCCGTATCGGGTTTCTCCGCTGGCGTTGGTTGTGCGCGGGATTCTCCGGTCGGGGTCGCGGCGTTGTCCTGGCCGGTCGTTACGTTCTGACCGCCGAACGGCGAACGTGCCTGGGCGAACAGAGACGCGGACAGGGCGGCGATAAGACAGATGGCCAGCAAAACGCGTATCCGGCGGGTCCGTTTCATGGAGGAGCCTCCTGAGGCACAATTCGCTTCATGGACTGTACACAATGCCTTTTATAAATAGTATTGACGGAGGAGAAGAGTGTCAATGATCCGGATGCGGGAAAATCGGAGATCGTCCGTCACCGGTTCGCGGGTGCTGAGACATTTCGAAATTTTGGGGTGCAAAATTTCCCGGGAGTCGTATAATGCCTGATGACCGGGAAGACCCGGCCGTACCCCAGAGAAACAGCACGGGGAACTACTACCAGGGAATGGAGGTTGCAGATCATGAACAACGTGGCAATTGCCACTCCGGTTCGGACGCCCATCGGCTCCTTCGGAGGAGCCCTCGCGCCCCTGTCGTGCGTCGAGATCGGCGCGAAAGTCGTCGAGGCCGTGCTCGAGCGCAGCGGCATCGGCGCCGACGCGATCGAAGAAGTCTATATGGGCAACGTCCTGCAGTCGACCAACGGCCAGAACCCGGCCCGCCAGGCGGCGATGAAGGGCGGAATCCCGCAGCAGATTCCGGCGACCACGATCAACACCGTCTGCGGATCGGGACTGCACGCGGTTGGGCTCGCGTTCAACGCGATTCGCGCGGGGCAGATCGGACTTGCGCTCGCGGGAGGCATGGAGAGCATGTCGAACGCTCCTTACGCGATGAAGGGCGCCCGCAACGGGCTGCGTCTCGGCCACGGCGAGATTCTCGACACCATGGTGCTGGACGGTCTCACCTGCCCGTTCAACAATTATCACATGGGCATTACCGCCGAGAACGTCGCCGAGGAGTTCAAGGTCTCGCGGCAGGAACAGGACGAGTTCGCCCTGCTGAGCCAGCAGCGCGCCGCCGCCGCCCGCCAGGCCGGCCGGTTCGCCGATGAAATAGTGCCTGTTATAATAAAAAACAGGAAGGGCGACGTCACCTTCAAGGACGACGAATACATCAGGGCCGATACGGCTCTCGAAAAACTCGCGGGCCTCAAGCCTGCGTTCAAAAAGGACGGAACCGTCACGGCCGGCAACGCCTCCGGTCTCAACGACGGCGCCGCCGCGATGCTCGTCGCCTCCGACGAAAAATGCAAGGCCCTCAACCTGGCGCCGATGGCATACATTCGCGGATACAGCCTGGTCGGCCTGCGCCCCGAGATCATGGGGATGGGCCCCGTCTATGCGGTCCGCAAACTGCTCGAAGCGCAGAAACTGGCGGTTGCCGACATTGACCTGTTCGAGCTGAACGAGGCGTTCGCCTCCCAGTCGATCGCGGTTCGCAAAGAGCTCGGCATCAGCCTCGACAAGGTGAACGTGAACGGCGGCGCGATCGCCCTCGGCCATCCGATCGGCGCCAGCGGCGCCCGCATCCTGATCTCGCTCATGTACGAGATGAAGCGGAGCAACAGAAAGCTCGGCATCGCCTCGTTGTGCATCGGCACGGGCATGGGTATCGCGATGCTCGTCGAGAACGCGAACATCTGAACCGGACGACAGGAGAATTGTCATGAAAGAAGCACCTCATCTGAAACTCGACAAGAGCCTCGCCGAGTTCGAACTGGCGAAGACCCTCGTTCCGGGCGGCGTCGCGGGGATCCGGCGCCCCTACAACTTTGTCGAGGGCGAGTATCCGATCTACTTCACTGACGGCCAGGGCTGCCGCGTGCGCGACGTCGACGGGAACGAGTACATCGACTACCTGTGCGCCTACGGCCCGATCATCCTCGGGTATCGTGAGAAGGAGGTCGACGACGCCGTCATCCGGCAAATCCAGGAGCACGGTTTCTGTTTCTCGCTGACCCAGCCGATCCAGAACAAGCTCGTCGAGAAACTGCGCGAGGTTATCCCGAGCTGCGAGATGGCCGCGTTCGTGAAGACCGGCTCCGACGCGACGACCCTCGCCACGCGCGTCGCCCGATGCTACACCGGTCGCAAGAAGATTCTGCGGTGCGGGTATCACGGCTGGCACGACTGGTGCGTCGAGGTAAAGGGCGGCATTCCCGAGAAACTGTACGAGGACATCCACGAGTTCCACTACAACAACCTCGAAGAGCTCGAGGCCCTGCTGAAACAGCACGGCGGCGACACCGCCGGGATCATCATCACGCCGTTCGGCCACCCCCTCGCCCTGCCGCTCCAGGAACCCAAACCGGGCTTCCTGCAGAGCGTCCGCAAGCTGGCCGATACATATGGGTGCGTATTGATCTTCGACGAAATCCGCTCCGGCTTCCGCGTCTCGATCGGCGGCGCGCAGAAACACTACGGCGTCACGCCCGACCTTTCCTGCTTCGGAAAGGCGCTCGCGAACGGTTACGAGATCAGCGCGCTCGTCGGCAAGGCCCAGTTCATGAAGAAGCTCGAGAAGGAGGCGTTCGTTTCCTCGACGTTCTTCCCGAACAGCCTGGCCATGGTCGCGGCTCTCAAGACGATCGAGATCATGCAGCGCGACAAGGTTCTCGACGTGATGTGGAAGAAGGGCGAGAAATTCATCGCCGACATGCGCAAGGTCGTCGCCGACGCAGACTGCGGCGCGGAAGTGTCCGGCATTCCGATGATGCAGTTCATTACGTTCGCCAAGGATGCGACGGGCGCCTACAAGAAGAAGCGCCAGGACTTCTACGCCCAGTTGATCCGGCGCGGCGTGTTCATGCAGCCGTATCATCATGGTTACATCTGTCACCGGCACTCCGAGGCCGACCTCAGGCACACCATCGACATGATCGCCGAGTCGCTCGCATACGTGCGGGCGAAATACTGAGCGCGTGGAGGTAGAGCGTAAAAATATGGATAAGCTGATCATCACCGCCGCCATCTGCGGCGCGGAAGTGACCAAGAAACACAACCCGGCCGTGCCGTACACGATCGCCGAGATCGCACGCGAAGCCAAATCGGCCCGCGACGCCGGCGCGTCGATCATCCACCTGCACGTGCGCGAGGACGACGGCAAGCCGACCCAGTCGGCGAAACGGTTCGAGGCCGCCATCAAGGCGATCCGCGAAGTCTGTCCCGACGTGATCATTCAGCCTTCGACGGGCGGAGCGGTCGGCATGACGAACGAGGAACGCATGCAGCCGCTCCAGCTGAAGCCCGAGATGGCCACGCTCGACTGCGGCACCGTGAACTTCGGCGGCGACGAGATCTTCGTCAACACCGAGAACACGATCATCGAGTTCGCGGCGCGCATGAAGGCGAGCAATATCAAGCCCGAGATCGAGGTGTTCGACAAGGGAATGATAGATCTCGCTATACGCTTGAACCGCAAGGGCCACATTCCCGGCCCGATGCACTTCAACTTCGTTCTCGGAACCTCGTGTGCCATCGCCGCCGAGCCGCGCGACCTGCTCTACATGGCGCAGAGCATTCCGGCCGGCAGCACCTTCACGGCGAGCGGCATCGGGCGCAACGCGTTCACGACGGCGGCCGTCTCGATCGTGCTGGGCGGTCACGTGCGCGTGGGATTCGAGGACAACGTGAACCTCGCGAAGGGCGTTCCCGCGAAGTCGAACGGGGAGCTCGTCGCGAAGGTCGTCCGCATCGCCCATGAGCTGGGCCGCGAGGTCGCGACCCCGGCCGAGGCGCGTGCGATCCTCGGCCTGACCGGAGGAAACGCATGAACAAGCTCGCTCAGAAAAACGATCTGAAGCACCTGTTCAGGGACGGCCAGACCATCATGGTCGGCGGGTTCATGACCTGCGGCACCCCCGAGGGGCTGGTCGACCTGCTGGTGGAGATGAACGTGCGCGACCTGACGATCGTCTGCAACGACGCCGGCCTTCCCGGGAAGGGCGTCGGCAAACTGCTGAAGAACAACCAGGTCAAGAAGCTGATCGCATCGCACATCGGCCTGAACCCCGAAGCGGGCCAGCAGATGAACGACGGCGTCATGGAAGTCCAGCTCGTGCCGCAGGGAACGCTGGCTGAGCGGATCCGGGCCGGCGGCGCCGGCCTGGGCGGCATCCTGACGCACGTCGGCGTCGGTACGATCGTCGAAGAGGAGAAGCAGAAGATCGTCGTGGACGGCCACGAATACCTGCTGGAGCTTCCCCTGAAGGCCGACGTGACCCTGCTGTATGCCAGCCGGGCCGACAAGGCCGGAAACGTGTATTACAAGGGCACGACTCGTAACTTCAACCCTGTCATGGCGATGGCCGGCGCGACCGTCGTCTGCGAGGCCGACGAGGTCGTCGAGATCGGGCAGATGGCGCCCGAAGACGCGATGACCCCCGGCGTGCTCGTCGATTACGTCGTGGCGAAGGGAGGCTCGAAATGATTCCGAATCCCGAACAGGCGAAAACCATCATCGCGAAGCGCATCGCGGCCGAACTGAAGGACGGCTGGCTGGTGAATCTCGGCATCGGGCTTCCCACGCTTGTCGCGAACTATATTCCAGAAGGCGTGCACGTAACGTTCCAGGCCGAGAACGGCATGACCGGCATGGGGCCCGTTCCCGAGCCGGGCAAGGAGAACCCGCTGATCCAGAACGCGGGCGGCCAGATCGTTTCGATCCTGCCGGGGGGCTCGTTCTTCGACAGCCTGACCTCGTTCTCGCTGATCCGCGGCGGCCACGTCGACGCCACGATTCTCGGCACGCTCGAGGTCGATCAGGAGGGCAACCTCGCGAACTGGATCATCCCGGGTAAGAAGGTTCCGGGCATGGGCGGAGCGATGGATCTCGTGTCCGGCGCGAAGCTGGTGATCGTCGCGACGGTGCATACCGAGAAGGGGCGGCCGAAGATCCTGAAGAAGTGCAAACTGCCCTTGACCGCGCATCACGAGGTCAATATGATCGTTACGGAGCTCGGCGTCATGGACGTGCGGCCGAGCGGCCTGGTCCTCCGCGAACACCACCCCGACGTGACGATCGAGGAGATCAGGTCGCTGACCGAAGCCGACCTGATCATTTCCGAGCACATCAAACCCATGGCGCTCTGACGGCGCGCCAGACATCAGGATAAGGAGAGATTATGAAGACAGGCTGCAAGTTCGGGACCCATCGCGTGATCGAGCCCAAGGGCGTTCTGCCGCAGGCGGCGGATGTCGTCTCCAATGACATGAATATCTTCGACAACGAGATTCTGATCGATGTCGAGGCGTTGAATATCGATTCCGCCAGTTTCCACCAACTGAAGGAAGCCGCGGGCGGCGACGAGGAGAAGCTCAAGGCGAGCATCTGCGAGATCGTGCGCCAGAAGGGCAAGATGAAAAACCCGGTCACCGGCTCGGGCGGCGTGCTGATCGGCAAGATCGCCAAGATCGGCCCCAAACTGGAAGGGAAGATCCCGGTCAAGGTCGGCGACAAGATCGTGACGCTGGTTTCGCTTTCCCAGACGCCGCTTCGCATCGATTCGATCGACAGGGTCCACATGAAGATCGACCGCGTCGACATCAAGGGCCAGGCGATCCTGTTCGAGACCGGCATCTATGCAAAAATACCGACCGATATACCGGAAGCTGCCGCGATGGCCGCTCTCGACGTCGCCGGCGCCCCGGCCCAGGCGGCGAAGCTGGTCCGGCCCGGCCAGAAGGTCCTGATCCTCGGCGGAACCGGCAAGTCCGGCATCCTTTGCGCCTACGAAGCCCGCAAGCGCGTCGGCCCGACCGGCCTCGTCGTCGGCGTCGGACAGAGCGAGAAGAACATCCAGCGCCTCAAGGATCTCGGCTTCTGCCACCACGTCATCAAGGCGAACGCCCAGGACCCGATCGACGTGCTGACGAAGGCCATGGAAGCCTCGGGCGGCGCGGAATACGACATCACGATCAACTGCCTCAACGTGCCGAACGCCGAGATGTCCTGCATTCTGCCGGTGCGCGACGGCGGCATCGTCTACTTCTTCTCGATGGCGACCAGCTTCACGAAGGCCGCCCTCGGCGCGGAAGGCGTCGGCAAGGACGTCGACATGATCATCGGCAACGGCTACACGAAGGACCACGCCGAGATCACGCTCCAGCTCCTGCGCGAGTGCCCGGCCTTGATGAAGCTCTTCTGCGAATCCTACACGGCCTGACGGGGAGCGACGCATGGCTGTGAACCGCAGAAACATCCTGTTCAAGGACGTTACCGACGAACAGTGGAACGACTGGCGCTGGCAACTCGCGAACCGGGTGACGGATGTCGAATCGCTGAAAAAGTACATTTCGCTGACCAAATCGGAGGAAGAGGGCATCCAGAAATGCCTTCAGTCGCTCCGCATGTCGATCACGCCGTATTATCTTTCGAAGATCGACCCCGATAATCCGGCGTGTCCGATCCGCAAGCAGGCGATCCCGACGGTCGACGAACTGTACAAGTCCGAGTCCGATCTCGTCGATCCCCTGCACGAGGACGGCGACTCGCCGGTGCCGGGGCTGACACATCGATATCCCGACCGAGCCCTGCTGCTGATCACCGACCAGTGTGCGATGTACTGCCGGCACTGCACGCGGCGCCGGTTCGCAGGCCAGACCGACCTGCCTCTGCCGATGGCCCAGATCGATGCGGCCATCGAATACATCCGGAACACCCCGCAGATTCGCGACGTGCTCCTGTCGGGCGGCGATCCGCTGCTGTATTCGGAGGACAAGCTCGAGATCATCATCAAAAAACTGCGGGCGATTCCGCACGTCGAGATCGTCCGACTGGGTTCGCGCACCCCGGTGGTCATGCCGCAGCGCATCACTCCCGCCCTGGTCGAGATGTTGAAAAAATATCATCCGATATGGCTCAACACCCACTTCAACCATCCCGACGAGCTGAGCGAAGAGTCGGTCCGGGCCTGCGAGATGCTCGCCAACGCGGGCATTCCGCTCGGCAACCAGTCGGTGCTGTTGCGCGGCATCAACGACTGCGTGCATGTGATGCGGCGCCTGGTGCATGGCCTCGTCAAGGCGCGGGTTCGGCCGTATTACATCTACCAGTGCGACCTGTCGGTGGGTCTCTCCCACTTCCGGACGCCGGTGGCGGTCGGCATCGACATCATCGAGGGGCTGCGAGGCCACACGTCAGGGTTCTGCGTGCCGACGTTTGTCGTCGACGCCCCGGGCGGCGGCGGGAAGATTCCCGTCATGCCCGACTACGCCATCTCGCACGGCTACAACAAGGTGATCCTGCGCAACTTCGAAGGCGTCATCTCCTGCTACGAGGAGCCGAGCAACTACAAGCCCGGCTGCCGTTGCGACGTGTGCCGCGGCGAGAGGGAAGTGAAACTCGAAGGCATCGCGGGGCTGTCGCATCGTAAGATCGCGCTCGAGCCCGAGGTCACACAGCGAAAGCTGCGCGGCAAGAAGCGCAAGGCCGGAAACGACCATTGACCGTCCGGTTCGGGCGCACCCTCGGGTGCGCCCGAACTTCTCATGAAATACGAATCGCCGCGCGTCTGCAGGGGCGGGTTTCACACCCGCCCCACCGCAATCATGGTGGTTCCGCGTGCATGCCACATACGAAAATATGATGTTCGTGAGGCCCGAATCATGGTGAGGTGCGTCGAACGGCTGTCGCCAGGGGAGCTTCGAGCGAAGCTCCGGGCGTTGACGTCGACATATGCGACTCTCTCCTTCGTCGGGGCATGCCAGGGAACGGGCAAGACGACCGCGCTGCAGGCGTTTCTCGATGCGCATGCCGGCGAACCGGTCGGTGTGACGTCGGTGGGGGTCGACGGCGCTGCACTGAACGGTGCTTCCGAGCGGAGCCGGGCCGTGCTGACCGTGCCCCGCGGAGCCATTCTCGCGACGGCGTCGGGGTGTCTCTCCCACGGGGACATCACACGCGAAATCCTGGCCGATACGGGGATTCACACCCCCCTGGGTGAAGTGCTGATCGTGAAGGCGCACAGCGGAGGTTGGATCGAGCTCGCCGGACCCTCCGTCGTCGCCGATCTGACGCGCGTCTACCGGCTTCTCGAAGCGCACGGCGCCCGCCGGGTGTTCGTCGACGGTGCCCAGGGCCGCCTGAGTCTCGCCGCGCCGTCGGGCGGCGGTGCCGCCGTGTTCACGGTCAGGCTCGATCCGGCCAGGTCCGTCGAGAGTTGCGTTGCGGATGCGGGCCGTGTTCTGGCGCAGTTGACGCTTGCCGCAGCCCCGCCAGACATCTCTGGCCGGTGTCTTGTCCGGGACGACGAAGACCGGCCGGCGAAGCTTTTTGTCATCGACCGTGACGCGAAGAGAACGCGGAGTTTTGCGACATCCGATGTGGATCGCGATACGGCCGATGCGGTTTTCGACTCGACCGTGGCGATTGGCATTCGCGGTGCGGTGACGAACGAGTTCGCCGACCGGCTCCTCGGGCAAAAGCCGTTGGCGCGTGAATGCGGCTGGTCGGGGCTTGTGCTCGTCGTCGAGGACGGCACCCGCCTGTTCCTCGACGACCGCCGCCGGGAACGACTTCGCGCGGCCGGCATCGACGTCCGGGCCGCGCGCCCGCTCACCGTTGCCTGCGTCGCGGTGCATCCCGGCACGGCCGCGACCGGCCCGGATGCCGTCCCCGCCGTCATGAAGACCCTGTCTGCGGCCGTACCTCTGCCGCTCGTGGATGTGATCGGAGGTTGGTATGCTGCCGGGATTTAGGCGGGAACAGGAGGAACGGATCGGGTTTTCCTGGGTGATGGGGCGGTGTGAGCCCCTCACGCCGTTCGGACGCGAACGGAAGAAGGCGGTTGCGCCGTTTCCCGCGACGGAGCTGGCGGCGCTGAACCGCGAACTGGATGCGGTGGGGCGGCTGCTGGACTGGTGTCGGGCGAACCGGTCCTGGGTCGATGATGCTCGGCTGGTGCTCGAACGGTTCAAGGAGATCCGGGGGACGCTCGGACGGCTCGGAGAAGAAGGCCGGATTCTCGACGAAGTCGACCTGTTCGAACTGAAGAACTTCGCCATCAATGCCTGCGATCTCCGTCCCCTGGTCGCCGCCTGCGGCCTTTCGGACGTGCGGATGGCGATTCCTGACGTGTCGGACGTGGTGGCGGTCCTGAATCCCGATCCGCCGGTGACGCGGTCGTTCTTTCTGGCCGATTCGTATGCGCCGGAATTGGGTTCCATTCGGGCTGACAAACAGCGCGTGGAGAGGGAACTCTTGCATGAAGCGACCGGCGGAGGGGCGGGAGCCCGTGATGCGTTGATGGAGCGGCGCCGCGAACTGGCGATCCGGGAGCGGGAGGCCGAGGAGCAGGTGCGCCGCACGCTGACGGCCCGGTTGCGCGCTTCCCTGCACACGTTCGACGCCTGCGTCGACGCCGTCGGCGCGTTCGACTTCCTGCTGGCGAAAGTTCTTCTGGCTTGCGAACTGAACGCCGTCCGGCCGGAGCTTCGGGAAAATGCGAAAGAATATATATTGAAAGATGCAGTAAACCCGATGGTGGCGGCCGAACTGGCGGAGCGGGGAAGGCGGTTCGTGCCGATCTCGGTCGAGCTGGGAGCGGGGTCGAACGTGATCACCGGCGCAAACATGGGCGGCAAGAGCGTCGTGCTGGCGACGGTGACGCTTCACGCGGCGCTGGCGATGTGCGGTTTTTTCGTGCCAGCCGCGCGGCTGGAGATGCCGCCGCTCGGGTATCTCTTCTATCTTTCGGACGACCTGCAGTCGGTGCAGCAGGGGCTGAGCACGTTCGGGGCGGAAGTGGCCGAGGTCGGGCGCCTGCTCGGGCTGATGCGGCACGGTGTCGGCCTGGCGGCGCTCGACGAGTTCGCGCGCGGCACAAACCCCGAGGAGGGCGAGGCGCTGATGCGTGCGCTTCTCGAGTTCGTCTCGCGGTATAATGGCTTCTGTCTCGCCTCGACGCACTACGGCAACGTGGTGGGGAAGGGGATGAGGCATTTTCAGGTGATCGGTTTGAAGCGGGCCGATTTCGATGAACTGCGGAGTCGGCTTGATATTCAGAAAGAGCGGAGTTTCGACCAGCTTCAGGAACACATGGACTACCGGCTCGAACGGGTCGAGTGGGACAGCCCCCCGCCGCGCGATGCGGTGCGTGTGGCGGAACTGCTCGGTCTCGACGGGGAGCTCCTCGAACTGGCCCGGGCGAAGCTTCGCGGCTGAACGAGGAAGGGAATGGAGAATCGGATGTCACACAGCAAATTGAATCTCGATCCGAAGCGGGTTGCCGAGGCACGCGAGCTGGCTCAGAAGATCGCCCTCGACACCCAGAAGTTCATCGACCGTCACACGACGGTGACCGTCGAGCGCGCCGTGCTCCGCCTCCTGGGGATCGACGGCGTCGATGCCGAAGAGGTGCCGCTGCCGAACGTCGTGGTGGCGCACCTGCAGAAAGCCGGCAAACTGGCGTTGGGGGCCGCGAATGCGATCGGAAACGCGGTCCTCAAAACCGGTCTCACGCCGCAGCAGATCGCCGAGCGCACGTCGAGCGGCGAGCTCGACCTGGCTACTCTCCCGATGGGCGATTTGTTCGAGGTCCGGGCGAAGGCGATGGAGCTGGCCCGCGAGACGGTCGAGCGCATCCGCGCGAACCGGAACCGGCGCGAGGAAACGCTGAAAGCCGTCGGCGACAAGACGGGGCCGCTCCTGTACGTCATCGTCGCCACGGGAAATATTCACGAAGATATCGTTCAGGCCCGCGCCGCGGCGAAGCAGGGCGCAGACGTTATCGCCGTCATTCGCACGACCGGCCAGAGCCTGCTCGACTACGTTCCGTTCGGGGCGACGACCGAAGGGTTCGGCGGCACCTACGCCACGCAGGAGAACTTCCGGCTCATGCGCGCCGCCCTCGACGAGGAGGGCGGGAAGCTCGGCCGCTACATCCGGCTGTGTAACTACTGTTCCGGCCTGTGCATGCCCGAGATCGCCGCGATGGGCGCCCTCGAACGGCTCGACGTCATGCTCAACGACGCGCTGTACGGCATCCTGTTTCGCGACATCAATATGCAGCGCACGATGGTCGACCAGTATTTCTCCCGCATCATCAACGGGTTCGCCGGCGTCATCATCAACACCGGCGAGGACAACTACCTGACCACCGACGACGCGTTCGAGGCCGCGCACACCGTTCTGGCCTCGCAGTTCATCAATGAGCAGTTCGCCGTGCTTGCCGGATTGCCCGAGGAACAGATGGGGCTGGGCCATGCGTTCGAGATGGATCCCGAGCTGAAGAAGGGCTTTCTCTACGAACTGGCGCAGGCGCAGATGGCGCGCGAGATCTTCCCGCGCGCTCCCCTCAAATACATGCCGCCGACCAAGTTCATGACCGGCAACATCTTCCGCGGCCACGTGCAGGACGCCCTGTTCAACATGGTCACGTCGATGACGAACCAGCGCATCTGTCTGCTGGGCATGCTGACCGAGGCGATCCACACGCCGTTCATGTCGGATCGGTATCTGGCGCTCGAAAACGCGCGATATATATTTAGCACTATGGAAGGACTTGGCGACGAGATCGAGTTCAAAAAAGGCGGCATCATCGAACAGCGCGCACACGCGGTCCTGGAAAACGCCGCCAGGCTCCTCGCCGAGATCGAGCGCGACGGCCTGTTCAAGACCCTCGAAAAAGGCAAGTTCGCGGGCGTGAAGCGGCCGATCAACGGCGGCAAGGGCCTCGAGGGCGTCGTCGAGAAAGACACCGCATACGTCAATCCGTTCATCGACCTGATGCTGGGAGGGAAGAAATCATGAGCAGCGGCCTGTATTCGACATCGAAGAAGGATTTCGACAAGACCCTCGACCTGACGCGAGTGAAGCCCTACGGCGACACGATGAACGACGGCAAGACGCAGGTATCGTTCACCCTGCCCGTCGCCGACGACGACCGGGCCGTCGCGGCCGCCGCGCAGCTCGCCGAGAAGATGGGACTGCGCGAGCCGCAGGTCGTCTACCACAAGAGCCTCGACGCGCAGTTCACGTTCTTCGTCGTCTACGGCGCCTGCGAACATACCGTCGACTATACATCGATCAAGGTCCACACGGTCGACAACCAGGTGATGGGCATGGCCGAGACGAACGAATTCATCCGCGACCGGATCGGCCGCAAAGTCGTCATCATCGGCGCCAGCACGGGCACCGACGCCCACACGGTCGGCATCGACGCAATCATGAACATGAAGGGCTACGCCGGTCATTACGGCCTCGAACGGTATGAAATGATCGAAGCCCACAACCTCGGCAGCCAGGTGACGAACGAGGAGTTCGTGAAAAAGGCCGTCGAGCTGAAGGCCGACGTGCTGCTCGTTTCCCAGACCGTCACGCAGAAGAACGTCCATATCCAGAACCTGACCGAGCTCGTCGAGTTGCTCGAGGCCGAGGGACTGCGCGACAAGGTCGTGCTGGTCTGCGGCGGCCCCCGCATCACCCACGAACTGGCCAAGGAACTCGGCTATGACGCCGGGTTCGGCCCGGGAAAATACGCCGACGATGTCGCCTCGTTCGCCGTGAACGACATCGTCCGACGCGGCCTGGCAAAACGCACGGCCTGATTCCCGCGAGGAAATTCCCATGGAAGCCGGCATCCGGAACCCGCAGTTTCGCATGCCGGCTTTCTCGTTTCTGGGAAACCTGGCGGCGCGCGTGCGAACGTCATCGACAGCGGGAGCATTGCTCGAGATCGTTTTGCCCGTCCTGCCGCTGTTTTTTCTGTATTTCCTGCAACCGGGTGTTCCTGCCGCCATCGACATGCCGCTTCACCTGCGTGCCGCGAACGATTATGCCCTGGTGCTTCTCACGACCGGAGGGATTCCCGACTGGGATCCCTTCGTGTTCAACGGGTTCGGAGCCCTGACGTTCCGGTATTCAGGCCAGTCGCCCCTGTTCGTGTCGTCCCTTTTCATCTTGTCAGGCTGTACGCCAGGCATGGCTCTCAAGTTGTCGGTGCTCGCGTTCGCGATCGCGGGATCCTGGGGAATGCGCGGGTTTCTCGGGGCGGAAGGACTGTCCCGGCCCCGGAGGATCGTCGGAAGCCTGTTGCTTTTTTCCGGTCCTGGTGTGGCGATGCATCTGTACCACAACTTCTTTTTCCAGCACCTGTGTGCGGTTCTGCTCTTTCCCTGCGTTCTGGCGGCCATGAAGACGAGTTCCCGCCGTCTTGCGATCGCGATCGGCGCTATGTGCTGGACGCATCTTCAGATGACGTTCGTCTGTATCTGCCTCGCCTCATTCGTTTCCGTTGTACGTTCCGTCATGGCGAGATCGGCGCGGCAGTTCGTCGCGTTTCTCGCGGCAGCCTCCGTCGGCGGATGCCTGGCGGCACCCTTTCTGCTGCCGGCTATGCTCTCGGTGAAAGAGGCGCATTTCGAAGGGAAGAACAAGGTCAGGCCGGGGATCGAGTCTCTGTTCATCGATGAGGTGTTTCGATCGGACACGGACGTCAATGGCAACAAGGATTTGGTCGAAATCGGCCGGTTCCAGGGGCTGAGACCGGCTCTCGGATATCTCCTGGGCAGCGGAGTGCGGATTCATTCCGAAGACGGCTTGGTGCTGTTTCGCTTCCTGAGGTCGTGGATGTTTCTTGCGGTGGTGATCGTGCTGGGGCTCGCTATCGCCGGATGGCTTCTTGCCTGGCGCAGGGACGCTCTTCCGTGCAGTCTGGTCGGGTTTCTGGCCTGCCTTGCGATGTTTCGGTGTTCAATGCCTCTCTGGCAGCTTGTTTCACCGGTCGGGGAGCTTCTCGAGTTTTCCTGGCGCCTGCTGATTCCGGCACAGATCCTTCTCGCCCCTGCAATGACAGACGGTGGATTCGCCTGCGCCCGGACGGCCGGAAGAAGGCTGCCGGGAGTTGCGGTGCCGATCCTGTTCCTGCTGCTGTTCGGCGGTTTGCCGGCTATTTCCGCCGTTTTCGCGGGCATAAGCAAACCGTTCGGTCCGTCGGATATAGAATACTATATGAATGAGGGACGGGCGGTGGCTCCTTCATTCAAGCCTTTTCACGCACCACTGGCCGCCGCCGGCAGATCCGATGGGAATTCCCTTTTCTTCCCGTCGATCGTGCGCGGCGCCGGCGCGATGGAACCGGGCGAGCCTTGGCTTGCCGGAACGAGATTTCGCGTCGATGTCGCGAGCTGCGGTGCGAGAATACGCATTGCGGCCCATTACGATCGCGACTGGAGGCTGACAGCCGCGGGCCGGGACATCACGTTGTTCCCGGACCACGCGGACGGCGCCATGACGGCGGATCTGCCAGCCGGAGTTCATGACCTCGTCCTCGAGCGGAAAAGCCCGGCGGGCCGGTGGGTCGGCGTTCTCCTGCTGGTGATCGGTTTTTCGGCGCTCGCCGTCCTCTGAACATCCCGGCTAACGATCGCCGTCGGCGTTTCCCGCCGTCGAGCAAAGGCTTCCGGCGCCCGCCTGGATGTCGGCCAGGAGGCTTGCCTGCAGATGGAGGCGGACGCCAGGGCAGTTTTTAAACGCGAGACCGACGATGGGAGACAGACCGAAAAAGGACTGCTTTTCCACGATCTGCATATCGGCCCAGGGGATGAAGATCGGCTCGTGGCCTGCCCGCAGGAACCATGGCATCGACAGGTGCAGACCCTGAGAATCGCCGCCGATCGTCACGCAATTGTTGTAGCCGGTCCAGTAGCCGAAGCGCAGACTTCGAAAACTTCGCGTCTCTCCTCCGGTCTGCTGGCGGCCGGGATATGCCCGTGCAAGACTGCTCCAGCCGCCCAGCCATGCCACCGCCAAAAGGATCACGTTGATGGCGAGCAGGATGGCCAATATGCCGGCGGGCACGGTCAGAAAGGGAAGGAAAACGTCAAGCGGATGCGGGTTCATCGATTCTCCCCGGTGTTGCGGATCACTCCTCAGTCCGTAGTATACACGATCCGGACGGAGGAAACGGGCCGGGAGCATCGGCAAAGCCTGCAAGTTTTCTTCGCCGGGCAGGCAGCGGTGGTGTATAATCGCAGCATGAGCGAACAACGGGGAACCGAACGGCTGCGGCGCCTGAATCTCGGTTGCGGGCGATATCCTCTGGCTGGATATATAAATATAGATATTGATCCTGCTTCGGCTGCCGACCTCCGCTTCGATCTCTCGTCGTTTCCTTATCCTCTCGAGCCGGAAAAATACGACCGCATCGTCGCCTCGCATGTACTGGAACACCTTCCCGATGCATTCGGAGCGATGCGCGAATGGGCGCGGCTTCTCTCGCCCGCCGGGACTCTGATCGTCCGGGTTCCTCACTGCTCGCGCGGCTTCACGCATCCGCAGCACCGGGCCGGCTTCGATGTATCGTTTCCGATGTATTTCGACCCCTCGTTCCCCGGCGGGTATTCGGGGGTCGAGCTCAGACTCGTGTCGATGATGCTGACGTGGTTCGCGCAACCGGAACTGAAAAAGGCCTGCCTTTCCCCGTTTCAATATCGTGCCGGTCTCCTGCTGGGGCGCCTCTTCGACGCGGTTGCCGCCATGTCTCCGGCTGCGTGTTCCAGAATCTGGGCATACTGGGTCGGAGGCTTCGAAGAGATCGAGTTCGTGTTCGAAAAGCCCGCCACCACATCGGAAAGGAAATCTGAAGCATGACCAGCGGCGGACTGTCCGTCATCATTCCGGCATACAACGAGGAGCGGGCGATTGGCGCCGTCGTGACATCCGTTTTCGACGCTCTCTCGGGAAAAGTTCCGGGCTCCCTGGAAGTGATCGTCGTCGACGACGGTTCCACCGACGGGACGGCGGCGGCGGTGCCCTCCGGCGCGGTCCTTGTGCGCCATCCGAAGAACACGGGCTACGGGCGATCGCTCCTGAGCGGGATCGACCGGGCGAGCCACGATCTGATCGCGATCATCGACGCCGACGGGACGTACGATCCGCACGATTTCGGCGAGATGCTGCCGTTGTCCGACACATACGACATGATCATCGGCGCCCGCCGGATCGAGAAGCAGACCGTATTCGTCAAGGCTCTGCGACTCCTGCTCCGGTCCATCATCCTGTATTTCACCGGCCACCATTCGCCCGATCCGAACAGCGGCATGCGGATTTTCCGGCGCGACATCGTTACGAGCGGCCGCGAGTTGTTCAGCCTCAAGTTTTCCTTCTCGACGTCGCTGACCGTCTATTCCTGCATGACGAACCGGTTCGTCAGCTATGTGCCGATCGGGTACGGCGATCGGACGGGCATTTCCAAGGTCCGCCACGTCAGGGACTCGCTCCGCACCTTTTTCCTGATCCTGAGCATGGGCCTGATGTTCCGATCCGGCCACTGCATTTTCGCGCAGATGATTCTCTTCCTTCTCGGCGGCGGCCTTCTTGCCGTATTCGGTTTGATTGGACCGGGTTTCTGGGGCATCGCGACCGGAATCACGTGGATTGTCCTCCATCTGACGGTGCTCGCGGCATTTCAGGCGTATATCATGAGCCGGCTGTATGAGAGACTCCGTGACAGGCCGTAAGATCCTCCTCGTCCAGCCTTCGATGGGCGTTGCGGGTGAGTTCGTCCGGCATCCGCCCCTGAGTCTGCTGTACGTCGCTTCCGGTCTCGTCAAGGAAGGCTTCGACGTGCGGATCATCGATCTCCGCGCCTCGGGCGGCAACGCCGACGAGGTGGTGAAAGCCCTCGATGCCGACGTCCTGTGGGTCGGTCTCACCGTGATGGGCGGCGCGCCCGTCGCCAGCGCTCTCGAGGTCAGTCGCGCCGTAAAGGCGGCGGGGAAGTATCCCGTCGTCTGGGGCGGCTCGCTGGCGACGATCGCACCCGAAACGGTTCTCGGAAACCCCGCCGTCGATTACGCGATCAGCGGCTCCGGCGTCTCGTCCGCCGTTCGGCTGAGTCATGCTCTGGCCGCACATGACATGCCGGCGAGCGACGAACTCGATTGCGTTCCGGGTCTGTATTCCCGGCACGAAGGGCGGATCGTCGGCCGGAAGCCCTTCAAGGGCTTCGAGCCGGTGCCGTTCCGCGAGATCCCGTACCGCCTGATCCCGGATTACGGCGTCTACGCGCATTTCGGAACGTCGCGCCGCGTCTTTCCGATATACAGCGCGTTCGGCTGTCCCTATCGCTGCGCCTTCTGTATATCTCCTGCAATGTACAGGGAATACAAGCCGAAGTGGCTCCCATTGCCCGCGACGGAGGTGGTCGATCACATCGAATATCTCCGGGATCGATACGACGCCGGCCTGATCTACTTTTACGACGACGACTCGTTCGTGAACCCCGAGCATATCAAGGGCGTCATCGACGAATTGAAGCGGCGGCGGATCAAAATCCCGATGAGTTTCCGCGGGGCGCGCGTGAACGAGATCCTGCGCATGGACGACGCGTTCCTGGACGCCCTCGCCGAAAGCGGCACCGAGATCCTGCATGTCGGCCTGGAGTCAGGATCGCCGCGCATCCTCGCCCTGTATGAAAAGGGCGTGACCGTCGAGGACACGATCGAGGCGAACAGGCGGCTTGCGAAGAACGGAAAACTGATCGCCGCCTACAACTGGATCGTCGGAACCCCTGGCGAGACGCGCGAGGAAATGGCCGCGACGCGCCGCCTGCTCCTGCGGGTTCTCGACGAGAATCCCCGCGCGGTCATCTTCCAGCCGAACAAGTTTCATCCCCTCCCTGGGACCGTCATGGCCGAGGTCGCAACCCGCCACGGCTACCGGCCGCCGGCGACCCTGGAAGAGTGGGCCTGCGAGGAGGCCGAGGGCGACAAGCCGGAGCCGTGGTATACACCCTCGATCCAGCGTGACATCGAGATGATGCAGGTCATGTCCTATTTCATCGACCGGAAGGCCGAGCTTCTGCCCACGGAAAATTCGTTATACTATAAAATAATCCGGCTGATCATCGCGCTGTATCGCCCCTTCGCCAGGTTCAGGTTCAAAAAGGGATTCTCCCGCCTTCTCTTCGAGTATCCCCTGTTCCGGCGAATGGTGATGCGGCACAGAAAGGGCTGACGACCGATGTGCGGCATCGCCGGCATCATCGATGCGAGGAATCCGGGAGTGGACCCGGCGGTCGGGCGCAGAATGCTGGCGCGCATCCGGCACCGCGGCGACGACGGCCGCGGCGAACGACTGCTTCCGCACGCATGGCTCGGGCATCAGCGGCTCGCCATCATTGATCTGAGCGATCACGCCGCCCAACCGTTCTCCTCTTCCGACGGCCGGTTCCATCTCGTATTCAACGGGGAAATATATAATTACCGCGAGTTGAGCACCGAACTCGCCTCCGACGCCCCCCTCCGCAGCCGATCCGATACCGAGGTGTTGCTTCGGATGTGGCAGCGATACGGCATGTCGTGCCTGGCGCGCATCCGCGGCATGTTCGCGTTCGCCGTCTGGGACTCCGCTGAGCGTGTCCTGACGCTGGTCCGCGATCGCCTTGGGATAAAACCGTTATTTTATACCTGGTTGGATGGAACTCTCGGCTTCGCCTCGGAGCTCAAGGCGTTGCGGGTTCTGCCGGGAAGGAGCGACGAGCTGGATGTCCGGGCCGTCAGCGACCTCCTCGCCGTCGGATACATCGGGGGCGAGAAGAGCATCTTCCGGCAGATCCGCCGCCTCGAGCCCGGTTGCTGGCTCCGGCTGGACGTTTCCTCGGCGTCGTTGAGCGGCGGCACCTGGTGGGATGCGGCCGATCTGCTCTCCGGGCCATGCAGACCCGCCGGCAAAGAAGAGGTGCGGGAGCTTCTGCGGCAGGCCGTGGAACGCCGGCTCGTCGCCGACGTCGAAATCGGCTGTCTCCTGAGCGGCGGGATCGACTCGTCGGCGGTCCTGGACATGGCTGTGGCGCAGTATCCGCATATGCGGACCTTCTCGGCAGGCTTTCCGGAAGCCGGCTTCGACGAGCGTGTCCGGGCCGAGGCGTTCGGCCGTTCGCGCGGCGTCGGCGTCGAAGGGGTCGAGATTGTTCCGCCCACGCTGGACGAGCTGAGGCGGCTCTCCTGGTATTTCGATCAGCCGTTCGCCGACTCGTCCGCCTGGCCGACCTGGAAGGTGTGCGAACTCGCTTCGCAACGGGTGAAAGTAGCGTTGACCGGAGACGGCGGCGACGAGATGTTCGGCGGATACGAGACGTGCCGGGCCGACCTCCTCGCGATGCTGGGCCGGCGGTTCGTTCCCGGCTGGGCGTTCCTGCTGCGCGTTGCCGACAGACTCGGCAACTTTGTTCCCATCGGGTATGGGAAGGTTTCCCTGGAATACAAGGTGCGCCAGTTCTGCCGCTGGGCCGGCGCCGATGCCGCGTTCGCGCATTTCGGCTGGCGCGCGCTGTTCGAGAGCGGGATCCGCCGCGAACTTCTGGCTCCCGACATCGTGCGCGAGCTGGGGGAGTATACCCCGTTCGACCGGTTCCGGGCGTTCTATGACCGGTGCGATGGCCTTGACGAGCAGCGGCGTCATTTCTACGTCGATCTCCGAACCTGGCTCGCGGATGACATCCTCGTGAAGGCCGACACCGCATCGATGGCGCACGGCCTGGAGTTGCGAAGTCCCTTCCTCGATCTCGACGTGCTGGCGAGAAGCGCGAGCATCCCGTGGCGACAGAAATTCGACCTCGCCTCGACGAAGAAAATCCTCCGCGAGAGCCTGCGCGGCGTTCTTCCCGACGAACTGATCGACCGCCCGAAATCCGGCTTCAACAGCCCCGTATCCGGATGGCTCACGGGGCCGCTCCGCGATGCGTTCGTGACGACGGTCCGCTCGCCGTTGTTCAGAAACTGGTTTCCCGATACGTCGCGCATCATGACCCTGCACCGCGAGCTCGAGGAGCGGCGGCGCGACTGGGGATTCGCCCTCTGGGGGCTGTTCATGTTCGGCGTCTGGGCCGAGGTCCATCTGGGCCGGGCCGGCGACGGGCCGCCGGCCGGCTGATCGTCACATGCCGGCTGGCGCCTTCCGGTCGAGAAGCCGGTCGAATCCGTTCTTGAGCGAGTTCACCTTCTCGACGACGTCGAGAAGCCCCTTCGCACGCAGGCTTCCGATGAGGCTGTCGGAGAACGCCAGCTTGATCTTCGGGTGCGATGGCGGGGCGTAGCCGGGCGCGCGGTCGTCCGCGAGAACCCAGTAGACGAGCCTGTCGCAGTAGGGGACCCAGTTGGAGAAGTCGCTGAAATCGTCGTAGGCGCTGAGCTTGGCGACGACGATCTGCGGCACGTACTCGATCTGGTTCGCCGCGTTGTAGTAGATGCTCTCGGTCTCGGGCACGATCGCAGCGACCTTCAGGTTCGGCAGGGTCACCTTGAACTTCGCCTTGCCGAAATGGTTCAGGGCGATCTTCTCGGCGAGCGTCTGCCAGCGGGTGGTGATGTCGCGGATCTCCTGGGCGAAGCCGAACAGCGCCTTCTGGAAGATCTCGTTGTTCTTCAGCTCCTCGAAGCTGTTCTCGAGCGCGAGGAACGGCGAGTGGTTGAACAGGCTGCCGATCATCCAGCCCAGGCCGTTGTTGAGGAAATGGCGGCGCGTCAGCTGGGCCGGCGCCTTCGCCGTCTCCCATTGCAGGCGTTCCCCGATCAGCCACGCCGTGGCCTCTCTTGCCTTGTCGAGCGCGTCGGCCGAGCGCCATAGATCGCTCTGCTCGGAATATTCCCAGGCCTTGAACCTGTTCGGATACGCATTGTCGACGACCTGGAACAGGTTCTGGTTGAACAGATCGAGCAGTTTCGAGAGACTGTTCTGATGGAAATCGCGGAGCGTCAGCCGACGCGGCACTTCCTCGAGGGGAAGCGCGAGCCGGGATTCGATCAGCCACCGCGTGGCCGCCCGGGCCGTCTCATATCGGTCTTCCCGGAACCAGATGATCGACTCCTCGTCGACGAACTGCCACGGCTGAAATACTCCTGGATATATAGTTTGAACCATGCGATAGACGGAGTTGCCGTGGCGCTGGAGCAGGACGTCGAGACCGCAGGAACGCATGACCTCGGCGGTCAGCATCTGCGGAAGGTCGCCGCGACTGCATCCCAGTTTCGTCGTGATGAGCCACTCGAGAGCCTCGCGGGTCCGCTCGCCGAGGTCGCCGCTCGCGATCCAGGCGCCGGCCTCTCCGAATTGCCAGGGCTTATACCGTTCGGGCAGGACCATCTCGACAAGTTTGAACCGGCTTCCGCCGGCCCAGGCGACGGCCTGGTCCATGCCGTAGCCGGCGCAGAATTCGTCGGAAAAAGCCGACGGAATCTGCTCCGGATCGCTGACGCGACCGGAAAGCAGTTTCAACGCCATCTTCGTGAGCGACCTGGCAAAGATCTCGCCCGACGCCGGATCGTCGAACACGAAGTCGGGCAGCCGGCCTTGACGCTCCTGGACGTCTTCGATCAGCCCCATGACTTCGTCTTCAGTCAGCTCTTCGGGAAATCGGCCGAACCGTTTCCGGAAGCCTTCGCGGTCATGAGTGAGACCGAGCGAGCCGCGTGCTTCCTGGACCTGCAGCAGGCTCATCTGGAGCTTGGCCGCGATATCCTCGTCGGAGAAGAACAGGAACTCCTCCTCGAGACGCGCCATCAGCGACCGAACGACGGGATCGTTCATGTCGAGGGGCCGATCGACCTGGCCGCCGGCCTCCGCGCCCGCGGCCGGCACGGCGACGGCAGTCGGAGCCACGAACGTCTGGCCGGCGCCGCGGCCGAGCACCGCGGCGAGCGCCGCCGCCCCGAGGCCGGGGGCCTCGTCGTCGGACGGCGTGACGTAGAGCACTTCCTCGAGTGTGCAGGCGCCTTCGAGAGCGCGCTGGACCGCGATCTCGCGCAGGGTCTTCATGCCGCCGAGCCGGGCCACGCGCTTGATCGTCGCTTCCTGGCCGCCGCCGTCGACGATGACGTCGCGGATGGCGGGCGTGACCATCAACACCTCGTAGACGCCCTGGCGTCCGTAGACGCCGCTCTGGTTGCAGTGCTTGCAGCCGGTGCCCTTGAAGAACTTCGCTCCCATGATCTTGTTGGGCGGCAGCTTGAGCCGCTGGATCGTCTTCGGCGAGGGACGGTACTCCGTTCGGCAGTGGGGGCAGATCCGGTGGAGGAGCTTCTGGGCGATGACCGCGCGGACCGCGGCCGTGACCAGGTAGGCCGGCACGCCCATGTCGATGAGACGGTTGATCGATGCGGCCGCGTTGTTCGTGTGCAGGGTCGAGAGCACCTTGTGACCGGTCAGCGAGGCCCGGAACGCGATTTCCGCCGTTTCGAGGTCGCGGATCTCGCCGACGAGAATGACGTCGGGATCCTGGCGCAGGGCTGCTCTCAGTCCCTGGGCGAAGTCGAGGTTGATCTTCTCGTTCGTCTGGACCTGCGTGATCCCGTCGATGCGGTACTCGATCGGGTTCTCGATGGTGAAAATATTGATCTCGGTATTGTTGAAGTATTTCAGCATGCCGAACAGCGTCGTCGTCTTGCCTGCGCCGGTGGGGCCGGTGACGAGGATCATGCCGTACGGCTCGTCCATGACCGCCTTGAGCTTGTCGAGATCCTCGGGCAAAAACCCGATATTGTCGAGGTCGAACGAGGCCTCGCGCTGCAGCAGACGCAGCACGGCCTTTTCCCCGAGCAGGCTGGGCACGGTGCTGACGCGGAAGTCGATCTCGCGGTTCTCCATCTTCACCTTCAGACGGCCGTCCTGCGGCATGCGCCGCTCGGCGATGTCGAGATGGGACAGGATCTTGATGCGGCTGATCAGCGGCGCTAGCAGGCTCTTGGGGCCGGTCATCGCGTCGTGCAGGATGCCGTCGATGCGGAACCGGACCAGCAGGATGTCCTCGCGCGGCTCGACGTGAATGTCGGAGGCGCGCTTGAGAATCGCCTGTTTGAAGATCGCGTTGAGGAACTGAACCACCGGCCCTTCCTCGGACGTGCGGCGCATGATGTCTTCGCCCGACTCGCCGCCCGCGCCGCCGCCCACGAAACTTTCCTCTCCGGCGACCGAGAAGCCCTCCCAGGAATACAGCTGTTTTATAGCAAGTTCTATTTGCGCCTTGGGAGCGATGAGGATGTCCAGCTTGCACTGGGTGAGGAAGGCGATCATGTCCTGTGCCATGATGTCGAACGGATCGGCCATCACGACGGTCAGCCGGTTGCCGGTCCGCTTGTAGGGGATCATCTTGTACTGTTTGGCCTGGTATTCCGGGATCAGCGACAGGATCTTCGCATCGACCTTGATGTTGGTCAGGTCGACCACCGCCACGCCGAGAAATTCGGCCCAGAGTTCGAGAAGGTCCTTTTCGGCCATGAACCCGAGCCGGATGATGATCTCCTCGAGGCGTTCGAGCGTCTGCGCCTGGATGTTCCGTGCCTTTTCGAGCTGCTCGGCCGTCAGAATCTGCTTTTCGAGCATCAACTCTTCGATGGTGCGCTTGCTGGAATGAGGGCTGCTCATGTGGGCCTCCGGTGGCTGTTGCGTCAGTCGCGCTCGACGACCTCGACGCGGAAGGTGCGTCGTTCGAGGGAACTGTCGGCGAACTTGAATTCGGGATGCTCGTACAGGCGGACCGTGACGTGACCGACGCGCTTGGCGACGAAGGTGATGATCTCGTCCTTATCGTCGCTGCGCCGCTCGACGGGGTCGATCCGGTTGTCGTTATAGTCGTAGTCGATCATCCATCGGACCTGCCGATCCCCGGCGAAGCGCGGCACCCTGACCTCGAAATGGGAGCCGACCTTGACTTTCAGGGTGTCGAGCCGTCGCTCGACCGGCGGAAGAAGGCGGATTGCGACGGCGTTGGTCACGAGGGCCCGCGGCTCGCACATGACCATGCCCTGCACCTTGTACACGCCCTGCGGAAGCGGCCCGCCGTTGCGATCGACCGTCCGCCAGGCCATGGTCGTGGTTTCGGGACGGTCCGTCCTGATCGGGATGCTGTGCGGGGCGTCCTCCCAGCGCAGCATGTTCGACCAGCGCCAGATCTGCGTCCCATCGTGAAATGCCGCGAGATCCCAGCGCTGGCCGGTTTCGAACCGAAGATCGACGGTCTTGTCGGTGCGGTTGCGCACGTTGATCGTGAACGTCGCGACGTCGCCGGCGACGACTTCGGGCGTCTCCGGCCGGAGAGTGATCTCGAGTTCGCGCGGCTGCACGTGCTCCCACTTCCGCCATGCGGCGGCAGGGGAGGGCATGACCGCGCCGAGTGCCGTGAACAGGATCAGGGAGGGAAGCAGGCGTCGCATGATCCGATGATACACCACCCCGGGAATGACCGCCATGCTATTTCTGTTCCTGGATCATGATGCCGTCCCAGTCGGGCGGCGGCGGCGCCGCGGCATACGCCCTGCAGCGCTCGAGCAGCAGCCGGGCCGGCCTGTCCTCGACCTCGGCCGACATATACTGCGTCAGATACATGATGGCCCCGGCGAAGTTCCGGTTGAGGGCCATCTGTAGGGCATCTTCGTAGGTCTTCTTCCGGTGCTGCTGAAGCTCGATGTCGGCGCCGTCGTGGCCGTCGAGCCGGGCGAGAACCTCGTAGACGGGCACGGCCTGCTTGCGGCCCACGACCCGGATCATGCCGAGGAACCGGGTGAGAATCGCCGGCTTGACCAGGTCGGCGGTGTCGCCGCTGATCAGAATGCTCGTTCCGAACATCTTGTTGGCGGTTTCGAGGCGGGCGGCGAGGTTGACGTTGTCGCCGATGCAGGTGTAGTCGAACCGCATCCGCGAACCCATGTTGCCGACCACCACGACGCCGGTGTTGATGCCGATCCGGACGAACAGCTCCGGCTTGCCTTCCTTGCGCCACCGGGCGCGCAGTTCGGCCAGCGCCTTCTGGCTGTCGAGCGCGCACCGGCAGGCCCGGATCGCGTGGTCGGCCTGGTCGACCGGGGCGCCGAACACCGCCATGATGGCGTCGCCCTCGTATTTGTCGAGCAGCCCGTCGTATTTGAAGATGATGTCGGTCATCTCGGTCAGATACTCGTTGAGCAGGTTCACGACGACGAGCGGGGAAAGGCCTTCCGACAGGGTCGTGAAGCCTTCGATGTCTGAGAAGAAGAGCGAGAGGCAGCGTTCCTCGCCGTGAAGGTTGAGCTTGGCGGGGTCTTTCAGGATCTCGTTCACGATCGAGGCCGTGACGTAGTGCTGGAACGCATTCTTGATGCGGAGCTTGTCCGACTGTTCGGCGTAGTAGCGCATGCCGACGGCGAAAAAGAAGGTCAAATCGAGCGCCGCGACGGTCGAGGTCACGTCGACGATCCGGCCGTATCCGAAGAAGGCGACGGCGGAAAGGGCGAACAGCGCGATCGTGCCTGCCAGACTGATCGCCCCGAACGCGAGCGGCTGCAGACGCGGAGCCAGCATGAACGCTGCGATGGCGAGAGCGATTGCCGCGGCGAGCGGCGCCTGCCATGGCGGCGCGGGGGCCAGCGCTGTGCCGTCAAGGTAGTTCGACACGACCACGGCATGGATGAACGGCGGGAACTCGGGCCGGCCGAGAGGCGTGAACAGCCGTTCCTCGCTCATCGAATGGGCCGGCCCGACGATGACGACCTTGTCCTTGAAGACGGCCGGGGCGACGGAGCCCTGCCTGACGTCATACAGCGATACGCGGGTCACCGACTGCGGGTCGAAATTGTAGTTGATCAGCGCATGCTCGCGATTCGAGAGGGGAATCGAGATCGGCCCCGAGGCCGTCTTGAACGTGAGCTGGTCGTCCTCGTAGCTCAGTTTCTGGAGCGGGAGGCCCAGCCAGATCCGCACGATCTCCGCATGGAAGCCCGGCACCGGCTGCCCGCGGGCCGGCCGGAAGATGGCCGAGGAGCGTCGGATCGTCTCGTCGACCAGCGGGCTGAAATACGATGGCGCCACGTGGCCGGCCCTCGCGAGGATCGGATACGGCGTCGTCATCGTCTCGGGGCCGCGCCGGAAGGCTTTGAGAACGACGTTTCCCGCTTCCGCAACCGCGTTCGCGAGCTCCTCGTCGGCGTCCGCATCGCCGCTCGGCGTTCCGAAGAACGTGTCGAGGGCAATGACGCGGGCGCCGGCGCTCGCGATGATGCGCACGACGTCGGCGTAGGCCTGCCGGTTTCCCTGATACAGATTCTGAATCCCCAGGATCGACCGGTCGTCGGCCAGGACCAGCACGACAGGCCCCGGCGAGGCCGGCTTCGGAAGCAGGGGGGCGAGTTTTGCCGCCCAGGGGTGCCCTCCGGGGTCCGCTGCGTTCAGGCGGAGACGGCTCCAGAAATCACGCAGACGGGTGTCGAGAGCGGTAAAAAGCGGTGCCGCAAGAAGCAGCACCGCGAGAGTGGCGACGAAAAATCCTCCCGTGGGGAGGGTCTTCCACGAATGCTGGGCCTGGTTTTTCTCGTTCGAAGGTGTCAAGGATGTCTACACGTGTTTCAGGCGATTCGATGACGGAGCGTCAGGGTTGCTGAGGGTTGGGAGAATACCCGGGGCCCCCGGGCGGCGGATATTGGCCAGGCATCATGTTCAGACCGGGGAGATTCTGTCCGGGCGGCTGGTTCTGGCTGCTGAGGGGAACGAACTGGCCGGGAGGAGGGTTCTGGCCGGGTGGAGGGAACTGGCCAGGAGGATTCACCCCGGGGGGGGGAAGCTGGCCGGGGGAAGGGAACTGGCCAGGGGAAGGCAGTCCGGGAGGGAAAATCGAACCAGGGCTGCTGGAACTCGAGCTGCTCTGTTGCCAGTTCTGGTTCAGGATCTCGATTTTGTTTTTGATGATTGCGACGATCTCATCAGCGTTCTTTCCGTGTTTGAGGGCATCTTTGGCGGCTTTTTTGACCTCATCATAAAAACGCTTCCGTTTCTTTGGATCGCCCAGAAGCGCACTTTCTGCCGTTTCCATATACAATTTGAGAGGATTCTGGGGAATCATCGGATGGATGAGCTTGTCGTCCCGCAGCATTTTCAGGGCCTTCGCATACGCGTTACGATAGGTTCGAAGGAGTTGCGAGGCCTTGGCGCGTTCGGCGGGAACCGTCGACTGCTGAGCCTGTCGATAGGCATCAAAATACAACAGGTATTCCTGGATGGCGAGTTCGAGTTCTCCGAGTGGTCGCGCCTTCGCGCCCGTCGGAGCCGCATCTTTGCTGGTGAGGCTGAAGCCCTCGCTCTGGACGCTGCTTATGGTGCTGTCCGATACCTTCGTCCTGCGGTCGGTTTTGTACTCATCTTCCGCAGAAGCGGCCCCGAGAGTGAAAACAAAAAGTCCGGCCAGGAAAACAGCCGATGTTCGTCGGATTTTCATACGTCCTGTACCTCCCTTTGGGATCTCTCCTGTAATCAATTGTAACCGATTTTCATTCGTCGTGTGAACTTGCGAAATGGAGTAGCCCTGTTTTCTCGGGAAATTGGTGAACGTCAGAAGGTGATCTTTTCGCTCTCGAGAATTGAGACGATGCTCGCCCAGTCGGCTTGAAGCTCTGTTGGCAGTTTGCTCCGTTTCGACATCAGTTCGCTGGAATAGGCCGCTTTCGAGACGGATTTTTCATAGTTTTTCACGGCTTCGTAACTCAGGATATCCTGGCCGCGGAGATTTTCCATCGACGTCACGTCCGCGGCCAGGTTGATGTCATACGGTTCGATCGTGTTCCAGGTGTCGTGCGAAATGACCGTCACGGGCGGGTTGGGATCGGGATACATCTGCTCCGCGTCGCTCATGAGAATGAAGGTATGCTGGCCCTTGGCGCTCTTGGAAAACAGGTGATACAGTTCCTGGGTCAGGAGTCCCGTTCCGGTCGGCTGAATGGTCAGATCGTAGGCGATCTCCCCGATCAGCAGGTTCGTGAGCTGCTGAAGACCGGTCATATTGCCGCGAAGACGGGAAAGCCCCGAGTTGGTGCCGGCGATGGCCGCCGCTTCCGACTGGTGCACTTCGTGATATTTCACGGCCAACCGGACCTGGGAGCTTCCCGTTTGCGAAAGATACAGCAAAACGGGCACGAACACGGCCGCCAGACCGAGTACCAGAAAAAGGGCGACGCCTTTTCGTTCGTTCATGTCCATCGGTTCAATCCGCGTTCATGAGATACACGGCGTCGAGAGAAAAGACGCCGTCCGTCGACATGCAGTAGGAGATCACCCTGTTCGTGGGGCTCGTGGCTGTAAAGGTCATCGTTGCGATGCCCCGTCCGATGGGCGCCGGGTTGACGACGGGGTCGCCCGGCCCGTTTGGAATCACGCACCGGCGTACTTCCTTCGTGCCGGGAACGTGGTAATACGAAATGATCCTGCCCATGAAATCCTTGAACACGAGTTTCGTGTCGGACCGGAGAGAATCGTCGGAGTTGATTCGAGGCCAGATGATCGTGCGTGCCATTTGGACCTCCTGGATCATTTCCCAGCTCGCCCTCCGGAAGTCGTTCTGGATGTCGCTGATCCGCGTCAGCCGTTTCTGATACTCCTTCTGCATGAAGAACCAGCGGGCGACGAAACCGAGAATGAGAGCGAGAATCGTCGTGCCGATCAACAGCTCGACGAAGGTCGTTCCCCGCGCGTTTCGCCTAAAGGTCAGGTACATAGGTATACAGTTTGTAGAGCAGATCCTTTCCGCCTTCCTTCCAGGTGATAATGATGCCGACGCATTTCATCTGGTCGCCGGTGGCAAAGTTGACGTTGTTCACGATCAGGGAATACCGGAAATCGTATTTGCGAAGAAACATCCATAACTCGGGAAGCTGTGCCTGCGTGATTCGGAGCGCGCCCGCACCGGTGGTTTTGTCGTTCAGGAGGGGATTGAAAAAACCGTCGTCGGGGCCGCCGGCGATGGCGTTTCCCGGCAGGGGCACTTCAACGATCGCTTCGTAAGGGGCGTCGAACAGATGCTGGGAAATCCTGTGCGCGAGCCCGACGGCGAAGGCCAGATTCTGGCTTTTCAGCACGGCCCGACCGGACGAGCCGAACATGGTCATGACCGGAAGCATGCACATGGCGAGAATGCCCATCGCAATGATGACTTCGACGAAGGAGAGGGCCCGTCGGTTCATGGCGCGATCCCTCGGGCGTCTTCGCGCAGCTGGGCCAGCAGGTTCACCACCTCGAGATGGCCGGAAAAGCGCGGCGGGAGGCGGGTCAGCAGGTTGATCGCTTCCGGGAACCGGCCGAGTTTTCTGAGCGTTCCGGCGTATTCGAGGGCGACCGCCACGTCGCCCGTCAGATCGAACTCTTTCTGGTAATGGGCGACGGCGGTGTCCCAGTCGTGGGCGGCCACCGAGATGCGTGCCAGGAACAGGTTTGCCTGAGGCAGGCCGGGCTGCATCTCGAGGGATTTCCTGAACGCCTGGGCGGCTCCCTTGTGATCGTCGAGCGAGAAAAGGCAGCAGCCGATGCGAAACTGGGCGGCTACATGCTCCGGATCTCGATGCAGGGCGTCCCGGAACAGCGACAGGGCGTCGCCGAACTGCTCTCGGACCAGGAACATCTCGCCCATCTGAAAGTCGTTGTCTGCAGCGAGGAATTCCCGGGTGATTCTTCGCTTGGTGACGGCATCGGTCCAGAATTTTGGAAGTTTCACGGGACCCTGCGGCATCACCGCCGGTTCCGCCGGCTCCTGGCCCGTGTCGGATGACAGATACAGGACCAGCGGGATGCAGAGAGCGATCGCGACGATTCCCGCCAGAAGGTTCCTGTCGATGCCGGACAACGGGTTTGTAATAGTATTGACCATACTATTCCCGCCGGGCTCCGTGCTCGTCCTGACGCCGGCCGGGCGCAGACCTGCGAGGCGGGCCTGCGCCTGAGCCATCGTTTCCTCCGGGCGGAGCTGTGGTGCCGCCGTCTGAGCCGGATCGGGAGGACGCTGTGCCGGTTCGACTTCCGGGGCCGGGAGCGGACGTTCGGGGGGCGTCCTGAGGAGCTTGACGAACGCGTCCCGAAGGTCGGCGATACCGGGCTTCGAGGCGTCGAGCTGCGTTTCGAGGTCATGGATCACCGAATCGACGTGCTCCTGCGGAACGAGCCGGGCGAGATGTTCCAGCATCTCGTCACTGCCCGTCGAGGCCGTCAGCACGAGCGGGACGTCGCCGGGGGCGATCGTGATTCCGAGATGGGCGAGAATGGCCGCGGCCAGAGGGCCGAGCGGCGCCGGAGAAAGCAGCGCCGGGCCGAATCCAGACAGGACGAGATCTTTCGGAAACAGCTTCAGGGCCTCGAAAAGCTGGGCCGGCGGTGTCTGGAGAGCCGCAGTGCATGCCCGCTGGAGAAAGGCGGCGCGGACCTGGGGATCCGACTGGGCGATGACCATGGCCGCAAGAAGCGCGTGCGAGGGAGGAAGCGAGGGAAGGAAGGTGTCCCAGAAGGCCGTCGGCGAGCCCTTCAGGGGCAGCAGCAACAACTGGAGATCGTTCCACGAGGGACGCGACATCGGTGGGCCGGCTTCCCTGGCCCACGATGACAGCAGTTTTCGCAGATCCTGGATCGGCGAGGATCCGGCCGAGGCCGGGGGGCGTGACTTGCCTGTACTCACATCAGGATGCTTCCCATCGAAGTTCTCGCCCCTATTATGCCATCCCCGGGCTTTCTGGGCAAATACGTCGGAAATTCCCGTTTCCGCTCGCCCCGGGAGGGACGAATGCGGTAGAATCCGGGGGTATGAAACGGTTCGACGTGGCCGGTCTCGGCCAGTGTTCCATCGACCTGCTCGCGACGGTGGCCGAGTATCCGCCCGTCGACGTGAAGGCCGAGACGTCGGCATTCAGGATCCAGGGCGGCGGCCCGGTCGCGACGGCCCTGGTCGCGGCCGCGCGCCTGGGTCTCTCGACCGCGTTTCTCGGAAAGATCGGCGGCGACGAATACGGAAAGCTGATCCAACAGGGACTTGCCGACGAAGGGGTGAACCTCGAAGGTCTCGTCACGGCGCCCGACAAGGAGTCGCAGACGGCTTTCATCGCCGTCGAGCGGGGAACGGGCCGCCGCACGATCTTCTGGCATCGCGGCTCCGCCTTCCCGCTCGAGGTCGACGAGCTGCAGAAAGACGTCGTCCGGCAGAGCCGGTTCCTGCACCTCGACGGCCTGCACATCCAGGCCTCGCTTGAGGCGGCGAAGATCGCGCGGCGCATGAAGATCCCCGTGATGCTCGACTCGGGAACGTATCGTCCCGAAATCGAGCCCCTGCTCCCGCTGATCGATTATCTCGTCGTCGGCAAGGGCTTCGCGTTCAGCTTCCTGAACACGAAAGACCCGGTGGAGGCGCTCCAGGAGCTGACCACCTACGGCGCGCGCATGGTCTGCATCACGCTCGGCGAGGAAGGCTGTGTGGCCGCCGCGAACGGTGTCCTGTTCCGCCAGCGGGCCTGGAAGGTCAGCCCCGTCGTCGATACGACCGGCTGCGGCGACGCCTTTCACGGCGGCCTGATCTACGCCCTGACGAAACAATGGCCGACCCAAACCTGCCTCGGCTTCGCCGCTGCCGTCGCCGCCCTGAAATGCCGGGCGCTCGGCGGCCGGGCCGCCCTGCCGACCCTCGCCGAAACGATGGCCCTCCTTCCAAAGCGGCTGCATCCCCCCGCCTGAGGGCGACTCAGCGTCAGCTCAGATCCGCATTTCGAGAAGGCGCCGGATGCGCTCCTGCATCGGAGGATGGGTGGAGAACAGCTCCGCGAGGCCGCCGCCGCTGAAGGGGGAGGCGATGAACATGTGAGAGGTCGCCGGCTCGGCGCCGTTCATCGGCCGCACCGCGACGCCCTGCTCGAGCCGGGCCAGGGCCGAGGCCAGCCACCGTGGCTCACCGCAGAGGCGCGCGCCGGTCTCGTCGGCGAGATACTCCCGCCTCCGTGAGATCGCCATCTGAAGGAACAGGGCGATGAGCGGGGCGAGAATCACGGATACGAGCCCCAGAAGCGGATTGTCCCGCTGACCGTCTCCGTCGCGATCCGACGGCATCCCGGTCCAGAACACCAGCCGCGAGAGATACGACAGCGAACCTGCCAGAACCGAGACCACCGTCGAAAGCAGAACGTCGTAATTCGCGATATGCGCGATCTCGTGAGCCAGGACGCCCGTCAATTCCTCGCGGCTCAGGGTTGCCAAAAGTCCCTCCGTGACGGCAACGGCGCTGTGTCCGGGGCCGCGGCCGGTGGCGAACGCATTCGGCGACATTGTCGGAATGATGTAGACCTGCGGGGCGGGAATGCCGGCCCGTCCGGCCAGCGCCTGCACGATCTGATGGAGAGCGCCGAACCGCTCGGGATGGGCCGGTCTCGCGCCATACATGCTCAGCACGATCGAGTCGGAGAACCAGTAGCTCACGAACGACATGACGAACGAGATCATGAGAGCCGCAAACAGCCCCTGCTCGCCGCCGATCGCCTGCCCGGCGACGAGCGTGAGGGCTATCAGGGCCGCCAGCAGAGCATAGGTTTTCACGGCGTTTGTCATGGTGAAACACACCTCCGGAATCATGTGGTCGGATGAACGTTGTGGATCGATAGAATAAATCGCAAAACCCTTGCCAGATACCCGCTTGCATCTCAATGGCGCATCAGATGGCCTTTTTCCCGCGTTTCGCGCATGATTTCCCCCCGCGGTGCGACGTCGCACGGCGACGATGAGCATTGACGCTTTGATGATCCGTTCCTATAATTGAACTGATGTTGTACCGCTCACCGTTGTAAAAAACCGCTCCTACAGGGAATGGAGGTAGTATATGATGTTTCGAAGCAAGTTCAGGATCAGGGTGGTTTCCCTTTTCACCGTGCTGATGTTCGTGGCTTCGACGTTCGGGGCCTACGCGCAGCAGGGAACGACCGTCACGCAGGTTCCGGCCGGAACGAAGGTCGATCTTTCGTCCGTGATGAACAGCGTTCCCGAGATCGGCATGCTCAAGACCAACCTGAACACGATCGAATCGGCGCTCAAGCAGATCGAAACGACGGCAACCCCGCTCTATAACAAGGTCGCCCCCTCCAACATGGAAGCGATGACCATCGGAGAGCGCATCAAGGCGATTCTCGGCAACACCAAGTCGATGGTCAGCGACGGCATGCAGTCGTACAAGGGCCAGGTCGACAACTGGTATGCCGAGCGCGGTCTTCCGCCTGACCCCTCGTTCGAGCAACAGCTCGGCGTCGGGCTGAACGAACTCGGCGTGCAGGCCGGTCAGATGCCGATGAACGGCAAGGGCGACGCCCTTGTTTCCAAGCTGAAGACGATCGTCGACGCCATCAAGACCAAGATGAAGGTCATCATCGACGCCATCCGCGCCCGCATCGTGGCGCTGGCCCAGAAGGTCGGCCTCATGAAGAAGGGCGACAAGAAGGATCCCGCCAAGGAGCAGGAAGGCACGCTTCAGCCGCAGGCCGACGTGCAGTATGCCGACACCTTCTCGGGCAAGCTCCAGAAGGGCGTCGCCGAAGGTACCCAGAACGCCAAGCAGTCGCTCAAGAGCAGTTTCTCGTTCACCAACCTCGCCGTGACGACGAGCGTCGCCGTCGGCACCAACCTGGCCCTCCAGATGATCAGGGGTGAAAAGCCCTCGTTCGGAAAGGCCGCCAAGGCCGTCGCATCGGTCGAGTTCGCCGGCAGCGTCGTGGGTTCGGCCCTGGGCGCCGCGGGCGGCCAGTTCACCGCCTCGCTCGTCCGCGCGTTCCTGCCCGGCCCGGTCGGCGCGCTCGTCGGCGCGGTCGTTCCGGTCATGATGGGCTCGGCGGGCGGCCAGATCGGCTCCTCGCTCGCCGGCGACATCAGGAGCGGCCAGTTCAACCTCGGCAAGGCCCTCCGCCAGATCGATCCGGTCGACCTGGTCGGCTCCTCCATCGGCTCCACTATCGGCATGGCGGTTCTGTCGCCGATTCCGATCATCGGGCCCATCATCGGCGGTATCGTCGGCGGCGTGGTCGGCAGCAAGGTCGCCAAGTGGGTCCAGGGGATCTTCAAAGGAAAGAAGATCAGCATCTTCAACAGGGGCAAGACGTTCTCGACCGAAGCTTCCAACACCTCGAACGGCGGATACGGCATCACCTTCGGCGAGGGCCAGAACCTCGGCATCAACTCGGGCGGCCAGCTCGGAACCGGCATGACCCCGACCTCGAACGTCGAAGTCTCGGTCAGCGGCGACATCCAGACCGTCGAGAAGCAGTATTACGAGACCTATCTCAAATACAACAAGCTGGTCGAAAACAAGCAGTACGACGAAGCGAAGAAAGTCTACGAAGAACTCAAGGTGTATTCCGACCAGTACAACGCCCTGAAGAACAAAGCAAAGTAACCGATATACGTCCAGACGCACCCCCGCCTTTCGAGGCGGGGTTTTTTCTTTGAACCCATCCGCAGATTCCGCAGATGGGGCAGATTTGTCGAAAATCGAAAAATCGCCGACGAGATACGAAGATCGTTTTATCACACGAAGAGACAGGAACAGCTCCTCAAAATCCGGAGGGGCGGTCCGTGAACCGCCTGGAACCGTCCGCCATCGCAACAACGAGAGCCTGATTGAACATGCCAGGCGCCAAGACACGAAGAACGGTGAAAGAGATAACGAGGGGGGAAGGCTTTGTGCCGTGGTGATACACGAAAATTGCAAAAGCCGCTGTGGAATTGACTCGGAGGCTGGGATGTAGTACCATTCGGCGCTGGCGATCAGAGGTCCGGTTGTGGAGGCTGTGCAGTGAAGATTCTCGTATTGGGTTCCGGAGCGCGCGAACACGCTCTGGTTCACTCTCTTTCCCATTCCCCGTCGGTCCTGAAGATTTACGCCTGCCCGGGAAATGCCGGAATGCGGGAAATCGCCGCGTGCCAGCCTTTCCGGGGGAACGCCGAACTCGTCCAGTTCGCCCGTGACAACGTTGAGCTGGCCGTGATCGGCTCGTCGCGATACGTGACCGAAGGCACCGTCGACGCGCTCGTCCGGGCGGGCATTCCCGTCATCGGCCCCGCCGCCGACGCCGGCCGGATCGAGACCAGCAAAGCGTTCGCCGCCGCCTTCATGGTGAAGCACAACATTCCCTCGCCGATGACCCAGGTCGTCGCGAATCCGCGCGAGGCCGAGCAGTTCCTCGACGAAAACCCCTGGGTTCGCGTCGTCAAATGCGACGGCTTTTCCCGGGGAACGGGCGTCGCCGTGGTGAACTCCGTCGACGAGGCGAAAGAAGCCGCCCACCGGCTGTTCAAGAGCTTCGGCCCGCCCATCATCCTCCAGGAACGCGTCAAAGGCGTCGAGTGCTCCTACACGATCCTGACCGACGGCAACCAGTGGGTGTCGTTCAGCTCCTGCCGCGATTATAAACGCGCGCATGACAACGAAGAAGGACCGACCACCGGCGGTCTCGGAGCGGTCAGCCCGTCGCCCGACCTTACGCCCGAGCTCGAGGAGCGCATCCGGCAACGCATCGTCATTCCGACCGTCGCGGGCATGCAGGCCGACAAGCTGATGTATCGAGGCTTTCTCTCGTTCCAGCTCATGCTGACGGCGACGGGGCCGAAGGTGCTCGAGTTCAACGCGCGCCTCGGCGACCCCGAAACCCAGAGCATCCTCGCCCGGTTCCGCGGCAACCTGGCCTCCCTGTTGATGGACTGCGCTCTCGGCCGTCTCGACGCTACCGGCTCGGAAGTCGCGTTCGGCAAGCACAGCGCCGTGTCGGTCGTGCTCGCCCGCGCCGGCTACCCGAACGACGACGAGGCCCTTCCCGAGATTCTCAAGATGGAGGACGTGAAAGATTCGACCATCTATCATTCGTCGAACGAGATCGGCCCCTCGGGGGAATGGGTGTTCCGCACCGGCAGGCTCATCACCGTCTCCGCCGTCGGCGAAACCCTCGCCGACGCCCGCCGCCTCGCCTACGGCGACATCGGGAAACTGGCGCTCAAAAATATCCACTACCGCAGGGACATCGGCGCCGCCTGACCCGGTTTAATGCCGCAAATTATATATCGATAATTATATATTAGTGAATCGGGTGATGGTCCCGCGAAGATGACCGGAGAAACACGATGCCCGGACACGAAACGCTGGAAAAACTGTTCTCCTGGCTGCTGATCGCGACCCTGTGCGGCTGGGTCGCCGCCGGGTGGAACAAGGGCGCCCTTCCGCCGAAAGAGGCGATCCTTCCGGCCCTCTTCCAGGAACCCGTGCAGACCCCGACCACCCGCAAGGAGTTCAAGTTCGATTATCGCGGCGTGCATTACCGGGTCCGGCCGGTCGCCGAATACGAGCTGTGGGGCCTGGTGGTCGACCACAACAACATCAACGCCTGGTGGGACATCTACCACACCGCCGACTCGGTCGATACCCTCGACCTGGGCGTGATCTGGGGCGACAATCTGAAGATCCACGATTACCACCGGGTGAAGATGTGGAGCGGTTCGTGGAGCATCAACTGGCAGTTTCCCCCCGGCGTGACGTTCAGCCATGCCCACATTGCGAACAACCACCTGATCACGAAGGACCCGGCCACCCGGAAAAAGATCGCCACGGTCAGGAAAGGCGATCAGGTGCGTCTTCGGGGGATCCTGTGCGATTACCAGGGGTCGGACAATTACGAGTTCTGGCGCTGCAGCAGCACGACCCGCGAGGATACCGGCGGGACCGCCTGCGAGGTGGTGTACGTCGATTCGATCGAGGTTCTCAAGGCCGCAACGCCGGGATGGTATCTGCTGTATACCGTCTGTTCATGGGGCTTTGCCGTTTCCCTGCTCGGGAGAATCGCGCTTATGTTCATGGTTTGAGGCGGGGTGCGTCGCTCGCATCCGGTTCTTCGTTTGGAAAAATTGCGACGAAGACGCGAAAATCGGGGTTGAGCCAGGCGAGCAGGGTGAGCATGGAAGGTTCCGCCATGGCGACGCAGCCTGCCGTGCCGGTGGTCTGGTCCTTCCAGAGGTGCATGAAAATCGCGCTTCCAAGGCTTGCCACCACTGGAGCCGTGTTGTATTCGACGACGAGTCCCAGTTTATACAGATCGTCGGATCGCTTCATATACTCGAAGGATTTCGCCTGCGTGTGGCTTTTCCTGGTCAGGGTGTTGTAGTCGGGGGCTTCGGGATCGTCGATCCAGACGTCGTCGGGGCTCGACGGCCGGTACCGCCATCGGATATCCAGCGTCGGGGCGTAGCCGAACGCGAACCCCAGCGGAAAGATGCCTGAAGGCGTGCGGCCGTCTCCTTCACGCTTCTCGCCTTCCGGGGCCATGCCGTTCCGCCCGATAACGGCCGGGAAGGGCGGACGGGCGATTTCCCACGCGCTGTCGCGCTTCCGCAGAAGAACGACGGTTGCCGGGACGGACGCGGGATCGTTCGGGACGACCCAGATGCACTGTCCGGCTCCCAGCCTGTTCAGCTGGACTTCCAGCGCTGCCGGAATGGTCCACGTCCGTGAAGCGGTGGGTGCGGCGAGGGCGGGCGGGGCGGAAAGCGTCAGGAACAGGCATGCCAGGCATAGCAAAGACATCGGAAATCCTCCGGGGCTTGAACTGATGCCCAAGTGTAACTGAATTTGCCGCATCTGTCTCCTGCGAACGCGGAAAACCGGTGAGGCGTGGTCCGCCTACTCCCGGAACTCGTCTCCCTCGCGGGTCATGAACGTGCGGGAATACCGCTCCAGACGGCTCGCATAATGGTTGTATCCGAGGTTCGCCGGGACGGAAATCGGGAGAAGGCAACGGGAGCCGGCCAACCGCTTGAAAATCGAACGAAGCGAGTAGCTCTTCCGCCAGGCCCGGATCAGCCCTTCCTGGAGTTCATCGGGACTCATGTGGCGAGGCCGGAAGACGACGTGCTCGGCGTCGAACAACGCCCAGTCTCGCTCGATGATCCGTCCCTCCCGTTCGAGTTCGCGGTACACCTCGGTGCCGGGGAAGGGGGTCAGCACCGAATACTGGGGGAGATCCACCTCGATGTCGTAGACGAAATCGGCGGTGCGGCGGAACACGTCGCGGCGGTCGGTATCGAGGCCGAAGACGAAGCACGCCTGGACCCCGATGCCGTTGTCGTGGAACCGGCGGACGGCCTCGCGGTAGTCGGCGACCCGGTTGAAGGGTTTTCTGACTTCCTCCAGCCCCGTCTGCGAGACGGACTCGAAACCGATCAACAGGCCCCGGCAGCCGGAGTCCACCATCGCGGACAGGAGTTCCCGGTCGAAGGCGACGTCGATCGTGGCGCAGCCGACCCACCACTTCTTCAGCGGCGCCAGGCCGCGGAACAGGGCCAGCGCGTGATTGCGGTCGCAGGTGAGGCTGGGATCGAGAAAGCAGAGTTCCGACCCGTCGAGCGACTCCGCCTCGGCGACGACCTCCTCGACCGGTCGCACGAAGAACCGACTGTCCCAGGCACGGGCGATGGCGCAGAAGGAGCATTTATGGGCGCAGCCGCGGGTGGCCTCGATGGAATTTATAGTGATATATTTTGTTCGATCGAATATCGACCGGTCGGGAACGGGGGGGCTGACCTGTCTCAGGTCGAAATCGCGGCGCATCCGGTAAAAGGGCTGGAGCCGCCCGGCAGCCGCATCGCGCAGCGCCTGCGGCCAGGTCTCCTCGGCCAGCCCGATCACGACCGAGTCGGCATGTCGTTTCGCCTCCTCGGGGAGAAGCGTCGCGTGGACCCCGCCCAGGACGACGGTCTTGCCGCGGCGGCGAAAATAATCCGCCATGGCGTAGGCGCGGCTCGCGGTTCCCGTCATGACGCTGATCCCGACCAGGTCCGCATCGAGATACGAGCGGGGATCCCAGACGTCGACGCCTTCGTCGATGACCCGGACCCTGGCCCCGAGTTCGCGGGGAACGAGCGAAACGAGCGCGGCGAGCGTCAGCGGCGCATATCGGAGCGCTCGCTTATAGCTTCCGGCGGCGGGCCGATGGATGGGGCCGTGGGGGAGAACCAGCAGAATATCCAAACGGTACTGTCCCGATGCGATTGTGTTTCGGTGCGGAAAAAGGGTAGCATATTTTCGATCGGTTCTCTTCAGACAAAAACCGGATGGAGGAAAACATGAACAGGTTGTATGTAGCCCTGATCCTGTGTCTGCTCGCGGTTTCGATCTCTTCTCCCGTCCTGGCCGAGCCCTGCGCGCTCGTGAACGACCCCAGGGACCTGAGATTCGTCGACCTGGGCGGTATCTCGAGCTTCCTCGAGGACGAACTCGACCTCCAGAAGGGCCTCACCGACGTGATCGGACGCGAGGTGATCGACGCCCGGTTCAGGAAAGCCGGCATCCCCGATCCCAAGAAGGAATCGCTGGCCTACGCCATCGTCGCCCGCGAGATGCCCGTCGACCAGCTGAACGTCTGCTTCATCCTCAAAGGCAATGTGAAATACGATAAGTTCGAGGCATTTGCTGAAAAACGCTACCAGCGCTATTTCGATACCCTCAAAGCCCAGAAGATCGCCGCGCCCGCCCGCCAGTCGCGCGAGGCGCGAATCGCAGGCAAGTCCGCGCGCCTGTTCCCCTTCGCCTTCAGGCCCAGCGAGGCCGTTTTGATGAATTTCGGCCAGTATACGCTCATCGCCACCGTTCCGGCCGGCGACTACTCGCTTCTCAGCGAGATCGTGAGCGTCCTCGACGGCGACAGGCCGATGACGCGCCCCCAACCCGACAAGGTCACCTTCATGGCCGAGTTCGTTCCCATCGCCGCCGAACGCGATGAGATCAAAGCCTTCGAGAACCGCTACGATGGCTTCGTGGGCAAGACCCGCGCCACGTTCCGGAAGGTGTTCAAGCCTTCGTCCTATCTCACCGACGCACAGGCGGCCCGGCTCGAGCAGGACCTCAAGAACGGCCTCGCCGCAGTCCGGAAGTTCAGCTACGACGTCGGCGCCTCGCGCCAGGGCGACGGCTACGCGTACGAACTGAACATGCTGTTCCGGTGCGCCTCGCCCGCCGACGCCGCCCGGCTCAAGGAACAGTTGACGGCCTGGGTCGCCTCGAACGCCGGGAAGAACCTTTCCGAACAGGACCTGGTGGCTCTCAGGGCCAACCGCGTGTCGGCGAACGGCGACACCTGCATCTACACGGTGAAACTCGGCGCCACGACCGAGGAACAGTGGCAGTTCTCGGCCATGGTCATGACCCTGATGCTCCAGGATCGCCGCTTCAACACGATCTTCAAGGGCTGATGCGTCGAAACGCGATCACGGCCGGGGCGGCGACCTGCTTCCCCGGCCGTTTTCTTGGCTCGGGTATTCGTCATCCTGCCGGGAACCGGCGTTCGCCGCTTCGTGCTCACTCGACGCCCGCATCTTCGGCGGTTGCCGTCGCTCTGACCGGTTCGGAGCGGTTTTCGCCGAAGACCAGGAACAGGGCCGGCAGAAAGACCAGGTCGCCCAGGATCCCGAAGACCACGATCAGGGCGCCGATCCCGCCGAACTCCCGGAAGGGCTGGAAATCGCTGGCGAGGAAGACGGCATTGGCGAGGCCCAGCAGCAGGGCCGAGAACAGGACCGGGTGGAACATCGCGTCGAGCACCCCAAGCACCCTGCGAACCAGGCTCTTCCCGCGGCTGTCGCCGAAATGGGTGAGGATGTGGAGCGTGTCGTCCACCACCAGGCCGCTCATCACGCAGCCGACCACGGCGGTGGAGGGATTGAACGGCATTCCGGCCAGGCTCGCCGTTCCGTACGCAGCCAGGATCGGTAGAAAATTCACCAGCAGGGCGAACAGGGCCTGGCGGAACCGGCCGAACGCCACCCAGAACACCGCCACGATCATCACCAGCGCCGCGGCGAAGGAACGGGCGACGTTGTCCAGGATCAGCCCTTGCATCATCGCGCCGAGATAGATCTCGCCGGTCAGCTCGGCCTCGACGCCTTCCGGCAAGGCCCCTTCCGCAGCCGCTTTGACGGCATCGCCGATGCGCAGGATCTCGCGGTCGTCGGAGCTGGCGATGCCGATCTCGATGGCGAGCCTCCGGCCGTCGGGAGCGGCGTAAAACCCCGCCATACCGCGATTCGCGAAAAAGCTGAGGATGGCCCGTATCGCATCGGGCGTGTCGGGAATGCCCGGCGAACCCGTGAACCGCTCGTTGAACGCATGAACGAGATCGGCCGCGGAGAACACGCGGGTCACGCCGGCGACCCCGGAGACCTTCTTCTGCAGCCGTTCGGTCTGGCGGATGCCCTCCGGGGTCAGCAGGTCCCGGCCGCGCACCATCAGCGTCATCGAGTAGGGGGCGCCGAAGCGTTCGGCCATGAATCTGAACGACCGGATCAGGGGGTCGGCGGGGGAAAAAATGTCGTCGAGTCCGTTCCGGGCCGGCATCTGGAGTGCGGCAAACCCCCCGAGAAAGCTTGCAAGCGCGCCCGCCAGGAGAATCGCACGCGGATACCCGAAGACCAGCCGTTTCACGCCCCGCTGAAGCTGGAAAAACCGGGGTGAGCGCGGGCCGCCGGAAGTCGTGGCGGGCGGCCGGTGGATTCGCAGAAACGCGAAGACGAAGCCGAAGATCACGAGATACGAGAAAAAACAGGCCAGCGAGGTGTAGACGGAAAACAACTGGATGTTCCTGGACGGGTTGGCCGACAGGACGAAAAACCCGATCAGCGTGGTCAGCATGTTGATGAAACAGGGGCGGATGAGATACCGGAAATTTCTTTCGTGGAGCCGCAGATACTCGGCTTCTCCGGCCTGGTCGTCCGGGATGTCCGCCTTTCGGCCGGCTCCGGTGAAATGGCTGACGATGAAGATGATCTCGTTGAGCGAGATCACGAGGGCGAACGGAACGATGGGAGCGGTGAACAAATTTACCCGGTTGCCGTTCATGAAGTAGATGGCGAACGTGTAGACCGCTGGCAGCAGCACCGCAAGCACGATCATGAGGAGAATCCCGGGATCGGGGATCAGGAACCAGGCCAGGACGGCGCAGACGAGAAAGCTCGCCGCGAGGAAGATGCGGTTGTTGCGTTCCACCGCGGCCATGAATCGCTGTTTGAACCAGGGATACCCGAAAACGTGAAACTCGCGGCCTTCGAACAGGCCGGAAAGGGTGCGGTCGAGGCTTTCGCACAACCGGTTCTGCCAGTCGTGCCTGTCGGTGTCGGGAATCACCACGACTGCGAGGGCATGCATATCATCCGATATCAATTGCCCCTTCGCCGTCCGGTCGTCCCGGAGAAACTCGGCCAGCCGCGCGATGCGGCCGTCGGTGAGCGACTCGGCAAAACGCTCCGAATCGCGTTGGGGGCCAAGCAGGTCGAGGACCGAGAAAACCCGGCCGGCCTCGGGGACCGCTTTTACGGCGTCGACGACCCGGCGAAGATGGATGAGAGCCTGGCGGTCCAGCGCAGGGATGTCCCAGGCGATCGCGATACGCCGCTCCTCGTCGAAATGGCGTCGGAACTCCTCGTGGACCTCGAGCGCTCTCCGGTCCGTGATGGTCGACTCGATCTCGTCCTCGGTCCGGATCTCGGAAAACGCGCCGAACGACAGTATGCAGAGACCGAGAAAAACGCACAGGACGGCCCACGGAAACCTGTCTGTCAACGCGTAACACGCTCTGACGGCCCTCTCGGTGAGCGGGACGCTGTTCCGGTTCTCGATCTCCTTGAAAGGTGGCTCTTCCAGACGGTCCTCCGGCAAATACTATAGTTATATAAACAATAATAATGTATATTTTTCCGGCTTCGCCGGAGTGTCGACGGCATACTACTCGTCTCACACGTAACACGACAATCACCCGCATCCTCGATACCGTTCGTGTTGAGCTTGTCGAAGCACGAATGCACTCGCCCTTCGACAAGCTCAGGGCGAACGGCTGTGCCATGCCGGTCTTGAGGAATTATATTTTACTCGTGATAGCTGTTGCCTACCATATGAGACGAGGAGTATCGAACGATCCGCTTGCGGAAATCCGGATTCCCGCCTCCCGCCTCCTGAGAATACATGAACCAGGAACTCTGCGAAACAAAATACCTCTCCTTGTTGCCCCTGCTTTCGCGGCTGTGATAGCTTGAAAAGCGTAGAAACGCCGGCCGGATTCGCCTTCGGCGGTCGCGGTGTGAAAATTCTCCGACAAGCGGCATCCGAACCGGAGATTCGCATGAAACTGCTTCTGATCCAGTCCGGCGGGACCAGCCACCGCTTCCTGGTCGACGACGGCCGCCCCGAGGCTGATGCGAAATTTGGCCTCCCCCTCGCAAGAATGGCCGAGGGAGGCCGCTGGTGAACGAGCTGCCCCGTCCCTATCGATGGCTGGTCTGGCGATCCGGCTCCGAGCTCGGTCCCGAGGAGCGCGAGTTCGACGCCGCCGTTCGGCGCCTGGTGAACCGATGCCGAATGCCGACCCCCGGGTTGACCCTTTCCTACCACGCCGAGCCTTCCTTTTTTCAGGCGCTTGCGGCGCAGGGCGATGAGCATCACTTGGTATACTCGCGCCGCGAGGTCGACGGGGAGCTGATGTCCATCGGAATCCGCAGCCTGAGGCCTGCCTGGATCGAGGGAGCGCCCGCGCGGCTGGCATACATCCACCACCTGCGCGTTCATCCCGATCACCGCGGCGGAACACTGCTTGCCCGCGGATACCAGGCGTTCCGAGAAGTTTCGCGGGCATTCCCCGCACCCCTCACCGTGACGTCGATTCTCGAGGGAAACGCGGCGGCACGCGACGTTCTCGCGAACCCGGCTGGTCGCGGCCCCCTTCCCGGATACCTCCGTTTGAGCGGCTATCTGACGGCACTATTCCCGCTTCGAGGGCCGGGCGGTCGCTGGCCCCGCCGCGGCCGCAGGATACGGACACCCTTTGCATGCGAGATTCGCCCCCTGACCGGGGACGATATCCCCGCGCTTCGGACGCTTGCGGAACGGTTTGGCCGCACTGGCGACGGGGCCTGGTGGTCTCCACCCGACGGTGCCGCCTGGGGCCCGCAAAGTCTCTGGCCGGGCCTGCGCGTGAACGACGTGCTGGGGGCCTTCGCCGGGAACGCGCTGGTCGCGGCCGTCGGGGTATGGAATCGCTCGGAAACCCAGCAGATACGCCTTTCCGATCTTCATCCCGTTCTCTCGGCGATTCGGCGTGTCTGGGAAGCCGGCGGCGCGCTGTGGGGGCGTTGTCCTCTCCCTGCCGAAGGCGGCGAGGTGCCCCACAGGCTTCTCGATCCGTGGGCCGTCGAACCGGGGTGGGAACGCCGCGTCATGCCAGCCCTGCTCGACGCCGCCCTCGATGCCGCCCGCCGGGAGGGGGCGCTGTTTGCGGCCTGGGGCGTGGCCGAAGGGCATCCGGCGAAGCCTGCCGCCGACCGGTTCTTCTATTTTCCGTATGCGAGCAGCCTGTTCACCGTTGCGTGGCCCGAGACTCCCGTCGCCGATGTTGGCCGGCGGCGCCCCCTCGCCATTCCATTGGGGATGCTATGAATCGGAGCGAGCGCGACAAACCCCTGGCCGGAACGGTCGTTCCCGTGGCCCGCCACGAACGGCGGTTCGGGGAGACCATGGTCGGGCTGTCGCCCGAGACATACGCCGGTGAACGCGGCTCCTCCTTGGCCTGCCTTGTCGCGCGAAGGAGCGGACGATTCGCCTGTGCGACGCTTCGAGGGCCCCGGGCGTTCGAACCGGTGACGATTCCATGAACGGTCTCGGTCTCGCGGCGATCCATGCCTGCTGGCTGGCAACCTGCCTGCACGAAGCCATGGAATTTTCCCGCGTTTCCCGCCAGCCGATACGGCGCATCCAGGAAGAGGCGCTTCGGACGATCCTGGCGGCCAACGCCGAAACGGCCTTCGGACGCAGATATGGGTTCGGCCGGATCCGCTCGGTGAAAGCCTTCCAGGCCGAAGTGCCGCAGGTCGAGTATGAAGATCTCATTCCCTGGATCGAAGAAGCTGCCTCAGGTGCGCCCACCGTCCTGACCGCCGACCCCGTCGAGCTGTTCGAGCTCACCAGCGGTTCTTCGGGCGGGACCAAGCTGATTCCCTATACCCGCGGGCTTCAGGAAGCCTTCAATCGGGCGATCCATCCCTGGCTGGTCGATCTGTATTCCCGCCGTCCCGAGCTGGCGCTGGGAAGGGCCTACTGGGTGATAAGCCCCCGCGTCACACGCGAAGAACGCACGGCGGCGGGGATTCCCGTCGGATTCAAGAACGACGCCGAGTATTTCGGGCGATGGGGAAAACGGTTGATCGATGCCGTCATGGCCGTTCCTTCAGACGTTCTGCGGAACGCCGACGGCGAGTCATGGCGGTTTGCGACGCTCCTGAGCCTCCTTCGGGCCGAAGATCTTCGCCTGGTCTCGCTCTGGAATCCCACCTTCCTGCCGGCTCTGCTCCGCGACCTTGCGCCTCTCGGAGACAGGCTTGCAGATGCGCTCGAAACGGAGAGCCCCGGCCGCGCGCGCATGCTTCGAACCCTTCTTCCGGATCTGCTCGCCGGCCGCGATGAAGGGCTCGGAACGCGATTGTGGCCGAACCTCCGCCTCATCTCGACCTGGACCGAAGGCGAGGCTGCGGCGGGAATTCCGTCTCTGCGGCTGTTGTTCCCCGGCGTACAACTCGAGACGAAAGGGCTGCTCGCGACCGAAGGCGCGGTGACGATTCCCCGTTCGGGTGCTCCGGCGCCGGTGCTGGCCGTGCGCTCGGGTTTCTTCGAATTCCAGGAGGGCGAGGAGGGGGATGGCGCCTGTCGCACGGCCGCCGAGCTCGAACCGGGAGGGAGATACCGGGTTCTCATCACCACTCCCGGCGGTTTGTACCGATACCGACTGCATGACATCGTGGAGATGAAAGGCTGGTGGAGGTCTCTGCCGGCGCTGGCATTCTCCGGCAAGGAATCGATGGTTTCCGATCTGTGCGGCGAGAAGCTGAACGCGCGTCATGTGGAACGCGTTCTCTCGCGCCTGCTGGGTTCCGGATCGGCCGCGTTTCTGGCGCCGGAACGCGATCTCGCGGGACGATCGGCCCCTCACTACTGCCTTTTCGTTCCGTTGGAACACCTGTCCTCGGATTTCGAGACCCTTGCGAACCGTCTCGAAGAGGCTCTTCGGGAGAACTTTCATTACCGGTGGTGCAGAGAAGCCGGCCAGCTCGGGCCCGCAGAGGTTGTCGCGCTTTCCTTCGACCGCCGCGACCTCGAAACACGGCGATTGGCACGCATCTCAGGCGAAGGTGCCCGTGCAGGCACGGCGAAAATGGCCGCTCTCGATCGTCGGACTGGGTGGAAGACCGCTCTCAGGCCGTAGCCCCGGAACGCCCCTGTTACTCGGGAAGGTGGTCTGCGGATGGAGTCCTGTTCAGATCGCGATAGCAGGCGCGACAGGTGGCGATGTACTTCTCGAAGCCGCCCACGTCGATCTCCTGGTCGCTCTTGACGGTCTTGTGCGAGATCGTGCCTTCGTATTCTCCGCACCGGTGGCAGACGGCCTTTTTCTTCACGATCGTGTCGGCGTGGGCCATCAGGATCATGGTCGTCTCGAAGGGCTGGTTCTTGAAATTCAGGTCCAGGCCGGAGCAGAAAACATCGATGCCCCGGCGTGTCAGATCGAGGAGAATCTCGGACAGCGCCGGGTCGAAAAACTGAACTTCATCAACGAAAACGGCCCGCTCGTCACCGGAGACGGATTTCGGAATTTCCCTGGATGACGAGACAGGAGTCGCATCCACCTTCGCTTGGGTGTGGGAGACGATGCAGGCCTTTCCATACCGGTCGTCGAGAACGGGTTTGAAGACTTTCACGGGCTTCCGTCCGAGCGTGTAGATCTCGACGAACGAAATCAGCTCCGATGTTTTCCCCGAATACATCGGCCCAACGATCAGCGTGAAATGCCCTTCGCCCATGGCGGCAGCCCTCCGGTCGGAAATCGCGCCTTGTATAACACAAATCCCGTTCGGGGGAAACCCGTTGCCGGCAATCGGCGGTGACTAGGGGCGGAAAAGGCCGCAGGCCCCGGAATCTTCCGGAGCCTGCGTGTGACGGGCAGTGTCGTCAGATCATCGATTTCAGGAAGGTGAGCTTCGAGAGGGCCTTCATCAGCCACATCTTCTTGCCGGGCAGGTCGTCTGGGCCGAAGACGGCCTTCACGTCGCCGTTCTTGTCGATCTCGATCCGGTATTCCTTCGAAACCGAGATGTCCGACATGATGCCGGTGCGAAGTTCGTTCGCGAAACCTCGCGACTTGATCGCCGCGACGACTTCCGAGTTCACTTCCTCGCTCAGGGAGTCGAGGTTGTAGGTGCCGACCACCGCGACCTTGTTGTCGAACACGAAGTTCTTGGCGTGAAGCTTCCGCTGGCCGGCGAAGGTGAAAATGCGGGCGGTCGGGAGATTCTTGAGGATGTTCTTCCAGTCGGCGTAGAACATCGCCTGGGTCGCCAGACTGTCGGTCGAGACCGGGCTGTTGGTGTGGACGATGATCCGGACGCGGCGAGCGCTGGCGCGCTTGAGGGCCGCCATGACGCGGTCGGACAGGACGACGTACGGATTTTGCATGACGATCTCTGAGCGCGACCCGTCGATGAACTTGATCAGGCAGTCGGTGATGTCGTTGCGGGGGCCGGCGAGCGAGTGCTTGTCGATGATCTTGACCGGCGCTTCATGCGAACCGGCGAACGGATCGAAGCCGGAGAAACCCTTCATATGCTTGTATCCGGCCAATTCGGCGCGATACTCCTCGAGGGCCTTCGCCCGGCGGCTGTCGAGGCCCTGGGACGGTGTGAAGACGCTTCCGGTGATGTGAGCGCCCATGGCCGCGAATGCGAGCTCCAGCTCCTTGCTCATGACATCGATGTTTCCCCACAGGTCGGCGACGATGTTCGTCTGCTTGCGTTCGGTGAACTCTTCATCGAACGCTTTGTCGAGCTGGTCGGCCACGTCAGTGCTGCGAACGACAACGTCACAGTCGCGATACGCCGTGGGCATGTCTTCGGGATCGACGAAGTAATGGCTCGAGATGTTGCGGCCGCCGACGACCGAGTATTCGCCGTCCACGACGAGAATCTTGTCATGGTTGCTGGCCATGATCTTGCGCGGGTCGAGCACGAACGTGACGAGGTTTTCGTGAACCGGGTTGAACACCTTGACCTCGACGTTCGGGTAGCTGACGAGCTCCTGAACGAAATCCTGGCCCATCAGCTTGCGGGTGAAGCCCTTGGTGCCGCGGGCGTCCATCATGAACCGGATCTTGAGCCCTTCGCGGGCCTTCCGGAGAAGCGCGCCCTGGAGCGCGAGGCCGAAGATGTCCTTGTCGACGATAAAATACTGGACGTCGATCGAGCGACGGGCCTCGTTGACGAGCTTCCAGCGCGTATACCAGGATTTTGAATTGTCATACAGCAACCGGACCTCGGCGGGGTCGGCAATTTTGCTGCCCGTCGAAGTCTCGAACTGATCGAAGGAGACATCGGGGGCAGGTTGAAAGCGCGCCGCCAGGTTTTCGTAGGCGATCATGAATTTGACGTAGTCGTCCTGCGTGTTGGTGAATGACCAGACGTCCTTGAAATACGAGCCGAACCGGAAAATCTTCACCGGAAACGCCAGCCACGAGGTGTCCCGGTATTTGCCGTACTCCGCGGCCAGACCCGAATACTTCGTGTTGAGGGTATTCTTCCACTGCGCATACTGCTTGTTCGCGTCGTAAAACCTGAGCCGCGCCTGCGCCTCGGCGGCCATGGCCGGGTGGCGGGAATCGGCCGCGATCTCTTTCAGGAGCGCCGTCGCCTTGTTCACGTCGCCCTTGAGCTGTTCGTATGCCTTCGCGACTTCGTATTTGAGTTGCGCCGCATACGGGGAATTCGGGTTCATTGCGACGAACTTCTCGATGGTTGCAATCGCTTTGTCGGGAGACCGGCGATTTGCATCGCTCCACAGCGCCTGGACCATACTGCGGATTTCCGCCGGAATCTGTGCCGTGGCGGTGGCCGACCGCGACGAGGGGGCTTCGTCGCCGGCAAGATCCGATGAATCCGCCGCGGAGGATGTCACGCTGTTCGAAAGATCCGCTGACGTGGCCGGCTGCCCGTCGTCCGTCTTTGCACTCAGGGTTGATTCATATGCACTTTTGGCCTGCGTGTAGGCCTCGAGCGCCTTCTTTACCTCGGCCTCGGGCAGACCGTTCGAAATGGCATCTTTGTAGGTCTTGTACGTCGAAATATACTGATCGTAGATGGCTCGGTTGTCGGTCTGGCCGAACGCCGCCGAAGCGATCAGCAACATGAAAAGAGATGCCCGGAACCGGCTGACGGAGATGCGTTTCATTGTGTACCTCCCGAGATCGGCATTTGATAATTTGATGTAATTATACTGATCGATCCCGGGGGGCGTAAAGAGCGGCCAGATCACCATCCGCTCTTGCGCAGGAGCCATGGTGAAAATCACCCGTTCGCCCTGAGCTTGTCGAAGGGCGATAGCCTCTCCTGCTTCGACACGTTCAGCACGAACGGGGATGAAAAACCGCCTTCTGTTGTGCAGCACTCAAGAAGGAGGAATGTCTGTCTTGCGTTGGTCAGGCCGGCTGAATCTCCTTGCCATTTCCGGGGCGGGCCCGACGGATGATATCGAAAACGAACAGAAGAATGGCGGCAAAGATCGGCAGGTAAATCATGCGCGTGACGAACGGCCCCTGGAAAATGTACACCTTCGCCTCGCCGGCCGAATTCTGCGATAACCGGAGGGTATACGTCCCGTTGCGCTGGGCAGGAGAGTAGAGGGTGAGCCACGTCGGCTTCGCGCTCGGATCGGGCGGCCGGAGCAGGTGGCTCACCTGGTCGGTGATCGTCTTCCCGTCGGGATCGAGAAGTTCGATCCGCACGTCCCGCAGTTCCCGCTGCCTGGCGCCGAAATCGATCTTGAACGGATCGCCTGCCGCCGCCGTAAAGGTCATTTCGGTCGCAAAAGGCGTTGTGGGGGCCTTTGCATCATCGAGCCCCATCAGGCCTTCGGCGATCCCGAGCTGAAAGTAGTTTGGGTCGATCATCACCATGCCGACCGTCAGCACGACCAGCAGGACGACATACCGGAGCATGAACCACCCGATCGATCCCTGCCGGGCCCTGCGCGTGATTGTCATATCGCTCGTCCCTTCCGCGCCCTGGTGCGGCGCAACAGATTCGGAACTATACCACCTCGATGACCGGTTCGTCGGCTTCCACGTCGAGAGAAAGCGCCGAGCCGTCCGGAATGGCGTTGGCGATCAGCCGCCGGGCAAGTCGCGTCTCGACCTCCTTCTGCACGAGCCGCTTGAGAGGACGGGCTCCGTAGACCGGGTCGTAGCCTCGCTCGATCAGCCAATCTTTTGCGGCGGGGGTGACGTCGAGGGTCAGCCGCCGCTCCGCGAGCCGTTTCCGCAGGTCGCCGAACTGGAGCTCGACGATCGAACCGAGCTGTTCCTTCGAGAGGGGCGTGAACAGGACGATGTCGTCGACGCGGTTCAGAAACTCCGGCCGGAACGAGCGCCGCAGTTCTCCCAGCACGTCTTTCCGGACGTCCGGGGCGAGCTGGCCCGTGCTCGAGATACCGTCGAGAAGCGCCTGGGAGCCGATGTTGCTGGTCATGATGACGACGACGTTCCGGAAATCGACGGTGCGGCCCTGGGAATCGGTGAGCCGGCCGTCGTCGAGCAATTGGAGCAGCACGTTGAACACGTCGGGGTGCGCCTTCTCGATCTCGTCGAACAGCACGACGGAATACGGCTTGCGGCGTACGGCCTCGGTGAGCTGGCCGCCCTCGTCATACCCGACGTAGCCGGGGGGCGCGCCGATCAGCCGTGAGACGGCGTGCTTTTCCATATACTCGCTCATATCGATCCGGACCATGTTCTCCTCGGTGTCGAACAGGGCCTGGGCGAGCGCCCGCGCCAGCTCGGTCTTGCCGACGCCGGTGGGGCCGAGGAAGATGAACGAGCCGATCGGGCGGCGCGGGTCCTTGATGCCGGCACGCGACCGCAGCACGGCGTCCGCGACCAGGCTGACCGCCTCGTCCTGCCCGATGACGCGCTCGTGGAGGAGTTTGTCGAGTTTCAGCAGTTTCTCGCGCTCGCCTTCGACGAGTCGCGTGACCGGGATGCCCGTCCATCGGCTGACGATCGCGGCGATCTCCTCCTCGTTCACCTCCTCGCGAACCAGGCGGCCGGTCGACTGTTTGCGCTTCAGCTCGGCTTCGAGTTCGGCCAGCTGCTTCTGGGTTGCCGGGAGCCGTCCGTGGCGCAGCTCGGCGGCTTTTTCGAGGTCATACGATCGCTCGGCTGCCTCGACGTCGTGATGCATCTTCTCGATCTCGGCGCGAAGGCCCTGTACTTTCCGGATCACATCCCGCTCGCTTTCCCACTGGGCTTTCATCGCGTCGGAACGGGTTTTCAGGTCCGCGATTTCCTTCCGGACGTCGGCCAGACGCGCCGCGCTTGCCTCGTCCTTCTCTTTCGCGAGCGCCGCCTCCTCGATCTGCAACTGCATGATGCGCCGCGTGACCGTGTCGAGCTCCGTGGGCATCGAATCGATATCGGTGCGTATGGTCGCGCAGGCCTCGTCGACCAGGTCGATGGCCTTGTCGGGCAGGAACCGGTCGGTGATGTACCGGTGCGACAGCGTCGCCGCGGCGACGATCGCCGAGTCGGCGATGCGGACGCCGTGATGCACCTCGAACCGTTCCTTGAGGCCGCGCAGGATCGAGATCGTGTCGGGAACGTCGGGCTGCTCGACGAGAACCGGCTGGAAACGGCGTTCCAGCGCGGCGTCCTTTTCGACGTGCTTGCGATACTCGTCGAGCGTCGTCGCGCCGATGCAGTGCAGTTCGCCGCGCGCCAGCAGGGGCTTGAGCATGTTGCCGGCATCCATCGAGCCCTCGGCCTTGCCGGCCCCGACGATGGTATGGAGCTCGTCGATGAACAGGATGATGCGGCCCTCGCTCTGCTTGATCTCCGACAGAACGGCTTTCAGCCGCTCCTCGAACTCGCCGCGGAACTTCGCGCCCGCGATCAGGGCGCCCATGTCGAGCGCGAAAATGGTCTTGTCCTTCAACCCTTCGGGGACGTCGCCGCGCAGGATGCGCTGGGCGAGTCCCTCGGCGATGGCCGTCTTGCCGACGCCGGGCTCGCCGATCAGGACGGGGTTGTTCTTCGTCTTGCGCGACAGGATGCGGATGACGCGGCGGATCTCGTCGTCGCGACCGATCACCGGGTCGAGCTTGTTCTTTCCCGCCTCGCGGACGAGATCGCGACCGTATTTCTCGAGCGCTTCGTAGGTCTGCTCGGGATTGGCCGAAACGACCCGCTGGTTGCCGCGTATCTCGGTGAGTGCCTTGAGAAGTCGTTCGCGGTCGATCTTGAACGAGGCCAGCAGTTTTCCCGACGGCGTCGATGAGCCGGACGAGATCATCGCAAGCACCAGGTGCTCGACCGACAGATACTCGTCCTTCAGCGTCTTCATCTCGGATTCCGCGTTCACGAGAATCTGCGACAGTTCGCGCGTGACGTACACCTGGTCGGGCCTCATGCCCGGCCCGGAGACGCGCGGCTTGCGGCCGATCTCCCCGCCCAGCCGCGATTTCAGGTCCTCGAGCGGAACGTTCATCCGGTTGAACAACCGGGGAATCAGGCCCTCCGTATCCTCCAGCATTGCGGCGAGCAGGTGCTCCGGCGAAACCTCGGTGTGCCCGTACTCGACGGCGAGATTTTGCGCCCTCTGCAGCGCTTCCTGCGACTTCTGCGTCAAACGATTCATATCCATAGCTATCTAACCTCCGATGTCACCGGACAAACGGGACACATGATATCCGATTCTTGTCTAACAAAAAGCGTGCCACTCCGGAACATCGCATCAAAAGCCTTTTTCCCGGATTCGGGGGAGTGCGACGTCGCACCCGAACCCCGTAGGTGCGACGTTTCCGTCGCGCCTGCCGATTCCGCTCTGTGTCCCTGCAAGGTTCCGTTCGTGCAGAGCCTGTCGAAGCGCGAAATGCACTTGTCTCCGTCACCTCGTTCAGCGGTGAGCGGCCGTTTTCAGTTGCATGACCCCACCGCCGGGGTGAATCGCGATGAGCTCGTTTTGGCTCCGATACGCTTGACGGTTGCGGTGAGGTACTATATACCCATAGAACATGCGGCTCTGAGAGCCGTATGACAGGGAAAGGAGCAGGACTCATGGCACAACGCGGTATCCGTGAGTATCACGGCAAGAAGATGCTGGCTCGGCATCTGGGCGAGTATCTGAGCGGCGGCATCGGCTACGACGGCAAGATTGTCCTTGTCGATGAAAAGACCGACTGGAAACAGCTTCGCACGGACAACCCCTGGCTCGGCTCGATGCCGCTGGTTGCAAAGCCCGACCAGTTGTTCGGCAAGCGTGGGAAGCACGGCCTCGTCCTCGTCAACAAGAACTTCGACGAAACGAAGGCCTGGATCATGGAGCGGATGGGCAAGACCACGAAGGTTGGCGAGACGACCGGCACGCTGACTCATTTTCTGATCGAGCCCTGCATCCCTCATGAGAGCGAATACTACGTCGCGATCAAGTCGACGGCCGAAGGCGACGTGATCTACTTCTCGCTCGAAGGCGGCATCAACGTCGAGGAAAACTGGGAGAAGGTCGTGCAGATTCCGGTGCCGGTGCTCGCCGGCATCGACGCCGTCGACGTCGAAAAGGCTCTTCCCCCCGCGCTCGGCAAGAACAAGAAGCTCGTCACGAAGTTCGTTATCGGCCTGTACAAATATTTCGCGGCCCTGCACTTCGCCTATCTCGAGATCAACCCGTTCGCCATCGCGGGCGAATCGATCATCCCCCTCGACATGGTCGCCAAGCTCGATGACACCGCCGAGTTCTGCGCGGCGAAATTCTGGGGCGACGACATCGAGTTCCCGGCAGCGTTCGGCCGCACGCTCACCCCTGAAGAACAGAAAGTGCGCGAACTTGACGCGATGTCGGGTGCGTCCCTCAAAATGACGTTGCTCAACCCCGACGGCCTGGTCTGGAACATGGTCGCGGGCGGCGGCGCTTCGGTCATCTTCGCCGACACCGTGTGCGACCTGGGCTACGCGAAGGAACTGGCCTTCTACGGGGAATATTCCGGCGATCCCAGCACCCAGCTCACATACGAATACGCGAAAGTCGTCATGGATCTGATGACGCGCAAACCCGATCCCCAGGGCCGGCCGAAATGTCTGATCATCGGCGGCGGCATCGCCAATTTCACCGACGTGGCCAAGACCTTCACCGGCATCATCATGGCGTTGAAGGAGTTCGCAAAGAAGCTGCAGGCGGTAAACGCCCGTATCTTCGTGCGACGCGGCGGGCCCAACTACCACGAGGGCCTCGCCAAAATCAAGGCGGCGGCGACCGAGCTCGGTCTGCCGATCGAGGTCCACGGGCCCGACTACCACATGACCCGTGTCGTGCGCGACGCCCTGCAGACGGCGTGACAGCGGAAAGGACGCAGAGACGATTATGAAACGACCGTCATATCTCCTGTTCGACAGGAACACCCGTGCGATCATCTTCGGTATGCAGACCAACGCGGTCCAGCGCATGCTCGACTTCGACTACTGCTGTAAAAGGGAAAAGCCCTCCGTGGCCGGCGTCGTCGATCCGGGCCGCAGCGGCACGACCAAATGCTTCTACGGCAAGAAGGAAATATTCGTACCCGTCTATCCTGATATCGCCTCGGCCGTCGCCGAGAGCGCCGACGTCGATGTGATGATCAACTTCGCCTCGTTCCGCTCCGCCTACGACACGACGATGCAGGCGCTCGACATCGAGCAGATCCGCACCATCTGCGTCATCGCCGAAGGCATACCCGAGCGATTCTCGCGCCACATGCGCGCTGTCGCCATCGAGCGCGGCAAGGTCATCATCGGGCCGGCCACCGTCGGCGGCATCGCGGCAGGCGCGTTCAAGATCGGCAACACCGGCGGCACGATCGAGAACATCTGCTCGTCCAAGCTGCACCGGCCGGGCTCGGTCGGCTTCGTCAGCAAGTCGGGCGGCATGTCGAACGAGGCCTACAACATCATCGCGCGCAACAGCGACGGCCTGTTCGAAGGCATCGCCATCGGCGGCGACGCCTTCGCCGGCTCGAACCTGCTCGAGCACCTGATGCGGTACGAAGCCAATCCGTCGATCAAGATGCTCGTCTGCCTCGGCGAGGTCGGCGGCGAAGAGGAATGGCGCATCGTCGATGCCCTGCGCTCGGGCAAGATCAAGAAGCCGCTCGTGATGTGGGTTACCGGCACGTCGATCAAATATATGCCGAAGGGTATTCAATTCGGACACGCCGGCGCCAAAGCCGACGCGAGCCGCGAAACCGCCGAGGCGAAAAACGACGCCCTGCGCGCGGCCGGAGCCATCGTGCCGACCTCGTTCGACGACTTCGACAAGGCGATCAGGGAAACTTTCGATAAGCTCGTGGCGAAGGGTGCCCACAAGCCGATTCCGGACGTAGAGCCCCCGGCGATCCCGATGATGTACAAGGAAGCCGTGGCGCGGAACCTGGTGCGCCGACCCACCAACTTCACCTGCACGATCTCGGATGACTCCGGCGACGAACTGATCTACGCCGGCCACAAGATCAGCAAGGTGATCTCGGAAGGCTACTCGCTCGGCGAGGTGATTGGCCTGCTCTGGTTCAAGGAGCGTTTACCGAAGTGGGCCGCGGGCTTCATGGAGAACGTGCTCAAACTGTGCGCCGACCACGGCCCCTGCGTTTCCGGCGCCCACAACGCCATCGTCACGGCTCGCGCCGGCCGCGATCTCATGAGCGCCGTTGCATCAGGCATTCTCACGATCGGCCCGCGGTTCGGCGGCGCGGTCGCCGGCGCCGCCCTCTCGTTCAAGGCCGCCCGCGATGCGCAGATGACGCCCGATGGCTTCGTCGAGCACATGAAGAAGAAGAACGAGAAGATCCAGGGCATCGGCCACCTGATCAAGAGCCTCAAAAACCCCGACATGCGCGTCGTCTTGCTGAAGAAGTTCGCCAAAGAGCACTTCCCGGCGACTCCGCTGCTCGACTACGCTCTCGAGGTCGAACAGGTCACCACCTCGAAGAAGGATACGCTCATCCTCAACGTCGACGGCTGCATCGGCGTCCTCTCGGTTGATATGATGTACGGCCTCGGCTGGAACGAGGAGAAGATCCAGGAAGTCGTCGACAGCGGCGGCCTCAACGGCCTCTTCCTCCTCGGCCGCACGATCGGCATGATCGGCCACTACATGGACCAGCGCCGCCTCGAAGCCCCGCTCTATCGCCACCCCATGGACGACGTCCTCTACGACCTGCCGAAACTCACCGAGTAACCCCACGAACAAAAAGCCCGGGACCTCCTGGCCCCGGGCTTTTTGTTCGCTGAATGTCGGATATTGCTCGCCGAAGCCCGAAATCCACCCGTTCGCCCTTCCCAGACTGTGAGGGAAATCACCATGTCCGTTCATGGTGAGGCATCAAACCACGAGCAGGCCTGCTCATGAGGTTCGGATCACCCTTCGAGACCTCGGGATGACCGGAACCCATAGTATGTACAGCCTGGTCGTCAGGGATCGCAGGGCGAACACGGCCGCACCTGGCGGAAATCCGTTCGTGCTGAGCCTGTCGAAGCACGAGAATCCTCGCGCCCTTCGACAGGCTCAGGGCGAACGGTTGTGTTTCGACACCAGGAACGCACTGGCCTGATGCGGTTTGCACGGAGACGAGATGCTGGGCGGAAGAAAAAGCCCCGGGCTGGAAGCCCGGGGCCATGGATTCAGGTCTTCGAATCAGGTTAGTTGCCGAACAACCAGCCGTGGTTGCCGTCGGGAGGCGTGGCTGTGACGCCCTTCGCGGTCTTCGGGACGAAATGGAGGACCATTTTTGTCATATCCATCGGATACGGCGTGGAAGCGCCCCATGTCCCGGAGAGCTCGACGCCGACCGGATAGGTGCCGGCGCTGTAGATGTTCAGGAGCAGGTTCTGGGTTTCGGGAGTCGGGTCGAGGAGGACATTGGGCATCAGGTTGTCCGGGAACGTGAAGGGCACCCAGGCAGTTCCGGTCGAAATCTCGAAATGCGTGACGGAGAACGTCGAGGGACCCTCGGGAAGAAGGACGCCGCGGAGCTTCATGCCGGTATTCGTCGGCATGGCCTGAGCCGGAGGCCACTCGGTGGATTCGTCAAGGAAGGAGGTGATGAACAGGTGTTTCCCGTCGTCGCTCAGCTTGCCTGAAACGGTGACCGAATGGAGATGAGATTCCCACATGTCGTGGCCGTTGATAGGATCCTGGTAACGGAAGAGCGGGGTCTTGTTGATGCTCGCCGCGTCGAATTCGACGAAAGCGATATGCGTGCCGTTGTCCATCCAGGTGAATTCAAAAGGCTGGGTCGCGTTTGCAGGATTAAACACCCAGGTTCCCTTCAGGTTCGTCACATTCGTACCCGTGGTGGGGGCTGACGGAGGAGTGAAGGGGACCATCGGGTCCGGCCAGACGACGGACTCGTCGACGAACGTGGTCATGAAAATCCGATGCGATCCGTCGGAGGCGGTGAAGGCCTTTCCCGAGATCGTCACGGTGTGGCCATCGGATTCCCACAGGTCGCGGCCGCTGACCTGGTTCTGATACCGGAACTGGGGATACTTGTCCAGTCCGTCCGGGTTGAAGTCGACATAGGCGCTCGTCGCAGTGCCTCCGACGGTCCAGGTGAACTTGAACATGTTCCTGGGCTCGTTCGCATTCTTGTCGAAGCTCCAGAGGCCGCTCTGATTCTCGAGAAGCGTGCCGTAGACCGGGACGGTTGGAGGGGTGATCTGGGGAGGGATATATCCGGTCATTGAGGCGAGAATGATCGCGTAGACTTCAACCACAGCGGGACCGTAATCCGGAGCGGGGCGTTTTTCCGTGATCATGCCTTCGATCTGAACCATTCTGCCGAGGAAACCCTGCATGGCGTTGGCGATCAGGTCGGAAGTCGGAACGAACTCCGTCGCCACGGGTTTGCCGAGGCCGAACCAGAACTTTCCGGCGCTGTCCCGCTCGAGCGGGCCGCCGGTGAAGGTCATCTTGTTGAACTCCGGAATGGTGACCACGCCGTCGTTCATGCCGGTGATCCTGAACGTCGGCGGAGTGCTCGCCGTGGGCTTGGCTGTATAGTATCCAATATAAATATGAGGCGTTGACGTTGCCGTCTTGATCGTGCTTTCCGGATCGATCAGCGCGATGAAACCGCCGAACTGCTCCGGACCGGCCGGGAACCCGGCGGGAGGCTGGATATAGACGTTGCTGCCGTTCTCGACGATGATGCCCATGATCTCGGAGCCCACCTGATCGACGATACCGTCCGGCGGAATTTCGGAAGGAACGTATGAGAAGCCCATCTCGGGGCCCTGCATCAGCAGGACGAACAGCGCCGTCGCCTGTGCCTGGGTGAGGCCGGGGAGGTTCGCCATGATCTTGCGGACCATCAGGTCCTTGATGGCGTCGTGAAAACTCGTGACCTGCGTGGGGGTCGGATTCGTGACCGTCGGGGTGGTCTGGCCGCGAATCGCGTAGGAGACGGTCATGGCGCCGAGGTCGGGAACGTAGCCGCCGGCGGCCGCCTGGACGGCCTGGACTTCCGTGGGGGTGGGATACAGCCTGGCGATCAGAGGAGGTGCGCCTTCGAGCAGGCGAAGACTGGTGAAAATCGTCTTGAACGCAGCCTGGAAAAGGCTGTGTAGCGCGTCATTCTTGAGGAGAATGCCGATCGTGGAGGCGTCTGGAGCCGTCTTGAGCGCGAGCGAGACGCGCTCGACGCCGGCGGCGATCAGATCGTAATCGGCCTGGGGGAGATACGTCGGGGTGAGAACCTTCAGAGCCGTCAGAAGTCCTTCCAATTTGGCGAGAATGTGCTGATACTGGAATTGCAGCGATATTGTCGCATCGGTTGGAAGTGCGTTGTTGATCATCGTGTTGTCGATATCCTGCAGGGCAAGCATGACATCCGCAGGAAGTCCGAGCGTCCGGGCCATGAGGCGAAGTTGGTCGTTGAACAACTGCCAACCCTCTTCGGCGGTGTACAGGCCTTCGGCGATGCCGGCGTTGATCTTGTTCTGAAGATCGAACGCGATCTTGCGGAACTCGATGAACTTCGCATCGGCGAAGCCGGCGGCGCGGAAGGTCTGGAGTTGGGCCTTTTCACGGTTGACAAACGCCTGCGCGATCTTCATGAGATCCGCCGGTGCCTGGGGGATTTTTGAGGGCGGGATGATGCTGAGGATTTCTCCGAGGTTGACTTCGAACGTGGCGTCGTAGGCTTCGGCATATTTTACGAGCATCGCCTGATACTTTGTAGTTGGGTCGATCAGGGGGGCCGTGGCGATCGCACCGTCTTCGATCAGGGGAAGAATGCCCTCCATGATCTCGTTGCCGAACAGCACACGGAGAACGATGTTCTTTCTGCCCGTGGGAAGCCCTGTAAGCCTGTAAAAACCGTTCTCGTCGGTCGTGGTTTCTTTATTGAAGGAAACGAATTCGCCGGCTTCGTTATAGTCGCCGGCAATGACTCGGGCGTCCGCCGCCGGACTGGTCACCCGTGCCCTGACAGCCATGCGGATACTTTGTGACACGGCATTGGAACTGGCATATCCGGTCGCGACGCCGTTGCCGGAAATGCCGCCCTCGTTCGCTTCGGGATTCGCTGCGGAAGCGGGGTTTGAAATGCCGTCATCTCCGCCGGCGCCGCCGCAGCCGACGGTGAACAATGCCGTTGCCAGCAGACAGGCGAACAGAACATAAAGAAACCTCGATCTCATTTTCCTCATTGCCTCCTGAAAAATATCCGTTTCAAGGACGTACGGAAACAAGGCTAATCAAACGATAAAGGGAAGTCAACAATAGTGATCTCTATGCGGGAAGTTCATGTAAGGGGTTGTGTGAAGTTCGATGGATTCGTGATATCTCTGCCAAAAAAGGGCGAATGCATATATGAAACGAACGAGACTTGGTCGTTCACATCTTGAGCCAACTGACGGGGGCGAGAGTCATTCGTGCTTCGAACAGGCTCAGCACGAACGGGGGCGCAAAGCTGTATCTTCGGCGCTGGAGCCATGAATAGTGTGACTCAATATATGAGAACCGGTTCAGCCGATCTTGCGCGTGAGGCCGGTTTTGAAGAGGCGGTCGAGTTCTTCGCTGAAGCGGCCGTCGGCGAGGTGGATCGTGAGGTTCGGAACGGGTTCGTGGGCGCCGTTGTAGAAACGCTCGGCTTCGATGAGCACGAGATGCGCCGGCTGGCCCTCCTTGGGGATGATGAACCTTACACGTTTCATGCCGAAGTGGGCTTGTTTGAACAAGCTGCACGCCTCGTAGAACCGCTCGGCTGGAATGATCATCGCCAGTTTCGCCCCGTAGGGCAGAAGATACGCGGCTGCCTCGATGAAATCTGCGAGCGTCCCGTTCAGTTCGTGCCGTGCAGCGGCCCGCCCCGGCCGCTCGGGAAGGCGGCCGCTTCCTTTCGGGTAGTAGGGCGGGTTCATGACCACCAGGTCGAACGACTCGGGCAGCATGCGCGAAGGGATTTCCCGCACGTCGACCCGCTCGAAATCCATGTTGATGAGGCGTGGGTTCAGGTCGAGATTGCGCCGGGCGAGGGCGTGAAACTCCTCCTGGATCTCGAACCCGGTGATGCACAGCGCGGGGTTCCGGTATTTGAGCATGAACGCGAGGATTCCGCTCCCCGAACCCAGGTCGGCGACCCGGACGATCTCCTTCGAAAGGGGCGCGAACTCGGCCAGCAGAAGCGTGTCGATGGCAAAGGCGGTGCCGTCGATCTTCTGGATCAGCTTCAGGTTTGTGCCGACGACCTCGTCGAGGCGTTCATCGGTGTCGAGAAATGGCTCCTGCATAGTCCCGCATTGTACCGCACAACACGGTTTCTGTACAGTTGCGGGAATAACCCTGTTTGTCTTCTGTAGGGGGGGCTCAGACCCGCCCTGTCACGGGCATGCGGTGATCAGCTCAGAAATCGACAGCCATCGAGACCGAATACCGCCGGTCCTCGCGGTCGCCCGGCCGCTCACCGAGCTCTTCGGAATACGTCGCGAACTCGAATCGCGCTTCCCTGAACTTCGCGGTCGCGCCGGCGCTCAGATAGCCGCCCCGGAGACCGCCCCTGAGGGTGAGCCATGTCCGCATGCGCGCTTCCATGCCGAGCCTGAGCTTGGAAAAGAACGTGCCGTCGCTCGTGATATCCGCCAGGTCGGCGGCCAGAAGCAGTTTGCGCGACCGCTCCGTCGAGCCCGACAGGGGGCGGATCGCCGTGCCGACGTCGACGCGACGCGGCAGACGCCCGATGCGCGCATCGATCTCGGATTCGAACACGTTGCTCACGGAAAAGCCGACCGTCTGGTTCCAGGGATTCGCAAGCTTGTAGAGCACCCCGCCGTCGATATCGAACGCCGCCCCCTTGAGCGAGTCGTTCCGGAGATCGTCTTCGGAAAGCGAGGCGAAGTCGCGCGCATCATACTCCCGGTCGAGGGTTCGCCGGGAGACGAACTTCATCCCCAGGCCCCAGTGGCCCGACGCGGAGTCGCCGAACACGACACGGTTTCCGATCGGCCGGGCGATTGCGCCCACCAGCACAGAGTCGACGTCGGCTTTCGCCCTGATGCGCGGGCTGGTCGGACGCTCGACGCCGATCTGGGCGACCGTCTGATAGAGGAACCCGGCGCCGAAGCCGGTGCTTCCGAGATAATACGCGAGATTGGAGGCGACGAGGCGAGACTGCTGCCCCATGATCTCGCTCAGGACGCGGTTGTTCGTGGCTCGCGCCTCGGGAGTGTCGGCGTCCGAGAGGCCGTCGGTCTTGTTCTCGACCCGCCGCATGTCCTGGTTGATCTCGGCCGTCGCATCGAGAACGGCGTACGATTTGTCCGTTATCTGGCCCAGGCCGGCAGGGTTGGAGAACAGCGCCTGCTGGTCATCGGCAACGGCGACGAACGCCCCGCCCATTCCCTGACTGCGGGGTGTTTCGTAGGTCAGCGGGTGGGCCTGCCCGGCAAGCGCCGTTCCTGTCATTGAAACGCAGGCCAGCCAGGCGAGGAACCCGGCATTTGCTATATATCGAAAAATATAAATATCTCGGCGGGTCATCTCAGTCCGTTCCGTCCAGATCGATGATCAACGAGGAAAAACTGGCGGCGTTCACGTTGAAGAAGGGGTGAACCGCTTCGAGCCGGTCGGCAAGATCGCCCACGGCGGTGATCGTCGCCCGGTTCGATTCGCTGTAACTGCCGGTCAGGCGGAGACCTGCGACCGGGCTGAGAAAGGTCCAGGCGTCGCCGCGGCCGTCGAAACCGTAGGCGAGATCCCTGAATGCCTGCTCGAGCGAGGTGCCCGAGGAGTGTGGCCCCGAGATGAGCGCGGTGTAGAGTTCCGGCCACGTCGCGGTCTTTCCGTCGTTGGTCGTGAAGGTCACGTTGTCGAATTTGTCGAGACGGCCGTTCTTGTTGGTGTCGTATTTCTCGAGCAGCCGCTTCGCCGCGATCAGCGGCGGGAGCAGACCGCGGGTGAGCTGTTCCGTCCGGGAGGGGGAGGAGACCTGGCGCATCATGACGGCGGCCGTTTCCAGGAGGTCGACGTCGGAAATCATGGCCGCGCATGTGAACCAGAGCGCACCCCGGTCGTACGGCCCGACGCCGTTCTGCATGGTGTCGAGCACGGACAGGACGCGAAAACCGGCGAGACCGGCCTCGGCTTCGGCCATTCCCTGCTTTACCTGGTCGGTGCCGTTTCCCCGGCCGAGAAGGGTCTGAAACGTTTCGCGGGCCCCGGCGAAATCGCCCGAGCCGAGAGCCAGATACCCTTCGTCGATCAGTTCGTCATCCGTGCGCGCCTTGAGGGCCGTGTCCATGCCGTCGAAGATGTTGCACCCCGACAGCCCGAGCGCGATCCAGAGCATGAAAAACGCCCGGATCGCCCGTGAGATTCTGGACCTGCTGAACATGAAGGTTCCCCTGAATGACGGAATACACCCGGGTTATCGGCAGATCCGCGTCATCCATGAAGAAGTTTGTGCGACTTCAAGCCCGCGAACCACCCGGTTCGGCCGGATGCGCTTACATCGAAACTTTTGGCTGGCGGTGTGGTATGAATGAAATCAGATGCATTTTCCCGTCGTAAAAGGGGGTATTCCGATGCGTTTTCCGATTCGCATGCTCTGGATCGTCTGTGTGCTGCTTCTGGAAACGGGGCTTCAGGCGGGCCCGTTCGACGGTCGCCGTGTCGTTATCGACCCGCGTGCTTCGAATGCCGCCTCAATGACGACGGCCATGCCGGCAAGCGGAACGGTAGAGGTCTGCGTGAGGGTCGCCTCCTACAACATCGCTCACGCCCGGGGGAATGAAGAGGGGAAGACGAAGAACGAGATTGCCCGGAAGGAAAATCTCGACGGAATCGCGAACCTTCTGAAATCGCACAGGATCGACGTTGCCGGTTTCACCGAGATTTCGAAGGGCGATCTCCGCGCGAAGTTCAGAAACCAGCCGAAATACCTCGCGGACCACGCCGGCGGCATGCACTACGTTTACGCCGAAAACTACCGGCGCGCGTTCGGCCTGCTTGCGACGCAGGGAAACGCCGTTCTCAGCAGATTCCCGATTCTCCGGTCGCAGAATCACAAGCTCTATCGTTCCGACGAGAAGCACGAGCAGCGCGGCTGTCTCGAGGCGCTTCTCGATCTGGGAAACGACCGGCGGCTGCGTGTGCTGGTCGCTCATCTGAGTCTCGAGGCCGACGAGTCGGCCCGGCAGATCGAGGAAATCTGGGATATGGTTCGCACGAGCCCGGAACCCGTCCTGCTCCTGGGAGATTTCAACTCGCGACCGAAGAGCGACCGCATCAAGTGGCTGTCTTCACGAATGAACGATGCGACGGCGAACGTTGGCACGACGTTCCTGAACAAGCCAGGCGTGAAGATCGATTACATCTTCAGCTACGGACCGGTCCGCGCAGGAACGGCCTTCGTCGAGGGCTTCGAGGAGGGGTATTCGGACCACGGCTGTCTTATCAACGAGTTCCGGATCGCCTATCCCCGTAAATAATATATTGTAATTTATAACAAGGGAACGCCGCGATCGCGAAAGGCCTGTTCGGTTTCGACGGGCCAGACGCTCGACTGGACTTCGCCGAGGTGCGCCTTTTCGAGCAGATACATGCAGAGGCGCGACTGTCCGATGCCGCCGCCGATACTCAGCGGAAGGGTGTTCTCGAGAACGCCGCGATGGAACTCGAGCTCGCGGCGTGACGAGAGGCCCGTCATCTCGAGCTGGGTGGCGAGGGCCGCGGCGTCGACGCGGATGCCCATCGACGAGAGTTCGAGCGGCTTCTGGCGGACGGCGTCCCAGACGATGATGTCGCCGTTGAGGCCGCGCGTCGCCTGGCTCGTGGGCGTGCTCCAGTCGTCGTAATCGGCGGCCCGCACGTCGTGCGGCTTTCCGCTGCCGAGGGGATGGCCGATGCCGATCAGGAACACGGCGCCGTGCTCGCGGGCGATCTCCGCTTCCCGTCGGTTCGGTTCCATGGTGGGAAAGCGGGCCTCGAGTTCCTCCGAATGGATGAATGTCACGCGGTCGGGAAGGTTCTGCGTCAGGGCGGGAAATTCCCGCATGAGGCCGCGGTGCGTCTCGAGGATCGCGGACCAGATATTGTTCACGGTATATTTCAGAAACTCGAGAGTGCGCTCGTCGGCGGTCATGGTGCGCTCCCAGTCCCACTGGTCGACGTAGATGCTGTGGATCTCGTCGACGAGCTCGTCCTTCCGGATGGCGTCCATGTCGGTGTAGAGTCCTCGCCCGGCCTCGATGCCGTAGCGGCCGAGGGCATGTCGCTTCCATTTCGCGAGGCTGTGGACGACTTCGATCGACTCGGGCCGGAACCTCGTGA